>ENA-ORSS01001924-ORSS01001924.1-human-gut-metagenome-genome-assembly--contig:-NODE-1924-length-19883-cov-55.466462_pt1 | contig 19883 bp, 16 predicted proteins | sample MGYA00241899_ERZ509162 | MGnify/ENA primary metagenome ERZ509162 (study PRJEB26280, sample SAMEA2338641) | human gut metagenome | biome: human gut; feature: human-associated habitat; material: faeces... | reverse complement strand
GATAGTCTTAATAGTTTCATTGAGAAATATGATAAGATTATTAATGAACAACAATTTGTTATTGATAGTCTTAGAGGAATTGAACAAAAAACTATTACTATTTATGAGAAAGCTGAAAGTGATTTTAATGATAGTAATATCATTAGTGATGATTCCGTTCTCCGCTATATCGCAAAAAAGATACAAGATTGATGGCGATACAGTTATTGTTTTTACTCCGAAAGAAACTCGTAAGTTAGCTATAAAACTTCTTGAAGGTGAAAAGTATGAAAAACTTTATCTTACTGCCAGTGAAATTCAAAGGGTACAAGATAGCGTTATATCCTTCCAGTCTTATCATATTGCTATTCGTGATAGTCTTTTGGTTGTTTCTTTTGGTGGTCTTGATTCACTCAATAGTAAGTTAATTGATTATCAAGAAAGATATTTAGCTGAACGAAAAAAGAAACGTAGGAATGGTTGGATTGCAGCTGGTTCTATTGCTTTGAACGCTGTATTAATATTTGTGTCAAGTCGATGAGTAAAATTAAAAATTATATTCCTAAAAATTGTGTATTAGCTGGTGTTGATATTATAACTGTTATTACAGAAAATAAACAAAACGCTGGAAATCTCGGTAAATCTTCTATTGCTAATGGTGTAATTCAATTACAATCATTAGATTATGGAATTGAGATTTCTAATACACAAATGCAGAATACATATTTTCATGAACTTGTTCATCAAATGCTTAATAGTATTGGTGAATTAGAATTGAGTGAAAATGAAAAGTTTGTTCAGAATATGGGAAATATGATATTTGAATTTCTTCGTACTGCTGATTGGATTAGATTAGAAGAGTTCAAACATAATAAGTTTTCTGATGCAGATAGTAATGCACCTTTTATTAAAGAAGGTATTGCTGAAATAAGATAATGTATGGTACATGGATTTAAGATAGAAAATGATAAACTAATTCTTGATGTAGAAGAGATACTTCAATATCCTTTACTTCAACAGATATATGCTCGTGATGATAGTAAAGATAAATCTTTTGCAGAAAAAGAATTTAGATTTATATTATATTTATCCGATAGAAAAGGTTATGTAACGAAAGCAGGACTTACTAAAAAAGAAGCTTATGCTTATGCTAAGTCTAATGCTGGTTTAGATGAATCTTATCTACCGGATAAAGTTGTTTTATCTGCTATTGAATTTGTAAAATCAAATCTTAATATTACAGCTGTTGAAGATTTAATTAATTCTACTATTAAATCTTTGAATCTTTCAAGTAAGTTAGTTCGTACATTAACTGATGGTATAGAAGATTTAATGTCGAAAGAACTTGAAATGAAAGATTTAGCTCTTTGTGAAGATACTCTTAAACAGATTATTAAAATTGCTAATGAAATTCCTGCACGAGTTGAAAGTCTTACTGAGCTTAATGATAAGTGGGATAAGATTGAAAAAGGTGTAACATCAATTCGTGGTGGAGCTGAATATAGAGATAGCTATGACGGAACAAATGATAGAGCATCTAATGCTCCTAACGAAACAGAAACATTATCGTAAAGACAATCGTTATGGTTATGAAACTGGTCGAAGTCCGTTTATAGATTACATACTTGAAGATAAAGAAAGTTACAAACCTTTATCTTCAAGTATTTGTCGTTTTACTGGTAAACCTTGGATTGACAGAGATAACGATTTTCTTATAGGTGAAAGTGGTGGTGTACTTATGAAAATAGACTTTGTTTTCGTAGGTACTGAAATATTTAGTCGTGTTGCAGACTTTTATGAAAAACATGGATGTTATTGTCTTGAACCTGATGATAGTCCTAATGCCATAAAGTTTTGGCAACGTGAAATGGATAGACGAGTTAAAGGTGTCCAAGCATATTGTAAATTATACATTAAAGATATTCCTACTTATTTAGCAGCTAAATCTGATGCTGAACGTAAGGCTTTACTTCATAAAGTTCGTATAACTGGCGACCATTATAATTATCTTAACTATGGTCGTATCGAACGTGCTCCTAATGAAAAGGAACGTAAACAGTTAGATAAAGAGGGAAGATTTAAGGTTAATACTGTTGAAGGCTTTCCTCGATTTTGGGATGGAGATTATTGGAACTTTAAGATTGATGAGCTGATTGCTAACAATAGTTGTAACTTATGTAAGGCAAAAGCTCGTCGTAAAGGTTTTTCATATAAGCGTGGTAGTCAAGCAGCTAATACTATCAATGCGAATAAAAATGTAACTGTTACACTTGCTGCCGACCAAATGGATTACTTAACTGAAAAAGGTGCTACATCCTATATGGTTAAAGTTAATCTTGATTGGTATGAAGATAAAACTTATTGGCGAAGAGGTTATCTAAGTGAGAACTTTGATAAAGGTATTGAACTTGGATATAAGAAATCAAAAGAAGGCCAAAAGGCTTTCGGATTTCGTAGTAAACTTTTAAGTGTTGCTATTGGTAAAAATGAAAGTGCCGCAGTAGGTAAGAAAGCTATTGAAACTGATTTTGAGGAAGCAGGTAAATGTTTTGGGGAAAATACTGGTTTTATAATGTCTGATGGACAAATTAAATTTGTTCAAGATATTAAAGTAGGTGATAAACTTATGGGACCTGACGGAAATCCTCGTACAGTATTAGCTACTATAAATGGTGAAGATGATTTATACGAAGTTACTCCTTTAAATGGTGAATCTCATGTTGTAAATAGTAAGCATGACATTTATATGATTTATAGGAAAAGTTATGGTAATATATGTAAACCGATTACTATGACTGCTCCAGATTATATAAATATGATTAAAGAACATCCTCGCTGGAAAGATAATCATGCTCTTATAAAAACATGTATTGATTTTGATAAAAAGAATGTTAAAATTGAACCTTATGTTTTTGGATTATGGATTGGTGATGGAGATAAAGATACATGTAGATTTACCAATGAAGATAGTGAAGTAATTGATTATTTAAAAGAATATTCAAAAAATAATAATCTTGATTATTCGATTGCAGATACTAATTCTAATGCTAAAAGAATTACATTAGTAAAATGTGAAGATGCTTCGGATAATTGGTTTAGACAAGAACTTTTTAATATGGGAGTTCTTCATAATAAATATATTCCAAAAGAGTACATTTATACTGATAAACAAAGTAGATTAGAATTTTTAGCTGGTATTATTGACACTGATGGTTCTTATGATTCTAAAAAACATAATTTTGAAATAGCTCAAAAAGACCCTGCAATTGTTTATGATATTGTTTATATTTGTAGAAGTCTTGGATTGAAAACCACTGTTTCAGAAAAGATTATAAGAGGTGTTACTTATTATAGAATTTTTATTTTATCTGGTTGTCATTTAATTCCTACTAAAATAAATCGTAAAAAAGCAGAAAATTATATTTCATTACAAAAGAATGTATTGGAAACTCGATTTGATATTAAACCTATTGGTCGAGGTAGATATTATGGATTTGAAGTAGATGGTGATAATCTTGTATTATTAGAAGATTTTACTATTACTCATAACTGTCCTAATCTTCAAAAAGCATTAGACGTTATGATGTCTAATAGTGAATCAGGTGCAATGCGAATTGGTACTATTCGTGTATATGGTACGGGTGGTACAAAAGGTGCTAACTGGGAAGCTTTTAGTAATTGTTTTTATAATCCCGGAAAGAATGATATGCTTCCTATGGAAAATATCTGGGATGCTAATAGTAGACATGCTGTTTGTGGTTTCTTTTTTCCGCAGATATGGGATTATGAACCTTTTATAGAAGATGGTAATTCTTTACTGTTTGCTTCTTGGAAGGATGATTATGACAAGAAACGTGGTGCAGAAAAAGAGAAAGATGCTGGTGAATATAATATTTATGTAGGTCAACGTGCTAACAGTCCTAATGAGGCATTTACGAACACACAAGAGAACATTTTTCACAGTCCGGAACTTACTAATCATATTAACGCTATTAAATATGATAAGTCTAATCATTTTTATGAAGATGGTTGGTATATACTTGATGATGGACGTGTTAGATTTGTTACTAAACAGGAATGTATTGAACGAGCTATATTTGGTTCCGATAGATTCCATGAATATATAACTGATGTACCTCATAATTCAAAGACTGATGTTCATGGTTGTATAAGAGAGTTTTATTCTCCTATTCCAAATGATGGTAGTCTTTATTTTATTTCTTATGACCCATATCGTGTAGATAAAAATAAAGAAGAAGTTAGTACAAAAAATTCACTTGCAAGTTTTCAAGTGTGGATGCGTACTAACAGTAAAACTTCTTACATGGGTAAACGACTTGTTGCTTCTTATTGTGGTCGTCTTGATACTATGGAAGCTGTCGATAAACTTGTTCTTTATGCTTGTTTACGTTGGAATTGTAAAGTTCTTTATGAAGCTGGTACTGGTGAACTTGTTACTAATTTCAAGAAATGGGGTTATAGAGATAAGTTATTAAAAGACCCAAGTAGTTATATTAATCGTAGTGTTGATGGCCCTCATATTACAGGTTATGGTATTGTCATTGGTGATGGCGATATTAAGTTAGAGGGTATGCGCATGGTGCGGGATTTCTTATACGAAATTGTCGGAAAAACGTCCGACGATACACCAATATATAGATTTAATCAAATTTATGATATAAGTTTCTTATTAGAGTTAGATAGATTTATATTTGGGCGTAATGCAGACCGATTGAGTTCGGCTATTGTTGCAATGTTTGAATTTCGTAAAGATTCCCTTTTACTTGAGCGAGAAGCTAACTCGAAAAGTAAAACTAATAACACTGGTCGTAAAGTTAATAGATTCCTAAAATGAGTGAACGTGATTTAAGAGCAACTCCACTTGTTATGCCTGACCAGCGTGCAAGTACTGCTACAAAACAAACGAAAGCTTGGTACATTCCTAATTGTAATTATTGGATTAATCTTGCTATTGGTCAGAATGATAAAACTGTTACACAGAAATTTCTCGATGCTGCTAACGGTTTAGTAGACCCTAAGACTTATGAATATGTTCTTCGGAATTATATTGATAAGGTTGGTGAGAAAGCTGTAATGTATGGTGAGATACGTGATGTAGATTTTCTTACTCCTATTAAAGAACGATATATGGGAGAATTTATTAATATGTTCTCTAATTATCAAGTATTTAATAATGACCCTTCTGTAACTCTTGCTCGCAATAAAGTTCTTGCTGATAAAGTAATGGCTTATTGTAATCAAGAAATTATTAATCGTCTTAATGAAGCAGGATTTAATACTGGTCAAAAGACAATTAAGCAAGGCGAACTTAATGATATTATTGAGGAAGTTCTTAACGATTGGATTGATGATGTAACTATTACAACTCAAAAGCGTCTTGAACTTATCAATACTATTGTTGAAGCGAAAGACAAGTATCAACAATGCTATTTCTATTGGTGGGCTTGTGAAGAGGTTTATACTTATCGAGAAGTTTATAAAGGTGATGTTTATCTTCAAGTAATATCTCCTCTCGAATATTATCGTATTGAAAGTGGTCAACGATATATCGAAGATGATGATGCAGGACTTCGTGTTTATCGAATGACTATTCCACAAATCATTGATAGATTTCGTGATGAACTTACAGATGCAGAAATGAATTATCTTAAAGATATTTATACTGTATCTCCTAAATATGATGCTCCTGATGGTATAGTTCAAATCTTCAATAAAACAGATTTTGCTGAACGTAAAGCTATCTTACATACTAACGCAGAAGCACTTCGTAGTGAAGCTCGATTATATGGTAAAGAAATTGATATTTATCATTATGTTTGGAAAACTGAAATTAAACAAGGTATTCTTAAACATCGAGATTTATTAGGAAATATCGTTGAAAGTGTTGTAGACGAGAATTATGAATTTGATACTTCTGCTGGTGATATTGAAATTGAATGGGAATGGATAAATCAAGTTTGGGAAGGTTGGCGTATTGGTGGATGTCATAGTGGTATTTATATTAAGCCGCGACCTATCGAAGTTCAACGTGAAAGGTTTAACAATTATAGTGATTGTAAATTACCTTACAATGGTATTGTAGGTTTACATAAAGATAATCTTCGTAATCCTATTCCTTTTCGTGTTTTACCTTATCTTGCTCTTTATCGTATTTATACTTTACAACAAGAACGTGCAGTAGCTAAGTTTAAGTCTTGGTTATTATTCCCTGAAAGTATTCTCGCTGATAGTAGCGATATGACTACCGAGGAACGTCTTGCTGTTGCGAATAAAGATAGTTTTTTACCGTTTGATGATTCTGATGCACAACCTAATGCTTTACAATCTATTCGAGAAGTAGCCACAAGTGCTATTACGAATTATATTCAAATGCTTGATAATCTTAAACAAGGTTTGAAAGCAGAAGCTTGGGAAGCAGCTAACATGAATAATGCTCGCTTTGGTGATGCCAAAGATTATGCTGGTAAGGCTGTTAATGAATCGAATTATTCTCAAGCAATGACCGGAAGTGTTTGGAGTCTTGAATGTTTTAATCTCTTCCGTGAACGTGATTATGTTGCAAATATTGATTACAGTAAGTTTGCTTGGATTAATGGTAAACGAGGTTCTTATGTAGACCCGGCAACTAATAAAGTTGTTGTAGTTGATATTGATGGTTCTTCTGATTTCTCTGGTAATATTGGAATTTATATTCGTAATAATGCCGATGTTCAGAATAAGCTGAATATGATGAAAGAACTTGCATTTAGTGCAGGTCAGAATGACCAACTGGAAGTTGCTATTGAAGCTATTGAAAATAATAATATTACTTCTATCGCTAAGAATATTAAGAAAGCTATTCAAGCTCGTCGAGATTATGAACTTCAAATGCAACAAGTTCAACAACAAGCTCAAGCTGAAGTTGAACAAATTGTTAGTCAGCGTGAAGCAGCTAAACAAGAATTTGAAGCTCAACAAAATGCTCTTGATAGAGAACATGATATTAATCTTGAAGTTCTTAAACAAGAAGGTGAAAAAGAGATTTGGAATATGCGACTTAAAGTCGATACCAATGGAAATGGTAATATAGATAAAGATGAAGCTATGGCTGCTCAATCTGGTTACACTGCTTCTGATGTTAATAGAATAAAGTTACAAAAAGAATTAAAGCAATGATGACCGAGAATTATCGACGGCGAGCAAGAGAACCTGCAAGATAATACTACTATAATTATTGATAATATATTATATATAGTATATCTTTGTTCATGTAATAATATTCAACTATAAATAAATACTAATATGGCTGTTGAAAAAGTTGTTATACCTGATGATGAAACTCAGGAGCAAAAACAAGAACGTCTTCGTAAAGAATTAGAAGAACGTAAAGCTAAGGAAGCTAAAGAAGCTCAAGAAGCTGAAGAACGACGTAAAGCTGAAGAGGAAGCTGCTCGTAAGAAAGCTGAGGAAGAAGGTGAGAAGGGTGGTTCTACTGGTAATGGTGAAGAAGAAACTGAACCGGAACAAGTAGAAATTGATGGTACTCTTTACACACTTGATGATAACGGAAACGCCGTAGATGATAACGGTGAAATTAAGTTCACAAAGGAACAAATTGATGCAATGTCTGATGAAGGTGCTAATGAATTAGACGGTGATTACATCGAAGCTATTTCAAAAGCTAGTGGCATTGTTATTAAAGATGAGAAAGGTGAACCTGTTAAGTTTGAACCTACGATTGAAGGTTTTGCTAAACGTGAAGCTGCTGTAAAAGCTCTTGGTGAACGAGAGGGTTTTGCAAAAGGTTTTAACGAATTTTTAGCTAACAATCCTGATATTGCAGCTCTGGTTGAATATAAGAGTAAGTTCGGTACAATCGAAGGTTATTCGGCAAATGTAGATTATAGCAAAGTTGAAATCAAAGATGATGATAACTTACTTGCTGATTTAATCTATAAAGCTGAAATTCAAAAAGGTACTTCTCCGGAACGTGCCAAACGAATTGTTGAGTTTGCAAAAGCAAATAACACTCTTAAAGATGATGCAACTGAAAGTCTTAATTGGTTGCGTAAAACTCAAGAGAGTGAAATTAAAGCAATTCGTGAACGTGAGGCCAAAGAAATGCAGGCTGAACTTGAAAAAGAAATTAAATACTTTGGTGTTTCTTATGAAGATGACGGTACTGTCAAAGTTCATAATGCACCGGGTAGTCTTTATGATTTAATTGTTGTTAAAGGTCAGATTGGAGAATACGCTTTTCCGAAAGAAGGTCTGAGAATTAAGACAACTGATGGTGAGAAACTTATTTCTCGTCAAGAGTTATTTGATTACTTCTCTCGTCCTGTTCAAGAGATTAATGGAATGGTTTATAGTCAAGCACAGATTGATGAAATTAATCGTCTTTCTAATCCTGCTGAATTGGCTATGCGATTCATTATGAATCTTGATGGTGGAGTTGACCAACTGATTAAAGCTGAACTTGCTAAAAAAGAAGTTAAACGTCTTCGTTCATTAGCAAGTAAGACTGGTAAAAACAATGGTAATCCCAGAGTTCAAAAGACTGCAAAGGATGATAAAATTGTTTTACCTATTAAATAAAGCAAATGTTCTTGCCTTATAATAATAACTTAACCAAAAATCTAATTTACAATGCGTGAAATTGGAACTGTAAAATTTGACTCGAATCAATATACAGATGCTAATATGCTTCTGAATTTTGATTTGATTGACCCTGTTAAACTTAATCGTAATCTTACTTATCTTTGGGGTAAGGATAGTGACAAGTATCCTCTTCTTACTCTTACTGAGGGTCAAGGGGCTGTTACAACAAAAGTTAAGCTGAATGGTGGTGATACTCAATATACTTGGGAAATTGCTCCTCGTCAGCGTGTTACTTCTCGTCTGAAAAAGCTGGTATCTGATAAAACTGCTATTCAGCCTTACGGAACTGTTGAGGTTGAAATGGAGGATAATTGGTTTATTTATCAGCACACGGCTATTGCTCCTTCGGGTATGCAATGGCGTATTCAGAATGAGGGTATTGCTACTTCGACTGGTGGATATGTTTATCGTTTTACCAATATGTCGGGTGCTCCTATCTCGGCTGATGCTGTTGCAAAAGACTTCATTAGTGGTGCTATTTGGGCATTAGGTGCTTCGACTATTCCGGGTAGCAAGTCTGACGGAAACCGCTCGAATAACCAGTCGTTCAGCAAGGCAACTAATCAGTATGGTTACTACCGTTTCTCGAAAGAGATTGCTGGTAACATGGGTAATAAGGTTGTTAATATTGCCTTTGATACTGCATCTGGTGGTGAGCGTAGTCTGTGGATGCCTTACGAAATGAAGATGTGGGAAATCATGCGACGCGAGATGCTCGAAGAGGACTTGTGGTTCTCGGAGTACAACCGCGATTCGAATGGTATTATCCACTTAAAGGATGAAAAGACTGGTGAGGCAATTCCTCGTGGTGCTGGTGTTCTTGATATTCTCAAGGCCGTTGGTAATTATGAAACGTATTCTGTTCTGACACTTAATCGTTTCGATCGTATCATCACTCGTATCTTTGACAATCGTATTGATTCTACCGTTGAGGAACTTGTTCTTTATTGCGGTAAAGGTTTCGCACGAATGTTCAATGATGCTATCTACTATGATGCTCGTCTTAAGAATTACTTTGTAACTCTTGGTGATAACGAGATTAAGAGCGATGGTGAGATGATGTCTTATGGTAAGTATTTTAACCGTTATAAGATGTTTAATGGTAAGATTCTTACTGTCAAGATTGTTGATATGTTCGACCACGGTATTCGTGCTCGTCGTGACCGTGAAGCCGGTAATATGTATCAAGGTCTGCCTATTACTTCTTATAGTGCTGTATTCCTTGACCATACTATGGGTTCGAATGGTGAGCGTAATATTAAGTTTGTTTGTGAAGAGGGTCGTGAGTATAAAGTAGGTGTCTATAAAGGTATGGCTGAACTGCCTGCTTCGTGGGGACTTGCAAGTGGTACTCAACTGTCGGATACGAAGGATATTGCTTCTTATGAAGTTCTTGGTTCGCAGGGTATCAATATTGATAATCCTACTACTTCGTTCTGGCTTGATTTAGCTCTGAACTAAACACCCAATTTGAGTAGTAATAATCGAAAGGTTATTACTACTCATTAACATATAAAAGATTGAATAACTTAAAATGTTAAAAATATGATTAAAGTTAATCGTTCAGTTCGTATTGAATGGAGGAACAATCCTTCTTCTTTTGAACTTCGGAATAAAGATGCTTTCAAAACTGACTTTCTTCGTCTTGGTTCTGCTATTCGTCCTGTTAATGAACTGCTGAGCCGTAGTGAGGAAATGCGAGTTCTTCTTCCTACTGTTGTTGGTGTATCTCCTATTGATAGTTCTTGGCAAGAACGAATCACTACATACTTAAATGATTTTCTTCTTGAGATTCCTGTTCATGGCTTAGAGTTCGATACTTCTTACGTTTTAGATTTAGGTAATCCTGCTCTGAAAAGTAATATCGACGAACTTATTGGTAAACTTAAAAAAGCTGATAAGATTAAGAATGAAACTGGTTCGGAACTTGAATCTATTGTTCTGAAACGGATTAAGGAACTTGATGAAACGGAACTTTATAAGTATGTTACTTTTGTTAATATTCCCGATTATATTAGTTGGAGATATTGCCTTTTAAGTAGCAAAGTTGCTAATAAGGTTGAAGACATTAATAAGAGCGTCAATATTCAATTTTATCTTACTTCGGATAGTGAGCGTAAAGCACTCAAAGCTGCTCGGACGAAACTTCGCACTGATGCTCTCAAGAAATATACAGAACTTATTAATAATCCGAATAGCGCACTTATTGACAACGTTGTTGTATCGACAGGTAGCGTAGGTGATTATTCGGAATTTATGGCAATGACTGCCGATGATAAGCAATCTGTTCTTCTTGAACTTATTGACAGTGACCCACAGAAGTTTATTAGTATTGTTGATGATAAACATCTGGAGATGAAAGCTAAGATTACTATTTATCTTTGGATGAATATTATTCGACAGCTTCCGAATAGTTCTATCATTGTCGATGCTTCTAATCCGGAAAATGTTATTGGTAATAATATTAATGATGCTATCTCGTATTTCTCGAATGATAACAATAAAGGTATTGTTGCCGAGTGGAACGCGAAGTATCGTAGTTTGAAAGGTTAGTCATGTATGAAACGGTAAAAGAGTTACACATCGAAATAGAGCAACGAATACAGCAGATAACATCTAATAGACATCGGAGTATTGCTCCTCAGTTTATTGATATGATGCTGAATCGAGCTGCCGTTAAATATATACAAACTAAATCAAATAGGAAAACTAATTATAAAGGCGAAGGTCTTGAAGATAGTAAAAAACGTGTAGATGATATTCAATCATTAAAACGTGAAACACCGTGGCTTAAACTTAAACATGATAAGCAAGATGCGGATTATCCAAATAGAGCTTTCGTTATTCTTCCGGGTGATTATCTAAAACTTATTTCTTCTACTTCTCGATTAACTTATGGCAAAGCTCGACTTGTTGAGAATTTACATGAAGTTTATCCTGATGATGAAGTTAAGAATTTATATTATCATCTAATTGATTTGTCTAAAATCGCTTTAACTGGTGATGAATTTAATGGACAAATTATTGTTAATGGGAATGAGATTGATATTTCAGATATTCTTTCTCTTTATGATAGTGATTCAGATAAGATTGATTTGTATGAAATCGCAGGTTTGACTTGTGATAGATTACGTCAAGCTCTTTCTAATGAATATAATGTTTATTGGGAGAATCTGATTGGTCGTTATTATAAAGATTGTATTATTATTACTTCTAATGCAAAAGATGAAATTGCATTAAAAGTTAATGATACAGACATTCCTGTTATTACTTATAATACTACTTATGACGAGTTCGTAAATGTAGGAAATAAGTTTTCTGAAAATGATTTAATTGCTACCGAAAATATTCGAGCTACTCTAAATAACTTCTATGGTAATAAAAACAGACATCTTAATCCAATAAGTGAGCTTGTTGATGATAGGCTGTTTGTTTATTACGGTGATGATTTTTGTGTTGATGCGGTTAAGATTTCATATATTAAGAAGCCACGTCTTTTTAATATTGATATTAACCAAATGTCAGATATGGAAGTTACACCTGATTTCATAGATAGTGTAGTTAGCGATATTCTTCTTGTTCTTAAAGATGACAGTTTTAGTGCTGTTAAACAACAATCAAATTTAGAATAGAAAATGAAAAGTGTAATTGTCGCAAATGATTTTCTGACAACACTTGCTAATAATGATGTTAGCAAGCTGACTCGCGGACAAGCTGTTCTTCTTAATTCGGCTGGTAAAGTAGTTGCAGCTGCTTCGGATGTCAAGGATGACGAAATGTTGCAGTTTGTTCTTGGTCTTGGTGATGGCAAGGTTAAACGCGGCGTTTGGATTAATCCTAAGTGGTCGAAGCAACATAAAGAAAAATATCTTGCTCCTGCTGGTAAAACGTATAAGTTTACGAATCTTGTAGCTAATCGTGGTATTGGTTATCAAGGTTTCGATGCTGAGGTTATTATCTCGTGCAAACCTATTAATTCGTTTGGTGGTTATCCTCTGGAAGTTTATAATGCCAGCGTAACTATCAACGGAATTGACGAAGCAAGTGCAGATATTATTGCTCGTCTGAAAGTTGAGGTTGAAAAGACTTTGACTAAGATTAATGCTCGCTTTGGTGCTGATAGCATCACGATTGATGATTTTACCGAAGCAAGTGTTACGTTCACTGGCGCCGCAGGTTTTGAGTATTATGTGACGTTTGATGGTATTCTTCGTGCTACGCTTGAAGAGGGTGACGAGAATCAAACTCCGGTTGGTACTTATGACCAAGTTGCTAAACTTGAGAAAGAAGCAGATGTTGCCGGTGTAGGTTATAATCCTAATTTCAAGGAATATGACCGTGTTTATGGTGATATTTTTACAGCTACCGAGGGTGTTATGTATGACACTTATGTAATTACTTCTCGTGCTGATTTCACACACCCCTTTAATTTACATACAGAGGGTTTACAGGTTACTCAATTTATTGCTATTGACAATACCAAGAGTACTGCAATTACTGAACTTGAAGGGGTATTAGCACTCATTAAGTAAGAAATTGATTTGTTAAAAATGTAACCACAAGGATAACTCCTAATGCTATTAATTGTGGTGTTAGGAGTTATTCTCTTAATGATGCTAATGTTATGTGACAAGTGGGCGTGCAACCTCCTGCCCCACCGGGGAGCGAGGCCGCAGGCCGAGCCATACAAGTTGCACCATTATTATTATTAATCGTCATATAACAATAAATACGATTAGTATTATGATAAAGAAAATATGGAATAAAATAACTACTTTTTTAAGTGGTTATTATTCAGAACATAAAGACGATATTATTATTGGTTTCGTCATTGCTACTGTCGTAGGTATTTTATTTAAGGCTACTGTTGCTACTTGGTTTATGAGTTTATGGATTACATTAGCTTATCAAATCATTACTTGTGGTATTCAAGCTGCAAGAAAGAAAGCAATAACTGGTCTTAAAATCCATCCTATTATTATTAACTTTGTAGTTGGAGTATTTATTTCGTTATTGTTCTTGGTATGGCAGTAATTAATCTTCGAAATGTTGTAGCGCTCGGTGTGCTTGAAGATGGTGTATATCCGAGTGTTTATAATGGCCAAACCGGAGAATATATTGGTACAGTAGATGGTGAAGGTGCTGGTGTTAAAACAGTTCCTACATTATATATGTACTATCGAAAGAACGGCCACCTATATTTATATAGGACAAAGGAGAGGATTGAAATAGACTTAACTAATGTAACTGCTTATGATAATAGTGCTCTATTTAAGCTAACTGAAAAATCTGATATTAGTTCTGCAAAAATTACTGAGTTTGAATCTCGAAATATTGATGTAGGACATTATGAATATAAAGTTCCGTGGGTTAAATCAACTCAACAATATCTTTATATACTTGTACCGATTGTTCGTTCTATACATACAATTACAGTACAAGGTATCATAAGTAATCAGATATTCACTCTTACTGGTATTTATGTTCACGAGGGTAAATCTTGGTGGATTTATCGGACGAATGTAAAGACCAATTTTGATTTTAATGATGCTGTTAATGAGATTCTTGATGTTCAAGTATATGTTCGTGAGCTTACAGCTGAGGACTTAAATCCTGTTGAACAACTTACAAAACTTTTATTTGAACATATTAATAATAAGTTTAATCCTCATGAGGTAACAAAAGAACAAGTTGGTCTTGGCAATGTTGATAACACTGCCGATATGGATAAACCTGTATCTCGACCTCAAAAAGAGTACATTGATGCTCTTGAAAATAGGGTTAAAGGTTGGTTCAAACAGTTGAATGTTTGGATTAACAATCATGTTACAGAAGTTAATAAGAAGTTTCAAGATGTTTGGGCTGCTATAAACAAGAAACTTGATAAAGAAGATTACGAGAATGACAAAGATAATTTCAATGCTCATATTCGTAATTATGATAACCCTCATAGAGTTACTGCCGCACAAGTTGGTTTACCAACTGCCGCAAGTGACATTGAGAAATTAAAACAAAAAGCTCAAGAACTTCAAGGTTTGCTTATTAATAAGCAAGATAAAACTTCTGAAGAACTTGTTACTGATAACAAACGTATTGTAGATGCTATTAATGAGATTTATGGTATTGTTGTAGAACATAATAATCATGTTCGTAGCAACAGTATTAATCAAATTGAAGTTACAAGTGAGATTCCTACTACGTTTGAAGATGGTACACTTTGGATTCGTATTCCTCGAAATGAAGAAGATTATATAACAATTAAGATTGAAGCTGTTCCGGTTGATTCTACTATACGAATGATTAATTCGGAAGGTAAAGAATCGGCAGATGTTGGCAGTGCAAGTCTTGAATGTTTAATTCAAAGTCGTTTACATTATATTGTAGAAAAAGAGAATTACATTACAAAAGATGTTTATGTCGATGTAGGTGTTGAAGATACGACAATTAATGTTGTTCTTACACCTAAGACTAAAAAGACATTAACTGTAAATGCAACTCCTGATAATGCTTTAATTGTATTTACTGATAAACCCTCTAATGTAGTTATTGCTCAAGGTACTGGTACTCTTACATATGAAACTTATGACCCGCGTGATATTTTAATTCAGGTTGGTGCAAGTGGATATGAAACTTACGAAGAGCGTATTACGTTAGATGAGAATATAATTCGTGATATTACTCTTACAGCTCTACCAGTTGAACAAGGTGCTGTAAGTCTTACGGTAGTCGATAGCGAAACAAAGGCCAAAATAGCCGCATACGTCTATGATAAGGACACGGGTGGTATATTAGGTCAAGTCACAAAAGATACGCCGCTACAACTCACCGGAGATGTCAATACGAGCCGAATTTTGAGGTTTGTTTCGTCGGGTTATATAGAGGTTGAACAACTGGTAACTTATGCAATTCCTACCGCAGAAGTTACTGTTGAAATGGATAAAGTTCCAGTTCAATCTGGTACTATCTATGCAACTGCTGTAAATACTGAATCTACTGCTTTAGACGGTGTTACGTTTGAGTATAAACTCAGTACCGAAAGTAGTTGGAAACCTCTCAATAATGATGAATCGACTGCTAGTAAATCTGAGGCTGTTACAGCTCCAGTTGGAACAAGTGTTGATTTCCGAGCTTCTAAAACTGGTTATATAACTAACACTGGAACTGGTACGATTAATTCTACTGGTGAACATAGTGTTACTATTGTACTTGAAGAGGTTCCGCCTGAACCTACTACTAAACAATATTATATCCATGCTGTAACTGAGGAATCTGTTAATATCACAACAGGTGTTCATGGTTATTTATGGAATAATAATAGTTGGGTTGAACAAACTTTACAAGGTGGAGCAATGGGATTTGCTTATACTGGTGAACCCGGAACTTCTATTCGTGTTAAGTTTACTGCTACCGGATACAACGATGCTGAAAAAGATATTGTTTTAGAAGATGGTAGTACAGAACCGATTGATGTTAAAGTCGTAATGACAGAGGAAACTCCTCCTCAACCTACAACTAAGGAATATTTTGTATTCGCTGTTACTGAAAAGAACACACCAGTTGAAACAGTTACTGCTGCTTCTGTATTAGTTGATGGTGAATGGATGCCTCAAGATTTACGAACTGTTGTAGCAAGTATCGGATTTAACTATACTGCTATACCGGGAACTGTTATTAAAGTCAAATTTGTTGCTACTGGATTTATTACTGAAGAAATTGATGTTACTCTTCAAACTGAAAGTGATGAATCTTTAATCATACCTGTTACTCTTCATTTTGAGGACGGTATTGATTATATGCAAATCGAAGGTGACGGTACTAAACATCCTATATTTAGGATTGGTAATGTCGAATCTAATTAACGGTTTGATGATATGAAAGAATCAGTAATTCGCAAAGTATTTTGTGCCTTAAACGGGCCTCCGAAAACTGGTGCTTTTCAGAAGTTAATTACTTTTGTAGTTGAAGGTTTAGCCACTAAGGCTGAATCTTCAACTGTTCAACAATTACAAACAAAAGTAGAAACTCTTGAAAGTACTGTTAATACATTACAAGAAACTGTTACTACTTTAAGTGGTAAAGTAAGTACATTAGAGAGTAATTATACTTCTTTGGAAAGTCGTGTAACTGCTCTTGAAACACCACAAGGTTAATATTAATCTACAACTATGGCACAACTTAATCTTCTTGAACGAGCTACGGAAGCTGTCGTAATGCTTAATAGTAATCGTCGGCAGGTTCTTGATATGTGGCTTAATGGTAAAAAAGTTTGGCCAATAGATGAACCTGTTGTAGAATTAGCTACTGATAAAACTCTTGTTATTCTAAATAAAGATAATAATTATCATGATACCATAACTGTTTTCACAAGTGATACAGCTGAATGGGAATTTGGTAATTAGTTTGTTATTATAGTTAATCGACCAAAAAAAAAAAACAAATGGCAACTATTCCGAGTTATTTATCATGGGTTCCTAAAACTGGTACTGGAAATGCACAGATTAAGATTAATTCTGTGAATCCTTATACTGGTCGTACTGATAGAAGTACTGAAGTTCCCGGTAAGATTGTTGGAAAGACTAACGCAGTTACAGTCACGGTTCTTGAAAAGGCTGCTGACGAATTTATTACTCCCGATGGTTTAACTATTAATGTTGCTAAAGGTGGTGAAACAATTCATGTAATTGGTAAGTCTAACTCGAAACTTCTTACATTTGCATGGAAAACTAACTTCGGTATTGCAAATGTAAGATCATTTAAGGTTAATGGTAGTACAACTGCTACGTCTGGTACTGCTATTACTGGTGACCCCGGTGCTACTGGAGAATATACTTATGATGTTATTGTTGTTGTACCGAAGAACGAAACTATTGAAGCTCGTTCTGCAACTCTTGAAATCAAAGGTGGAGGTGCGACTGTTGTTAAAACTATTACTATTACTCAGGCTCTTGGTGACAGCTATCTGTATCTCAATACGCAGGGTATAACTACTGCAACTGTTACTATTCCGAAGGGTGGTGGTGAGCAGACTCTGAAGGTTCTGTCGAATGACGAATGGACATTCGAACCTGCTGAATAAATTAATTAATCATTTATGAGTGTTATCACTAATAAATGGAATGACGGGAGTGGAGATTCAATTAATATTGGATCTCCCTCTTTTCAAGGAAATCAGACTGTTAAAATTTCATCACCTGTTCAAAAGGGTACTTCTAAAAGAAGTATGAAGTTTATTGGAAAGTGTAAAAAAGATTCCAATAAACAAGTTATTCTTACTGTTGAACAAGAAGCATCTACTTATACATATGATTTAACGTTAAATAGTGATAATACTGAAATTGCCGCAAAAGGTGGAACTACAACTATTACAGCTGTACTTAAAACGTATCGTAATGGTAATTTAGTTAGTACAGATAATGTTACACCAGTTCTATCAGGAAGTGCTACTGGATTTTCTATATCTGGTACTAAGGTTACTGCAAGCAATCGAACTACAACTGTTGGTAGTAGGAGAAGTATTGTTGTAACTGGTAAATATTCAAATACATTTGATGGTCAAACAGTATCATCAACTATTACTATTTATCAAGAAGCCAATAAGGCTTCTTATGGTGCTTTAACAGGTGGTTCTGTTTTAGCATCTGATATTCCTGCAAGTGGTGGAACTTCTTCGACCAGTATTTCTAATATGTCGCAAACAATTAGTTATACATCTGGTTCGACTCGTGCTGGTATAGTTACTTATTCAAAAACAAGTGAAATTACAGTTTCTTCTCTTGGAACCACAGTTAAGGCAAGAACTAAGGTTGGACAAGTTACTGTAACTTATACTGGTGAAGGTAGTGTAACTGCCAAGAAAACTGTTGATATTTATCAAGCTGAAAATAAAGTAACTAATAGTAATTACAATCCTCGAATTACTGCTTACGGAACTCCTACTGTAAGTATCGGTAGTGGTTTGACAGCAGCTGGTGGTTCTGCGACTGTAAGTGCTTCTGTTACTAATACTGAAACTTATAATGCTTTGTATAGTTCGGGTGCTATTGGCCCGAATCAAACACGAAGCGTTGGTGGTAGTTTATCAATTTCTATGACTGCTAACGGTAATAGTAGATTTAGTTTATCTGGAAATACGATTACTCATAGTAGTATGGGAACTAATGAAACTACTGATACTATTACTATAAAAGCTGTAAATGACGGAGATAGTTCTAAATCAGCTACGGCTTCTAAGAATATAACAAACAGTAAAACTGTTAAATCTACTTCTGGTGGTATTTATACATATGGTGATGTAATAGCTGGTACAGTAACAAATAGTATTATTCCTGCAAGTGGTGGTTCTGCTACTGCTACAGCTGGAAATGGTACTCAAAGTTGGAACAAGTCTGCTACTATTACTACTTACCAATATGATTCTGGTTCTACAAAAGATGTTACAACTGAAAATGCTTCAAGCGGTGTAGATGAGGTTGTACCAAATGTTGCATATATTGAAGCTACTGCATCTTCAAAAGGAGTTACTGTTTCTTCTCAAACTACTGTAAAAAGTCAAGTTGTTATTTGGTCAGCTAATGGTAAATCTGCAAGTGGAACAATGTATATTTATCAAGCTGCCAACTCAATAGATTCTTATAATTACGGTAGTTGGAATATTGCTATTTCTGCTAATCCTACAACTATTGCAGCATCAGGTGGAACTTCTATTATTACAGCAAGATGTACGAGAACTAAAACTCCTGTTTATACATCTGGTTCTACTGGAACAGCTGCTACTGAATCTGTAACTCCGACGTTAGCAATTAGTGGTGCTGGATTTACATTAAGTGGAACTACTATTACAGCTTCAAAGAATAATGTTGCAGCTCGAACTGCTACTGTAACTGCTTCATATTCTGGAGCTACTTCTAAATCTGTTACTATTATTCAATCAGCTGGGCCTGATGGTATTGGTTATATGCAGATTGAAGGTAATGGTGTTGACCACTATATTTTCCAAGTTGGTCGTACACCAAATACTCGTTCTAATGATGTTCAAATTTTATCAGAAGAACCTGCTGAAGTTGCAACAGAAACTAAATCTGAAAGTTTGTTTGCTAAAATTAAACGTATTGTTACTAATCTTAATTAATCAGATATGACACTTGCTCAAATCAAAGCACTATTCAAAACTGGTACTATTCCAACTCAAAATGATTTTGAAAGTCTTATAGATAAAATCCCTAATAATGAAGGGGGGGGGGATA
>ENA-ORSS01001921-ORSS01001921.1-human-gut-metagenome-genome-assembly--contig:-NODE-1921-length-19901-cov-3.128590_pt1 | contig 19901 bp, 15 predicted proteins | sample MGYA00241899_ERZ509162 | MGnify/ENA primary metagenome ERZ509162 (study PRJEB26280, sample SAMEA2338641) | human gut metagenome | biome: human gut; feature: human-associated habitat; material: faeces... | reverse complement strand
CCTTATCAGGTAAATTATATATAAAATTAAACAATCCTGTAATTTTTATTGATATTATGTAAAATTATGTTATACTGATAATAAAGAATATGGTTAAAATATTACATTACCTTTTTAATTTTAAATATGAGAAATGGTTTTAGAGTTCACTTATCTGATTGCGGCGAATATAACTCCTTAGTGAAATGGAGGCGTATGTACAGATGTTGAAGCAAAATCTGAAATATATGCACTTGCAGTTTCACTTGGCGGGACAATTTCTGCAGAACACGGGGTCGGTATAGAAAAACTTGCTTACCTGGCTATTTCTGCGGGTGGTACTGCTGTTGATTATATGAAAAAGGTTAAAGAAGTTTTTGATCCGAATAAAATATTAAATCCGGGAAAAATTTTTAAATCATAAGGAGATATAATGGATATTATAGTTATTTATTGCACTGTGCCAGACAAGCAAATCGCAAAAGATATTACAAATATTTTATTGAAACACAAACTCGCAGCGTGTGTTAGTATGATTGATAAGGTAAGATCAAAGTTCTCGTGGGATGGGGAAATTTGTGAAGAAAAAGAAATTCTAATGATGATAAAAACAAGAAGAACCAATTATGGCAAAATAAAACTTGTGATAGAAGATATTCATCCGTATACAGTACCGGAAATAATTGCGTTACCTATAGTTGATTGCAGTGAAGATTATTTAAAATGGCTAGTCAAAGAAACAGGGGCACAAGGTTAGCCGAGTATATAACGTCATTAGGCGTTATAGTAAATATTGGTAAAAATAAGGCTCGTGGTAATAAAGGCATCTTTTGTAAAAAGAGGGATGGCTACAGAATTGACATTTCAGAAAATATCGATGCAGATAGTACGCTATCGACGCTTTTGCATGAATTTGCGCATTATATTCATTACTGCAATGATTCAACTCTTAGCTCACTGGACTTTGTTTTTAAGGATTTATCAGAATTAGAACAAGAAGAATTAATAAACATTACAGTGCAGAATGTACCTAAAGAATTTGCTTCTTCTCTTTATAAATGTAAGCAGCATTATATGCTTGAAAATAAAAAATTAGTAAGCTATATAAAAGCTGTATATCCAAATTTTAAAGTGTCGGAACCATTTAAGCCTATAGAAAGGCTTTTAAAATATCCGGTTAAATATTTATTAAAGTATGATAAAATACAAGTTTTAACACAAATTTATGCTGTTGATACTTTAGAAAATGATTTTAAAACTCTTACTGAAGAGCAAATTGCATATATTCGGTTAAAATCAAATCAAAGACAACTTGCAAGAATTAATTCCAAAATTAATCGATTGAATAAATATTACAATCAACCATCAGAATTATGGGCAAGATTTTTCGAACTTTTTTTCACAAATAGAGAAGCTGTGGAAAAATTGGCTCCCAGTATTTCTGCAAGGTTTCTTAATTTTATTAACAATAAAACGGTCAAAGAAATAGAGGCTGTAGATGCAATACTTAACTCTTGAACTTAATAAAAAGTAAAATAAGACTTTATTTTTTTTAATTTATAGTATAAAATATAGACATAAGGAAGAGAGAACGAATGATTACTAATTTTCAAAAACAAAGTCGTAAAGATGATGTCAAACTGTTAGTTTGGATTGTTGTAGGCTTTTTATTTATAGCTTGGTTTTGCAGTCCTCCTGGAAACAAATTGTTACAACTTTGTTTTTGGGGAAATAACACTAAGTATTTCATCACTAAACTTTTCAGTGATAATAGTTCTACTGAGTATATATTTCATAGAAATAATGCTGTTTATCTTGCAAAAATGTATCCAGATAAACCAATGGCTTTGAAAGAAATGAATAAAGCCATTGAAACCCTTCCTTCTTTTGCATCTGATGCAGAGCTTAGAAGTCTATATAAAGATCGTGCAGAAATAAGATTATTTCTTGGAGATCACAAAGGTGCATTAAATGACTTTATTAATTCTGATTTAATATCTTTTAGTGACAATTTAAAAGTCGCAATGCTTTTTAAAGTCGCGGGAAATTACAAAGAAGCTATGAATTACTGCAATGCTATGCTTAACCAAGATCCATTTGCATATGCAGGTTTTGCATGTATGGCTGAAATATATTTATCTGTTGACAGACCTGATGTGGCGTTAAGAGTTTGGAACTTAGCCTTAGATAGAAATAAAAATAATCCGCGTGCTTATGTTGATAGAGCTCTTGTAAAAAAAGCAATGGGAGATTTGAGCGGATATAATACAGATTTGAAGCTTGCAAGAGAATATTCTCCTGCAATAAGTGAAGAAGATTCTATTATTGAAGATTCTTTACATCCAAAAATTCTTGCTCTGTCAGTAAGATAAATCTTAATATTTAATTTATACTCTGTTTGCTTTTTTTGTTTTAAAATTATATTAAGTAAGTAGCCAGCGGAGTGGAGAAATGAAATATTCCGAATACTCAGTAGTAATTGTAGGAAGCGGTGCTGCAGGTTTATATGCAGCGTTAAAAATATCACAGCAGATAAATTTACCCGAAGGAGTTCTGCTGTTAACAAAATCATATCTTGGAAACAGCAATTCGCTTTATGCACAAGGTGGGATAGTCGGTGTTTTGCACCAAAATCCAGAAGACTGTGTTGAGAAACATGTAGAAGATACATTAACAGCTGGGGCTGGACTAAGTGATAGAAGTACTGTTGAATATATCTCTGAAGCCTCTGATGAAGTGATTAATGATTTAATTGAAAATGGGGTAGATTTTGATAGAAATGCTGATGGTGAGCTTACTTTTACACTAGAGGCCGCTCACAGCATACGTAGAATTTTGCATGCTGGCGGCGATGCTACCGGACGTGGTATTACAGAAGCCCTGTGCCGCGAAGTGAGAGCAGATGAGAACATCGTAGTTATGGAGAATGCTGTAGCAGCAGAACTGCTTGTAGATTCAGATCAGGAATGTAAAGGGGTTATAGTTTATAATGAGCTAACCGGAGAGCATGAAATTGTTTATACTTCTGCTCTGGTGCTTGCAACAGGTGGTTTAGGACAACTATATAAATATACAACTAATCCGGATGGAGCTACCGGTGACGGTATAGATTTGGCATATAATGCTGGTGCAATTATTCAGGATATGGAGTTTGTACAATTCCACCCTACCGCCCTGTATCATCCGGGAGACCGCCCTTCTTTCCTGATAACGGAAGCAATGCGTGGTTACGGAGGCGTACTGCGCACAATGGACGGCAAAGAGTTCATGCAGAAATACGATCCCCGGCTTTCGCTCGCTCCCCGTGACATCGTGGCACGCGCCATCGACAACGAGATGAAGAACCGTGGAGACGACCATGTATATCTGGACGTCACCCACAAAGATCCCGAAGAAACAAAGAAACATTTCCCCAATATCTACGAGAAATGTCTTAGCCTGGGCATCGACATCACGAAAGATTATATCCCGGTAGCCCCGGCCGCCCATTATCTCTGCGGAGGTATCCTTGTCGACCTGGACGGACAATCTTCCATCGAACGTCTTTATGCCGTGGGAGAATGTTCCTGCACAGGATTGCATGGGGGCAACCGCCTGGCTTCCAACTCACTGATAGAAGCAGTCGTATATGCGACGCTGCCGCCAAACATAGTCTACAAGTGGTCGATCAATATTCTTATAATGAAGATATTCCCGAATGGAATGACGAAGGAACCCGTTCGCCGGAAGAAATGGTGCTCATTACGCAAAGCATGAAAGAAGTGAACCAGATTATGAGTACGTATGTAGGTATTGTCCGCAGCGACCTCCGTCTGAAACGTGCCTGGGACAGACTCGATATTATCTACGAAGAGACTGAAAGCCTGTTCAAACGTAGCGTAGCGTCCAGAGAAATCTGCGAATTGCGTAATATGGTGAATGTGGGTTATCTGATTATGCGTCAGGCAATGGAGCGTAAGGAGAGTCGCGGATTGCATTATACGATTGATTATCCGCACGTGAAGAAATGATTATGAAAACATTGATTCGGACCTTTATTCTTTTCTTCTGCATAACGGGACTAGCTTCCTGCTATGCAGGTATTCCACTGAAAAGCGGAAAATCAGAAAATAACCAGACTTATGAAGTCAGTTATCTGTTCGAGCACGACGGAGTGAAAGTGTACCGTTTTCTCGATCTGGGAAACTATGTGTATTTCACGACCCGGGGAGATGTAACCAGTATCAAGAATGATTCAACAAGAAAAAGGACAATTACTATTTATAAAGACAGTATACCAAACCGATAACGAAAAGAGGCTGTCTAACAATTTTTTTTTAACGGCTTCACCTCTATCAAACAAACTCTGACAGATTATATACGATAGATTATCCGTACGTGAAGAAATAGGATTTACAGTATTATTTTTATTAAAAAGAAAAAAACAAGAGGCTTCCTCAAATTATATTTTTGAGTTTGGCCTCTTATTTTTTTATCTTTATATGTTTCTTTTGCACTCCTCAAAGAAACTATACTATACACTTATGAGAATATAATGCACTTAATGAAACCAAATATCAAACTGTAAATCAACCACTTACACAATAGCAGTATACAAACATGAACATCTCTGTCTCTTCTAAAATCATTCCCAATTTCATCTTCTTAAAAACATGTTCTTGAGCATGTGTACACCTCTTTGAGAATATAGTAAACGCTTTCCTGTCTTTCATCTCATACTTTTGTTCACAGAAATAATCACTAATCGAAATATTATGGATATAGCCAAAAGATGTGAGCAGAATCCCCTACTGGCTCCAAAAGATTTAAAAGCGGGAATCAACGGAATGGAAATTACATGTTTGTTAAATCCCGGAGTTTTCAAATATCAAGGCAAAATTTGGTTACTTTTGCGCGTCGCAGAAAGACCTATTCAGAAAGAAGGAATTATCAGTTTTCCTATATATAATGAAAAAGGAAAAATAGAAGTGGTTTCGTTTTTAAAGAATGATCCCGATTTGGATGCTTCAGACCCACGCGTTATCGGTTACAAAGGAAAGAATTATCTGACCACGATGTCTTACTTACGATTGGTTTCAAGTACCGACGGTATTCACTTCAAAGATGAACCGGAATTTCCACCTATTTTTGGAAAAGGAGAGCTGGAAGCATTCGGTATTGAGGATTGCCGTGTTGCAACAACCGAAGATGGTTTTTACCTTACTTTCACAGAAGTATCATCGGTAGCTGTAGGGGTCGGACTGATTCACACCAATGATTGGAAAAACTATACACGGCATGGAATGATATTCCCACCGCATAATAAAGATTGTGCATTGTTCGAACAGAAGATAGGTGACAGGTATTTTGCTCTTCATCGCCCAAGCAGTCCCGAACTTGGCGGCAATTATATATGGTTGGCAGAATCGCCCGACCGCTTGCATTGGGGAAACCACAAATGTGTGGCAACCACTCGTGACGGAATGTGGGATTGCGCACGTGTAGGGGCAGGGGCAGCTCCAATAAAGACAGAAGAAGGCTGGCTGGAGATTTATCATGGAGCCGATTTTAATCACCGTTATTGCTTGGGGGCTTTATTACTCGATTTAAATGACCCGTCGAAAGTCATTGCAAGAAGCGAAGAACCGATCATGGAACCTATCGCCGCTTATGAGCAAACAGGTTTCTTCGGGAATGTAGTTTTCACTAATGGGCATTTGGTGGACGGCGATACGATAACCATGTATTATGGAGCAAGCGATGAAGTGATTTGCAAGGCAGAGCTTTCCATTTCAGAGATATTAAACGTATTAAAACAGACACAAAAGAAGTAATGAATAAACTGAAAAAAGAATATCTGTTCTTTAAGCAACAGGAACCTAACATGAGAACACTGTTGGTTACCAATATGCTTTATGCATTGGTACTACCGATAGTAGAAATCTTTGTGGGAGCCTATATCATGAGGAACACGAGCGATCCGGTGATGGTTGCTTTTTATCAGCTGGCAATGTATATAGGCATCATTACTACCTCTCTTGTTAACGGCTATCTGCTAAAGAAATACAGTGTGAAGACACTTTATTCGATAGGAATCCTGGTAAGTGGCATTTCCATGTTCGGTATGATGACTATCAAGTCACTTGGCTTCGTCGAACTTGGTCTGGCCGGCTTTTTAATGGGAGCAGCTTCTGGTTTCTTCTGGACCAACCGATACCTGCTGGCTCTCTATAATACCAACGACAACAGCCGTAACTATTTCTTCGGACTAGAGTCTTTCTTCTTTTCTATTACCTCCATCGGTGTTCCTTTAATTATAGGCGCATTTATCAGCCAGATAGATGGAAAAGAAGTTTTCGGATTCCTCTTCAATATCAATACCTCTTACTGTGTAGTTACGATGGCAGCAGTAGTCATTACCGTTATCGCCTGCATGACACTGTGGAAAGGTAAATTCGAGAACCCTAAAGAAACGAACTTCCTCTATTTCCGCTTCAACATACTTTGGAAAAAGATGCTTTGGCTAGCCGGATTGAAAGGAATGGTTCAAGGTTTTTTAGTAACGGCACCGGCTATATTAGTATTGAAGCTGGTAGGAGATGAAGGAGCGTTAGGATTGATTCAGGGAGTTAGCGGAGCACTGACTGCTGTCCTGGTGTATGTATTAGGACGTATGGCCCGCCCGCAAGACCGTTTGAAAATATTTGTAGGAGGACTAATCGTATTCTTTGTCGGTACACTATTCAACGGTATTCTCTTCTCTGCTACAGGAGTGATCCTTTTCGTCCTTTGCAAAGTGATATTCCAGCCTTTGTTCGACCTGGCTTACTTCCCCATTATGATGAGAACAATTGATGCAGTTGCAAAGATTGAGAATAGAAACGAATATGCATATATCCTAAGCCATGAGTTCGGCCTTTTCCTTGGAAGAGCTTTCGGTTTACTACTGTTTATCTTCCTTGCTTATTGTGTATCGCAGGATTTTGCATTGAAATATGCGCTGGTGATTGTTGCCGGATTACAATTAGCGGCATATCCTTTAGCTAAGAATATTACTAATCAAACTGATACTATTGAACATGAAAATGACAAGTAAAGGTGTTTTTGTACTTATGACCGTTTGTCTCCTAGCATCTTGCTCGGGCAACGGAAATAACTTTGGTGAAAAGGTAAAACAGGTTTCCATCCATAGGATAGACTCTATGCCTGATATGCCTGAAACTTATAAAATGCTGGACTGGAAGCAAAAAGCCCAAAAGTATGACCAGTTTATCTTTGACTGGAATAATAAAAGCGAAGTCGGACCATTAATCTGGTTAGATGATGCCCGCAGAAATATAGACCAGACTACATTTGGCTTATATACTGCCATTAAAGATATTCGTCAGGGAAAGAATGCCAATAACGGAGAGTTCCATGAAAGTCTGAACTCATTGGCAGCTATTCTTGGTGCCGGCCTTGTAGGAATTGACAAGACGAATCAAGACGGATATAACTATGTAAAAATGGTGCAGAATTATTTCAACTCTGATAACGGCTGGAATATAGTCATGAACAATACGACTCCGTCAGTAGCCCTTTTAGGAGGAGGCTATGGCCGCGACTGGTGGTATGATGTATTACCCAATGCCTTATATTATGCTATTTGCGATGTTTTCCCCAATGTAGACGGGGCAGAGAAGATACAAAAAAGTATTGCGGAGCAGTTTGTTAAAGCAGATTCTGTATTGAATGGAAATTACGACTATTCTTATTTTGACTATGCACAAATGAAAGGAATGGTTAATAATATTCCATTGCAACAAGACGCCGCCGGTGGGCATGCTTATGTATTGTTGTGTGCTTATCATAAGTTTGGTGATCCACGTTATCTGCAACATAGTAAAAGTGCCATCGAAGCCCTGCTTGCCCAGAAAGAAAGCCGTTTTTACGAGGCTCTTTTACCACTCGGAGTTTATACGGCAGCCTATTTGAATGCAGTAGAGGGGGCTAACTATGATGTAGCCAAACTTCTTGATTGGGTATTTGACGGATGTAAAAGCCCTACAGGAAGAACCGGTTGGGGAATTATTGTAGGAAAATGGGGTGACTATGATGTAAGCGGTCTGCAAGGAAGTATCACAGACGGCGGAGGATATGCATTCCTTATGAACAGTATCAAACCCGCCTGGCCTTTCATTCCGATGGTGAAATATCAGCCTCAATATGCAAAAGCTATCGGCAAGTGGATGTTGAACAATGCAAGTGCATGTCGTTTGTTCTATCCGGGAGAAATAGATGAAACACATCAATGGGCTCCGGAATTGAAGGACATTACTTATGATAATGTTTCTTATGAAGGTTTACGAAAAACGGATGACTATGGAAAAGCATCATTAAAAGGGGTTAGTCCGGTTGCAATCGGCGATGGTCCCAAATGGATAAAAGGTAATCCGACGGAGAGCATGTTCAGCGTTTACAGTTCTTCTCCTGTTGGTATTTTAGGGGCCATTGTTTGTCAAACGAATGTGGAGGGTATCCTCCGGCTGGATTGTAATGTCACAGACTTCTATACAGAGAAACCTTATCCGGTCTATCTCTATTATAACCCTCATAAAGAGACCAAAACCATTACTTATCAAGCTACCCAACCATGCGATTTGTTTGATATTGTTGCCAAAGAATATATAGCAAAAAATATAAAGACAAATGGTTCCGTTGAGATCCCGGCCAATGACGCAAGAGTAATTGTGGAACTTCCCGCCGGAACAGAATTAGAACTGAAAGATGGTAAGATTATCGCGAATAAACAAAATATCATTTCATATAATTAAATCTAAGTGTATAAACTATGAGTAAGCATTTATTATTATTCATTCTTATTCTTGCTGTTTGCACAAATGTCTTTGCACAGCAAACCAAGAGTATTTCGGGTGTGGTATACGACAGTAATACCGGAGAGGCTTTAATTGGAGTTTCTGTTCTTGAAGTGGGAACGACCAATGGTACTATCACTGATTTTGACGGTAGATATACATTAAAAGTATCGTCAAATAAAGTTTCATTCTCGTATGTCGGTTTTAAAACTGAAATTGTAAACGTAACAAATAGCGGAACGTACAATGTAAATCTAGTGTCTGATAATAAATTGGATGAGGTTGTAGTTATTGGTTACGGTACTCAAAGAAAGAGTGACCTTACCGGTGCTTTGGCTTCTATAAGTAGTAAGGATATTAAGAACTATGCAGTATCCAATGCATCCGAACTACTTACAGGTAAGGCAGCCGGCGTATTTGTTGCCGCCAGTTCCGGCCAGCCGGGATCGGATGCAGTGATCCGCGTGAGAGGTTTAGGGACCGTCAATGACAACAATCCATTGTATGTAGTTGATGGACAGTTCATGGATAACATCAGCAGCCTGAATCCATCTGATATTGAACGTATGGAAGTATTAAAAGATGCTTCAGCCTGCGCTATCTATGGTTCGAGAGGTTCTAATGGAGTAATCCTCATTACTACCAAGGGAGGGGTGAAAGGTGAAACGACTGTAACATTAGATGCTTATGTAGGTGTAAAAAACAGTTATAAAGCATTGAACATGATGAACAGCGACCAATACTACAACTTCATCATGAAAGCGTATGAAAACGATGCAAGCTTTCAAAACTCAATGAAGGATAAGTTTACCAATCAGTATCAGAAAGGTTATAATACCAACTGGTGGAATGAAGTAACCCGTACAGCTTTCAACCAGAACTATAATCTAAGCATCCGTAAGGGGACAGATAATTCGAGATCTTCTTTAAGTTTAGGATATGTAGACGATCAGGGTGCAATCATCACTACTGAATTCAAAAGACTTTCACTTAAAGCGAATCTTGAATATGATATTAACAAATTTATCACTGTTGGCGCCAATGTCAATCTGGCAAAGATAAGAAAACGTGACGCAGGAGCAATTCCTTCATTCGATTTCATTCAAAAAGCTGATCCTTTTACCCCTGTTATCAGCCCGTTGGTAGATCCGTCTTCTGAAAATTACGAATATAACAAATATGCGCCTACCGAGTGGTCTTACGACCCTAATCCGGTAGCCATGCTCGAACTTCCTAATAGATACAATGACATATTCAATGTATTTGGTAATGTGTTTGCCCAAATCAAATTGTATAAAGGATTGAGCTATCGGGTACAGTATAGTTTCGAAAGATACCATGATACTTTCAAAGACTTCCGTCCTGTCTATTCGTCTACTTTTTCGGAAGATAACTTAGCGAATCAGGAAAGTAAATATAATAAAGAAACTCAATTGAATAATAATAGCGCTGTTACTTCTAATTATCAGGTGGAACAACGCCTTAACTACAACACGACAATAGGCAGGCATAAACTGGATGCAATGGTTGCCATGACTTATGAGAAGAACAGCAGCGAAGGCATTAATGCATTTAAGAGAAAGGCTTTAGGTAACGATGAAATCTATCAGATACTTGATGCACAAACAGCTGGAGATAACACCTCGGGAGGTAAAGAAACATCTTCTATGTTGTCGTACTTGGGACGTATCAACTATGTATATGATGACAGATACCTTGCTACAGTCAATTTCCGTGCCGACGGTTCTTCAAGATTTGCCAAACGTAACCGTTGGGGCTATTTCCCATCAGTTTCATTAGGTTGGAGAGTGAGCAATGAAGAATTCTTTAAGAACCTGAACATTGAAAATACAATTTCCAATTTAAAACTGCGTGTAGGTTGGGGACAGAATGGTAACCAACGAATCGACAGAGACGCACCTCTTACGTTAATTGGTACCAATAATGAAAATCAATGGTACTTTGGAAACGGGTACTCACAAGGTTACGTTCCGACTTATGTGGGAAATGCAGATATTAAATGGGAAACCAGCCAGCAAACCAATGTCGGTTTAGATATGTCTTTCTTTAAAAACAGCCTTGATGTAAGCATGGACTTTTATGTAAAGAAAACAAGTGACATGTTGCTGAATATGCCTATTCCTTCTTTTGGCGCCTTCCCTAACAGCCCCTTCTTCAATGCAGGAGACTTGAAGAATACCGGTTTCGAAATAGTAGTCAACTACCGTAACCAGATAGGAAAAGACTTTAATTACAATGTAGGGCTGAACATGTCTACTTATAAGACAGAGGTAACCAAACTTACATCGGAATATTTGAGTGGAAATACTAGCCGTACGTATGTAGGAGGTCCTATCGGACGTTTCTGGGGATACAAACAAATAGGAATATTCCAGAATCAGGAAGAGATAGACAATTATGTGGATAAGAATGGTACCAAGATTCAGCCTAATGCACAACCGGGTGATTTTAAGTTTGCCAAATTAGGAGAATCAGGCGAATTGAACGATGATGATGACCGTACTTTTATCGGTGATCCTAATCCGGACCTCATTTATGGTTTCAACTTAGGATTCAGTTATAAGAACTTTGATGTAAGTATGGCATTCCAGGGAACTATTGGAAATGACATCTGGAACGTTGCTAAAGGAAGCCTTGCTTCAGCAGGACGCCAGAATGCGTTGGCGGATGCTTACACAAAAGCATGGACAAAAGACGGGGATTTGGATGCTGTATATCCACGCATAACCAACTCTGACTCTAACAATAATATGAGAGGTTCTTCTTTCTATGTGGAGAACGGTTCTTACCTGCGTTTGCAGAATATGCAAATAGGTTATACACTGCCGAGTCACATTTGCCAGAAGAGCAAACTGTTTTCAAGTTGTAGATTCTATGTGAGCGGTCAGAATATATTTACTTTAACCGGTTATTCCGGACTTGATCCGGAACTGGGTATCAATAACCCATTGGATATGGGAGTGGATACTACACGTTATCCGTCTTCACGTACATTCACTTTTGGAGTTAATTTGCAATTTTAAATCTAGCTAAAAAGACATTACATTATGAGAAAAATATTATTTATAATATGCTGGGCTCTTGCCGGAGTGGGGTTGTATAGCTGCTCTCTCGACGAACCAAGTTATGGTAAAACCACAAGCGATAATTATTATCAGAAGGAAAGCGATATTGAACAAGCCTTGACTGGAGCTTATCTTCAATTACGTACAACTTGGAATGAATATGCATTAAATCATTATTTTGTAGGTGATTGCAGCACTGATGATGCACTGAAAGGAGGAGGAAATGACGGTGACCGTGCCGAAGTACGCGACTTGTCCGACTTTACGATCTACACAACCAATGGTGAAGTAGGACGTCGTTGGGAGATTCTGTACAGATTAATCAATCGCTGTAACGATGTGATTTATTATGCTCCTGATGCAATAGGAAACGAAGAACTATTGAAACGTTATGCAAACGAGGCTAAAGCATTGAGAGCATTCGGGTACTATTGTCTGGTCACTACATTCGGAGAAGTGCCTCTAATCACTACGCCGATGCAACCCGCTGAAATACTGCAAATACCCCGCTCCCCATTGGAGAAGGTATATGAATGTATTGTAAATGATTTAACTGATGCCTCCGCACTTCCTGCAAAAGGAGATTACTCTGAAGATGATGCTTATCGTGCAACACGTGGCTTTGCTAAAACAATGCTTGCTAAAACATACATGTTCAAAGGTGATTTTACCTCTGCCGAAACGGTACTTCATGATATTATTGAAGTAGACAAAGACTATACATTGTTGAGTGATTACGGCATGAACTGGCGCACTGAATATGAAAACAGTTCGGAATCAGTATTTGAGATTGCCAACAAAGTATATGACAAAAACATAGCCACAGGTACCAATGTCCCTCACTTCTTCACAAGCAGACGCATCTCCGGTTATCAAGGATATGGATTTCACGTACCAACCCAAGATCTCCATGATGCCTTTGACGCAGATGACCCACGTATTACTTATGTATTCACACAAACTGGTGATAGATATAAAGGTGATACTGAAGCGCAGGACAATGCTGAATCTCCAAGCGGTTATCATGATTACAAGATGACTGTGCCAGCAGTAGAAAAAACAGGTTTCGACGTCTGGATGATTAGTTACAACATTCGTTTGATCCGTTATTCCGATGTTCTCTTGATGTATGCCGAAGTATTAAACGAAAATGGAAAACCAGGGCTTGCACTTCCTTACCTGAATGATGTAAGAGAAAGAGCCCGCAAAACTAATCCGATAGATCCGAGAAGAGATCAACAGGCGTATATCCCTGCTACAACAACTAATACACTGCCCGACATAACAGAAACCGACCAAGAGCGTCTGAAAGAAATCATCTGGAAGGAACGTCGTTGTGAATTAGCAATGGAAGGATGGAGACGGGATGACCTGATGAGACAAAAACGTTTCGGAACCGTTATGCGTGCTTATGCAACCAAATATAATACCTCGAAAGGTGCCAATTTTAGAGACGACAGAGATTATCTGTTTCCGATACCGCAAGGTGAAAGGGATAAGAGCAACAATATTCTTTCCCAAAATCCGGGTTTTTAATATGAATAAAATGAGGGGGCGGATTTTATAATCCGCCCTTTTTTAACAACCAACTGACCATGAAAAAGACATTATTATTTCTCGTAGCAGGTTTTTTCTTTCTCAACAACCTGCCGGCACAAAAGCCGATAGAGCAAAAAGAGATCCGCTTAGTACAGTATATGCCCAATATACCTTTCCCCTATAAAATGAAAAACTGGAAAGATATAGCCACGAAACAGGACAGACTATTTTACGATTTCAACGCCAAAGGACAGAACCTGCCTCTTATCTGGTGGGACGATTCGCAAGTAAACTTTCCATTCCGTACTTTCGGACTTCCAAGCTACGTAGATAAAAGACGGTTAGGAGGAAATTCTTATGAATCTCTTCCCACTATGGGCTCACTCATTAGTGCAAGTCTGATAGGAGTAGACAAAAGCAATGATGACGGAAAAGATTATGTATCAATGATACGACAATTCTTCAACAAGAAGAATGGAACCAATCTTATATTGAACGGACTCGACAGGAAAGCCGGAGAAAGTTTCTGGTATGAGATATGGCCGGCAATGGCTTATTCAATGCTGGTAGATTTATATCCTCAAAAAACAGAGATGCAGGAGCCGATGAAGATCACTGTCGACAATTGGTATGCTGCTATCCAGGACTTAAGTGAAGGTAGAGAATATCTGGACTTCAACTTCACCGCCTTCAACTTTAAGAACCGTAAAGGGTACCATAATAAAGTATGGCATGAACCGGATGCAGCCGCAGGACTTGCTTGGTTGCAATACATCTCCTGGATTAAATACGGAGATAAAAAGTATCTGAATGCTACACGCCAATGCATGGCATTCTTGCAAAACCGTCCCCAGAAAGAAGGTACTTTCTATGAGATAATGATGCCCTATGGGGCTTATCTGGCAGTGCGCATGAATGCGGAACTTGGAACTACTTATGATGAGCTGAAAATGCTGAACTGGTGCTTCGACGGTAATAATTCAGACCGTGACGGATGGGGAGTGATGTGTGAGCGTTGGAACAAATACGACGTACACGGATTGGTAGGACAAAAAAAGGATGAACAATATGCTTTTGCCATGAACACCTTTTCACAAGCTGCCGCACTTGTCCCAATTGTAAAATACAACCCGGCTTATGCTTCCACAATAGGCAAGTGGATGCTGAACCTGGCAAACGCCTGCCGCTTATTTTATGCAGACGAGCACCCCCGCAACCGTCAGTCGAGTTCTATCTGGGAAGGTGATCCTCAACACGTCATTTGTTATGAAGGATTGAGGAAGGACTTGTATCATGGCAATCACTTTGAACCGTTCCAGGGATTATTGTCCGATGAGGGTCCCTATGCTATTGGGGATCAAGTAAAAACCATGTCTTCAGCTACAGATATTTGCTTGTATGGCTCGGCCTGGGTGGGTATGCTAGCCTCTATTGTAGATACTACTAATGTGGAATGTATTCTTCAATTGGATTGTAATGTCACAGACTTTTATTCCACAAGAAAATATCCTACTTATCTTTTATTCAATCCTTATTTTGAAGCCAAAGAGGTAACTTTGAATCAACACTTTACGGAACCTACGGACTTGTACGATCTGGTATCCAAAAAATACATAAAGAAAAATTGTACCGGCGAAACAAGCATTATCCTGAACCCGGACAATGCCGTAACTATTGTTTGTATTCCTGCTTCCGCTAAAAAGACAAAGAAACATGGTAAATTGATTGTTGACGGTGAAATCGTAGATTATCGTTTGTAATTCGGATTGACTATTCCACAATTGTATAAATCCTCCGTTACCGATGAAAATATGCGCGGAATAAAATAAATTCCTTATATTTGCTATTATCCTAACCGTATAAATAACATTCATTTACATGAGAAACATCTTATACGCACAATTATTTTTTATTCTGATTATTGCATTTGTCACTTCCACAAAGTCTTATGCTTTTAATGTGGCAAAACACATATCAAATGTTAACGGACTGACAAATAATTCAGTAAACTGTATTTTGGAAGATGCAGAACATACAATCTGGATTGGGACATGGGATGGACTGAATGCATATAATGGAAGAGAAATTACGACATTCAGATATAGCAAAAACAATCCGAATTCTATAAGTAATAACGTTATCCGCCAGATTATCGAATGTAAGGGCAGTTTATGGATAGCAACAGATAATGGAATCAATCGGTTAGATAAACGAACCCGTCAGATAACAAGGTATTATTTAAGAACAGATAATAAAGTACCCAATCAGGAAAAGTCTTTTATTTTAGGAAAGAGTGCGGCAGGAGATATTATCTGCCTCATAAAGGGGCTGGGGTTCTTTGTCTACAATGATTCTGAAGATGAGTTTAATCCGATTAACACAGACTTTGCAAGTCATATAAAGGATTATTCCGTGAGTGATTCCGATCGTATGCTTTTCCTTTTAAATAATGGAAATACCGTGCATCTGACTTACAATCTACTCGTTAACGGAGGAAAACAGAGTGATTTACGCACAGTCGACATACAGACGCCTGTAGATAAGATATTTCTGTCGGAAGACAGATTTATCTTAAACAAAGACAACAAACTTTTCCTTTTAAATCCCGACTTTACAGTTTCCCAATGCATTGAGCTGGATAGTAGCAAACCTGTATCGCAGGTTATTTTAGCAGAGAACAAGATGTACGTCAGCTTTATAGAAGGGGGATGTATTCATTATGATTTAAAAAAGAATACTTTTACCTACCTGAACGAACTATCCAGTCAGTTATCAGTCTTCACTCTTTATTCCGGTAGTCAGAACATATTGTGGATAGGAACGAACGGACAAGGATTAATTCAACTTTATCATTACGACTCTTTATTTGAAACCGTTCACACCAGTCACCCTGTGAGATGTTTCTGTGAAGATGAAGATGGTAATATTCTGATAGGCACAAAAGGAAGCGGAATAAAACTGTTGAATCCTGCAACGAAAGAATTGACAGATTATCTGAATGAGAGTAAAGGATTGATTTCCAATTCTGTCTATGCCTTGAGAAGAAATAAAGCGAATGACATTTTTATCGGAACGGAAGGAACCGGAATCAATATATTGAATGCTGCTACGGGGCAACTGGAAAAGCTTGAGATACCTGACAAATACCCGCCTTTCAAGGCTGTGTACAACATTTATTTTACGAACAATGATTCTCTTTTATGGGTGGGAACATCAGGATATGGCTTAATCAAAATAAATATTTCCAGAGAGCAAGGTCGTTATCACGTTAAAGGATTCAGGCAATATAATTCGTCGGATAAGAATATCTCATTGAATAACGATGTTGTTTATGCCATTACATCCGATCCGGAAGACAATATGTTATGGTTTGGCACACGTGGCGGAGGCTTGAACTGTATCAATATGAAAGATAACAGCATAAAATCATTGGAGGATATGGACAGTCGGATTTTACTCACCAATAATGATGTATTGTGCTTACTGCGTGATGATGCCAATATATGGATAGGAACAAGTTATGGACTGAACGAATTGAAAAAGGAGGAGAATGATTTTCACCTGATACAATATGCCGACGAGAAATTGAATAATAAAACGATTCATGGAATATTAAAAGACCACGAAGGAAAGATATGGATCAGTACCAACCAGGGATTGTCTAGCCTGAATGTAAAAAACAATAAAATAGATAATTATACTTTGAATGACGGATTGCAGAATGATGAATTCTCGGATGGAGCTTTCTTCAAGGATCATCGTGATTTCTTGTACTTTGGAGGAGTAAGCGGGTTTAGTTATTTCAATCCTCGAAATATACATTTGCGCGAGTTTAATCCTCCACTTATATTAAGTAGTTTGAAGATATATAATACGGTACAGGACATTAATGAACGAATCAGAAAAGGAGTGTTGAAACTTAGCTATGAAGAAAGATTCATGACTTTCAATTTCATAGCCAAAGACTTTATTAATAATGAAAACTGTGAATATGCTTATCGCTTGAAGAACCATTCAGATGATTGGGTGGAGATAGGTAATAATCCGAATATTATCTTTACCCAACTTCCTCCGGGTGAATACCAGCTTGAAGTGAAGAGCACGAATGGCGACAAAGTATGGGGAGATAACATTTATCGCTTAACTATAAAAGTAGGTTATCCGTGGTGGCTTAGTGTTCCTGCATTGATTATCTATGCCATATTGTGCATTATTATCTTCTACATCACAAAGTCTGTTATCAAAAATCGCATACGGTTAAGCCGCCAGGTTCTTATAGCCCAGGTAGAGAAACGGCATGAACAGAAGATTTATGAATCCCGGCTCAATTTCTTCACCAATGTGGCACATGAATTCTTTACCCCCCTAACTTTGATTTATACACCTGCACAGCACTTGTTGGAACAGGACGGGTTAGATGGTAGTACAAAGAAATATCTCCAAATAATAAAGAATAATGCCGAAAGGATGCAGAAGCTGATTAGTGAGTTGATGGAGTTTCGTAAAACTAAATCGAGCAATATGGATTTGCATCCTGAAAATGTGAACGTAAAATCATTGATGGAATATGCTTCCAACAATTATGTGGATATCCTGAAAGAGAATAAAATAGACTTCAAGGTAGAGACTCATGATACGTCAGAGATCTATTCCGACCGCAATGCTTTGGAAAAAATTATATTCAATTTACTGTCGAATGCGTTCAAATATACTCCTCGTTATGGATATATTCATGTTGAGATATCACAAAATGAGCCTGATAAAACCTTATACTTGCTCGTAAGAAATTCCGGTAAGGGATTAACAGAACAACAGATGGCAGAGATATTTGATAAGTATAAGATATTTGATACTCCTAAATTGGGTAACTCTGTCAGCAATGGCATAGGTTTAAATCTAACAAAGAGTCTGGTTGAATTATTAGGCGGGCAGATAAGTGTAAATAGTGAACTGGGAAAAAGTGTTGAATTTTCAGTCGTGATTCCTTCTCTGCCATCCGATCATTCACTTGTTGTAACGGATGAAAAAGATTCGTTGCAGAAAGAAAAGAACGGGCAGGATCACTTATCCCCTCGCAAAGATACTGTCATACTGATAGTGGAAGATGAAAAGAATATCAGAGACCTGCTGAAAGATGTCCTCTTTGATTATGTGATACACGAAGCAAAAGACGGCGTGGAGGCTTTGAAAGAGATAGAACATAATCATCCTGATATTATTATAAGTGATATTGTCATGCCCAATATGGACGGCTTGAGCTTGATTAATAAATTGAAATCCGATTTGAAAACAAGTTATATTCCGATCATAGGAATATCGGCAAAGGCTTCTGTAGAAGACCAGATTAATGCCTTTAACCATGGTGCGGATGCTTATATCGTCAAACCATTTCACCCGAGGCAGGTTATATCCACCATAGAAAATCTGCTGTCGAGACAAATGCTTTTAAAGGACTATTTCAATTCCAGCATGTCTTCTGTGAAAGTGAAAGACGGGATTGTTCTTCATCCGGAAGACGAAGAGTTAATACAGAATGTAACAGACTTCATAAAGAATAATATAGATGATGAGTTATTAAGCCCTTCTTCTATTGCCGAATTTGTAGGAGTGAGCAAAGCTACCTTGTATCGGAAGTTCAAAGAAATAATAGATAAGACTCCGAGTGAATTTGTACGAGGCATCAGACTGGAATATGCAGCCAAGTTATTAAGGACAACCAAGTTGACCGTATCCGAGATTATGTTCAAATGTGGATTCTCTAATAAATCTTATTTCTATCGGGAGTTTTTAAAGCAATACGGTGTATCTCCCAAGGATTACCGGAATCAATAGATAAAGGATAACTGGATAACTCTTGTTTAAATACCCAAAAGACTATCCGAAAAATAAGTAAATCCTACCAATCTGTCATTCACTTTGTTCAAAACATAGTCAGAACGTAGTGAAGCATCTTTTCTTTGATTAATAGAAAGGACAAATCCTTCTACAAACAGGATGAGAGAGTAAAATGATAGCAATTTGTTTTTTCGGTGACGAAAAATGCCGCTTGCATATTACTGTAAGCGGCATTTTCTTTATCTAAATCATCCAAGATTTATCTATTCATCTATTGATTAATAGTTTTCTTTCTTCACCTCGAAATAAGCCTGCGGATGCAAACATGCCGGGCAAACTTCAGGAGCTTCCTTACCGATTTCGATATAACCGCAGTTACGGCATTGCCATACCACTTCGCCTTCTTTAGCGAATACGGTCATATTTTCGATGTTGTTCATGAAAGCCAGGTATCTTTCTTCGTGGCCTTTCTCGGCGATTGAGATATTGCGGTACATAGCAGCAATCATCGGGAAACCTTCCTGTTCTGCCACATCAGCGAAATGAGGATAATCCAGTGACCATTCTTCGTGTTCGCCGGCAGCGGCAGCGCGAAGATTTTCGAGTGTAGTACCGATTACACCGGCCG
>ENA-ORSS01001912-ORSS01001912.1-human-gut-metagenome-genome-assembly--contig:-NODE-1912-length-20002-cov-3.582093_pt1 | contig 20002 bp, 16 predicted proteins | sample MGYA00241899_ERZ509162 | MGnify/ENA primary metagenome ERZ509162 (study PRJEB26280, sample SAMEA2338641) | human gut metagenome | biome: human gut; feature: human-associated habitat; material: faeces... | reverse complement strand
AAGCAGAAGCATTGGGCGGATTCTTTTGCCGCCGGCCTCCATAGAATAGTGCATAGCCTCATGCACTATTGCCGGACGCGTATCTGCCGGCGGAAGGTATTTTTTGATTGCGGCTTCTACAGCCTGCCTTTTTTCTTCGAAAGATAATTTGAATTCTTGGGGAGTCATGATTGGGATTTTCGCATAAAGGAATCCTTTGTAAACTATTATTTTTTATGCGGAAGTTTTTTTGAACAAAGGTTTTTTTGGTGTCGAGATAGAAAAAAGTTCCGATATATAAAAAACACAAACGGAAAGGGAAAAAGATATGAAGTTTGCAGGAATGTTGGCGGTGTTTTTAATATCCGCGATTTCATTGTGCGCGCAAGGTTCTGGCGCTGACGGTTCATCGGCCCAAAATGCGTGTCCGAAATCGGACGGATGTCCGGCGGTCGGGAATTGTCCCGAGGCGTCAAAGTGCCCGTTAGCGAAGGGCGGGAAAGTAGGAAAGGACAAAGCGAAGGAGCCGAAGGTTGGGAAGGGCAAAAAGTCCGAGCCAACAAAAAAAGCAAAGGGTTTTGTAAATAGGCGCACCCGGGAATAACGGGCTTTCTAAAAATCCGAATGCGGGTTTCGCAGTTCGGATTTTTTTAGTGTATTTTTCTGAAAGCGTACTGTGAATATATGGGAAAGGATATTCCGATTTAAGTTGACGCATTGTAGAATTTTTAAAAAAATGCAGTGTATGAAGAGGCGAATTTTTACGGCGGTTGCCGCGATATTTGTGGCGGGAGTTTGCACTTTTGCCGGAGAGGGAAAATTTAAACCTTTAAAGCTTACGGTCGGGGAATTTTATGAGAATCCCGTTGGAATGTCGTTGGAAAATATGAAGTTTTCCTGGCAGCTGCCTACTGACGGGCAGGGATTGCGCCAAACGGCGTACCAACTTGTGGTTGCGCGAAGCAAAGGCGAGCTATCTGAGAATCCGCTTTGGGATAGTGGTAAAGTGGATTCTTCCGAGTCTGTGTGGGTCGGCGCTGGGATACCCGAGCCGAAGTCTAGGGAGAGATATTTTTGGAAAGTCCGCGTATGGGACGAGGCCGGCAGAGCGTCTGAATGGTCCGAGCCTGCGTATTTTGAAGCCGGGCTTACAAAAAATTCAGATTGGTCCGCGAAGTGGATATCAAATACGGCAGAGCAGGAGTTTGAGACGATAAAAGGCCGCGATGGCAAAGACAAAAAAATTCTGAAATCATTTCCGCCAACGTACGTGCGCAAGGAAATAAGACTTGACGACGATGTAGAGAGTGCGCGGTTGTATATAGCAGCGCGCGGCATATACCAATTTTATATAAACGGCAAAAAAGTGGGCGACGACTATTGGAGCCCAGGCTGGACTGACTACAACAAACGTATCCAGGCAACAACATACGACGTAAGCAAGATGCTTTACGAAGGCGACAATGCGCTTGCCGGGATAATTGCCGACGGTTGGTATGCCGGCAGCCTTGTATGGGGGAACAACAGGGCGTTATACGGCAAAAAGCCTGAAATAGCCGCGCAGCTCGAAGTGGTCTATAAAGATGGGCGCAAGGCGAGCTTTGTGACGGACGGGAGCTGGAAATGGTCGTACGGGCCGATAACGTATTCCGACATATACCACGGAGAGGAGTACGATGCCCGCCGCGAGCTTGGCGATTGGACGGAGAGCGATTACGAGGAGGTTGGGTTCAAGCCAGTTGCGGCCGCCGATATAGGCGAAAAACCGTTGATAGAGCCGCGCAGGAGCCCTGCGATAAAGGCTGAGATGGAATTAACGCCGGTATCAGTGCATGAGGTAAAGCCTGGTACGTATATATTCGACCTCGGTCAGAATATGGTTGGTTGGCCGCGGATAAAAATACCGTCTGCACCCGGCAGGAAGATAACTGTGCGCGTTGCAGAGATGTTGGAAAAAGACGGAACATTGTATACGAAAAATTACCGTTCTGCGCGCTCGCAAGATTCCTATATATGCAAGGGGTTTGGCGTAGAGGAGTGGAATCCGTTGTTTACCTATCATGGATTTAGATATGTGGAGTTGTCGGGATTTCCCGAGAATGCGAAGCCGAACGCGGACTGGGTGAAGGGTGTAGTTTTGCACAACGATATGAGGCAAATAGGATCTTTCGTATGCTCCGTGCCGAAAGTAAATATGCTGCAAAGCTGCATACAATGGGGACAGAGGGGAAATTTCTTTTCCACACCGACAGATTGTCCGCAGCGCGACGAGCGGCTCGGGTGGACAGGCGATGCGCACGTATTTATTCCGACTGCTGCGTATAATATGGACGTATGCTCATTTTTCTCAAAATGGACGCGCGATTTGAGGGACGCGCAACTAAAAGATGGCGCAATATCGAAAGTAGCCCCGAATATATTTACAGGCGATTGCGGGGGCGGAGCGACCTGGGGAGCTGCAATGATAGTATGCCCGTGGGAGATATATTTGCAGTACGGCGACAAGAAGATATTGGAAGAAAACTATGGCGCGATGTGCGCGTTTGTGGAATTTCTGGACAAGAATTCAAAAGACGGCATATGCACGGCATGGAGCTACGGCGATTGGCTTTCCATGGACAGTCTTGACGGAGACGTTGCGAAGCGCAAAATAGAGAAGTCTGCGGATCCAAAAGCTTCTGAGAAATACAGGAAGGCAGGGGAGTTTGAAAAGGTTCGCAGCACGCATAGAAAAGGCACGAATACGGAGCTTATAACAACGGCGTACTTTGCGCGGAACGCTGAGCTGCTGTCAAAGGTTGCGAAAGTGCTGGGCAAGGAAGGCGACGCCAAAAAATACGCGGCAATTTCCGAAAAAGCGAAGAAGGGATTTACTAAAAAATATGTATTTGAAGACGGCACTGTCGATAACGAGACACAGACGGCTTACTTGGTGGCGTTGGGATTTGATTTATTGCCTGATGAAATAAGGGAGAAGTCGTTTGAAAGATTCGTAAAGGTATTGGAGGATTCTGGCGTATATTTGAGGACCGGATTTTTAGGGACGCCGTTGCTGACAGAAGTGCTGACTCGGTACGGGCGCACGGATTTGGCATACAGGCTTCTGCTAAACGAGGGGTTTCCGTCGTGGCTGTATCCGATAACGCAGGGGGCGACGACCATGTGGGAAAGGTGGAACAGTTATTCACACAAGACCGGGTTTGGCGATGCCGGAATTCCTTCAACCATTATGCGTACGGAGCGATAGGAGAGTGGCTGTATAAAAGCGTGGCAGGCATATGGCGCGACGAGGCAAACCCCGGCTATAAAAATATAATATTCAACCCCAAGCTTGGCGGCGGGATAACCTTTGCGAGCGGAACTCACGAGACTCCGTACGGATTGGCTTCATCGTCATGGCGCGTTTCAGATGGAGTGATGGAGTGGCGGATAGTAATCCCGCCGAATTCGACAGGCACGGTGGTATTCCCGACAAGCAATTCCGCGAGTGTGCGCGTAAACGGCTACAAAGTTCCGGAGAAGGATTTTGTAAGGAACTCTGACGGCACGTTGACAGTGGATAAAATGCCGTCAGGAGAGTATCAGATACTGCTGAGACCCAACCAATAGAGGATTGAGGTAGGGAATTTAAATAAAGATTGCCGCAAAAACTTGCGGCAATTTTTTTATATGCGATTGTGATAAGCTATTATAGTTGTACAGCTTTTTGAAAAGACATTTATGGGGAAAATGTAAAAGAGAAAATCAAAAGGCATTTGCAAATTTTGTATAAATTTAGAATTGAATATAGGTTCAAACGTGAGCGAGTTTCATTGTGGTTTCTATTGACTGTTTCCTGCTGAACCTTGCTGATTTCTATTTTCTTGTAGGGTAGATTATTAGCAATTTGTCGAAAATTTTTGATTATAGTATATAAAAATTTTAGGGTTTTGATAAATTGATATGGTTGCATATTTGCCATATTTTTTATCCACGAAAATCTCTGAGCGTGAAGACGCGCACTGCTATACTTCCAGAAATTACAGGGCAGGCTTACTTTTCCGTCGAGCCCGATTGGGGTATAGTAGGCTTAGAAGAAATATAAGTATTTGCAAAAGATTGTATCAAACAATCTATATTTTACACTGTTTCCAGGTCTTTTGTAATAGTTTGGTTATTGACATTTCAATTAGGCTAAATTCAATAAATCTAGGACGTGCAATTACTGGGAAGGGGCATAAATTTTTTATAGCCGATTTTTGCGATTGCGCAACAGACTGGTACATCAAATATAAACAAGGGCAGTATTTTTCATAGTAAATAAAGTATATAAGAAGTTTATATGCCTTAATATTGTTCAATACCAAATTCAAATATTTATATTTTATAGAATTTATTGAAGAAATGAAGAAAGTATTCTTTAATTATGAAAGAATTTTTTATTGAATAATATACCAAACAGTAAATACCGGAAAGAATACTTAAAAGAGAGCGGATAAGAAATCCTTAGAAAAGCATTATTCTGAATTGGTATATATTTTCTTATACAAAACTAGGTGTAGAGAATTTTTCAAAATAAAAGATAGTGTAATTTGGAAAGAGAAGAAAAAGAAGATAAACAATGCTATAATAAAAATTGTGAATTATATTATATGGATTTTAATATGTGGCGGAATGGGGCAACTATTATTGAAATGAAATAGCTAAGGCGAGAGAAAGAATTATGATAACTAAAATAATATAGACTTTAAATCCAAGATTTGGTCACATGAAAGCTTAAACTAGCCTATGTATTTCAACAGATAGAACGAGCGTTTCCTAATCTCTGATATATTTTATCCATTTTTTGTTTTTCTTTGTTTTGCATTTTGTTCATTTTTAGTAGGTTGCAAAATTCAATGTTTGAAAATTCTTGCGTATTTTTACGCATTTTATAAGCGTTAAAACCTATCAAAATACACGTATTTTTACGCATTTTTGCAAAAAAATCCTTACCAATTGCTGACCATTTATTTTGACGGCATTTTAGGAGGTTTTTCATTCACCAATCCTCCCGTAATTGCGCCTCCAATAAGCTATCGCGCTTTCAATGGAGCTGTATAATTTGCCGCCTGCGCGATCCGCGGAAGTGTCGTCAAGAATGCGCAGTATGACTTCGTCATGCCCTAAATTTTCCACGACCTTCTGTAGCGCTGGAATCTTCAAAAATTCGTCAATCAGCGACATTACCCACTTTCGCTTGCGGACAGAAAGCTTGAAAAATTCAAACTTGGCGGAACGCTCGCCGCCAAACATCTGATCCCAAATTTTGCAGGAAATCTTTTGATGGTTGTTGTACTTGTCAGAGGCAAAATAGCCGTCCAGACGAACCTTCCGCAAGCGATAGTAAAAATCGTTTCTCTGAACGATAACCCAAATCCCGACCGCTTTCATCGGCAACCCAAAAATCTCCGCCATTTCAGGAGTAATCTTGAATTTTTCAAACCCGTCAGTTGATATCTTTGTCTTGCTTATCATCATACCTTTGTCCCTATGGTATCTATACTACCACACCAGACAAAAACACGCAACATTTTTATTTATTATTTTATACTTTTATATAAATATTATATCCAGTATGCGAATAAACTGGCATCTTTTTTTTAAGTATATGGAAAAAATAAGTTGAACAATGTGTTCACTATCTTTAATGACAATGTGGTAAAATTTTTATAAACGTTACTTGAACCAATAGAACTACTAAGAATAATTTTTGATATGGACACTAAACTTCTCTCAAGGAAATTAGACGAATACGTAGAGCTTGAATCTAAAAATAAACAAAAATTTGAAACAGAAGCACAGGAGCGCGAAAACGCAATAAAATATTATCAGGGATTCTCCGCTAAAAAAATCCTGAATCTTGATGCCGATGGGTTCTACTATTTTCTTGCACCATTATGGGCTTTAAAAATGTGGGGGAATCGCCATACCAAAATAGATGCGCTTATTGCGGATAATGGCTTGGATAAACTTAAAAAATTATTTGTAGAACTGTTATATGGTAAAGTACAATTCGAAAAGCGTTGGGATTCTTTTAGAGAAAGTGTAGATGGAGTTGGTCCCGCTATCATGAGTGAATTGTTAAGCAAAATATATCCGAAAGAATTTATTATTTGGAACAGAAAAACCTATAACGCATTTTTTGAAGTTGGGAATAAACGATATCCCTAAATACGAAAGTCGACTAGATGGCAAAAACTATATGGCTTTTTGTAATATCGCTAAAAAGATGTTAAAAGAATCCTCAAAAGCAGGAATAGTTGATATGTTGCATTTTGACTATTTTATGTGGGAAATGTTCGACAAAATCGAAAATCAAGTTGATTCCATCGTACACATAGGAAATTCTTGCGCTAAAAAAACAAAAAAAGATTTAAATTTCGACCATAATGATATTCGAGATAAAATAAGTGAAATAGGCGCATTCTTAGGTTTCAAATTAAGCATTGAAAAGAAAGTTGCCGACGGTGCAGTTGTCGATACGCTTTGGGAAGCAACCATTGGTAATATGGGACGTATTATTTATGTTTTTGAAGTTCAAACATCAGGTTCTATTGATAGTTTGATTCTCAACTTAATAAAAGCACACAGTAATAAAGCAGTTCAAGGAATTGTTGCAGTAAGTAATTCTACTCAACTGGAAAAGATCAAAAAAGAAGTCTATAGTACTCCATTAAAAAACCATCTAAAATATTTAGACTATACAGAAGTTTTGAAAATCCACGAAGCACTACAATATGCCACGGAGAAAATCAATACTTTAGGATTAGTCCCCGATGGGTTTTAGAATTCATAGCATTCAACTATGTTCTATTGTTTATATATTTAAAGGAAATGTCTAAAATTTTTCAATTAAAGAATAGAAGGCTTGAAGATTTTTAGAAATAATTTTGAAAGCTTCTTGTGATTTGGATAAATCGTATAATATATTTTTATCTTTTAATTCGCAATATAGCTTTTCTTCGAATGATGCGGCTTTTAGTATATTGAGAAATTTTGATAATTCTATATTTCTCAACGTATCAAGATTGAATTGCATATAAACTCCATTTGCAATTGCCATATCTAAAAACCATTTTTTGTTTTCGATAGAATGCTGCAGTATGGGATTTGATGCCATTAAGACATAATTAAATAAGGTGTTGTCTTGAAATACGGGTATTAAATTATAATTTATTCCAATTAATATATATTCAATAGCTTGTGAGATAAATGCGAATATTAGATTGAAAAAATTTTCAGAATCATTATTCGGATGCCGCATTAAGCTACAACAACGTGCAGAATATTTTTTGTATCGTTGAACAAAATCTTCTTTAAGATTGCAGTAACTAGAAAATTTTAACATTTGCGATATATCTTTTCTCATACCGTTGTGAATTTCTTCAATCGATGAGAATTTTCCGAAATAATCTTTAATTGTCGTTATGTCTTCTTTAAAAAAACTTAAAAATATTCGCTCGGCTATTTTTTTAATAGAATCATTATAAAGATCTTTTATTGAAAAAAATGGTAAAACCGTAAACACCCCATTGCAATAATTCAATATATGTAGGGTTTCAGAAATAGAATCGATTATTTGAGATTTAAATTTTTCTTGTGCAGATGGCAACAAGTCGGCTTCTAGTAGTTTTGCGTTAATAAATATTGTGTCGTAGATTATGTGGCGATCTCCCAATAAAAGGAATGAAAAATGTTCTTTGCTTTTAGTATCCAAACCAGCAGTATTTTGTATTATATGGGTTCTACCCCATTCGGATATATAACTTATATATAGACGTATAATCTCGGAATTAGATTCCCAGAATATATTTAACTCGTCAATAGGAGCAAAATAATCTCCAGATTCTATCATAGGAGCTACCTTCTCAAGTAATTCCCTGTAGCTATATTGAATAAAATCAATTTCTGCCTGTATTGAATTATTTTTCAAAATCTTTTATTTCCTTAAATGAATTTGGGGGGAATTCAAAAATATCATTTAAAACTTCCATTATTTTATTCATAAGCGATAAGGAATCTGGCAAAACGCTTTTTACGTTTTGGATAGAATCAATATCTGGAACGCAATGACATTGGTGCGCTGGATTTCTGCATTTCAGCATAGAGCTTTCTCTTATCGCCCCCCATAGGCCATGTTCATATGAAGAAGAGTAATTATAATATAATGAATAGAGTTCAAGCTCTCCAACCTCCTCGGCCTTTTTTCGTATATTCGTATTATCGAAGTACGAGGTGTCAATATTTATAAAGTCTTCCATTGTAAACTCATTTACAATGGAATCAATGTATTCTAAATTTATATGACTCTCAGGTTTGTGAATGTTATATTCTCGATGCTTTAAGACCGTAGACTTGTATTTCCCCAAACCATATATTTTAAAATCCCTCCATATGTTTTCATGTTCGTTCTCATGTTTCAAAAGATATTTAAGCATTATATAACTTTCAAATAATCCTCTAAAACAGGATCTACCTAAGATTGTATTTGACAAGTTGTGAGAAACAAGCTCTTTAAAGCGTTTATAAGAATATGTTGCTATAGCTATTATAACTTCAGATTTTTCATCTAAAATTTTCTTTGAATATTGAGTGTTTAAAAAGGAGAATAATCCTTGTAATTTTTTTAGATACAAATCCATATTTCGCTCCTCTTCCGTAAAATTAACTTGAAATAATTTACAATCAGTCAACATCCCTATCGTATGCCAAAAGAAATCTATATATTTTGAATTAGATTTAATACCACACATTTGGGATGCCATCAATTCTAATGATCTTATATTTGATCTATAACATCCCATAATAGGATTATCATGTTCGGTATAAGGGTATTCATTAAGAGCTTTAATCATCATCTCGCTATTACTAGCAATTCTTACCTTTTTTCTAAATCCTTCAAAACATATAGTCAAATAGCGAATGTCTGTACTCAAAAAACTTTGATGATCTAATATCTTAGATAGTATTTCTTCAATTTTCTTTTTACGACAATCTATATCAAAGCTGCAAAAGAAACGTCGAGAGAATATAGGATATTTACTTGATGTATATATCAATGTTAATGGCGATAGGACTTCAATAGGGACAATTTTTAATACCTCATTGTAGAATTTATTTTGGATTTCGTCAGGGAGTGCCAAAATGTCAGACATTCTTGGTAACTGTAATTCTTTGGTCGTATTATATAAAGCATTTAATATTAGACATGCTTTATACATTCCTCCTTTGCGATTATAATTGTTTACAATAAAACCGATCCATAGATATTCTGGAATACGTCCAATCAACCATGTTTCATTATCCATTAAGGGCGTACAAACCTCGTTTAAAGGCGTAATGAATATACCTTTTTTAAATTTATGTGCTGATAAAGGTGTATGTCCCATTTTATGCAGCTAACACGGCGTTATTAAATGTATTTACGATTGTTTGCAATATTCCTATGTTTTCACCGAATATATCGATGATTGGATATTCGTTGAATGGCGAGGTGTTTGCCAAGTCGGTAAGTTCTATATTCCCGTTTTCGCGAACGTAATCTATGATCGTCTTTACAAACTCTTGTTGTTGCGGATTCAGAACATTGCCGCTTAAAAATGCGCCAAATTTTTCGTTTATAGCCGATTGCTCAAGCCCGACTAAACTTCTTATAAATACCGCCAGATTTTTTGTATTAGTTGTCCTTTTATAATCCTCTTCCGATCCAAGCTCGCTCCACAAAATTCGTTCAAGCTCTTTCAAATCCGAGGCGTTAATCTTTTCCAAATTCTTAATTTTTTTGATTACAGGGCTATCGGAATGCTCTAACAGATAATCAATAACCTTTTGTTTGTAGGTTCTTATGTCTATGGTAATGTTTGAATCATCTCCGTTCGGAATAATTTCGTCCGAGATATGAACGTCTATTTTTCGATTGTTTGCCGATGAATCCAAAAATATCATAAGATCTCGAACTGACTCTCTGAGCATTTCTAAGGATTCGATTGTAGGTTCATTCCAATATTGTTGGCTCGACAGTTGTTGCAATTGGGTTTTCTTTGCCAGCACCTGCGGTATGCTTGATTTCTCGTCCAGCAGGAATTGGCAAATTTCTCTTATGTTCTTAACATGAGGCGATGCCGATTTTATATTTCCCGTTTCAAGCATGGAAATTTCCACATAAAACATTCTGGCGTCAAAAGATTTTATTTTGGGATCTTCCGCAATGTCGCTGTCGAGCAAGTAGGTAATATGGCGTTCGATTTCCGAGTGCATAATGGGCGATATGTTTATCCACGTATCAATGTCGGCATATTTGTCTACAAATCGCATTTCTTCTCTTACTTGAAGCCTATAAGAGTTGCGTTTTATTTTTGCCACATCCGCGAATAGCTCATCTTTAAGTTTTAGATAATATGCCCTGTTAAATTCAATTTCTTGGTGAGTTATGCTTTGCAGCTCGCATAGAAGCGCTAAGCGTAAATTAAACAACCTTTGCGTAATCGACAATTGAACGCTTGTTGTTTCCGGCGGGTTTTCATGCTCATTAAAGTAATTAAAGTTGTCGCAATAGTCGAAAATCAGAAAGTGTGTTTTGTCACGCCCTTGTCCAAATAAATCTTTGTAAAGGCGCGTTCCGCGACCAATCATCTGCACGAATTTTACTTTAGATTTTACGGGCTTGAAAAATACCAAATTCAAAATGCTTGGAATGTCTATTCCCGTATCCAGCATATCGACGCTTACTGCGATTCTGAAATTGTCGTTTGTTTTGAATTTATTGATTAAGTCGTTTGCATAATTAACGTAATTATCTATAAGCTGGCAGTATTCACTGCCGTACTGAGGATATAGGACGTTAAAACGGTCAACAATCATTTGCGCATGTTTGTGGTCGTACGCGAATATAATCGATTTTCCAAGCAAATCTCCCTGATTTACCTTCAAGCCGTCGTTCATCAAATTTTGTATGACAACGTCGCATGTATTTTCATTGTAAATTTCCCTAAAAAGCTTTGAGCTTGAAATTGTAAATTCAGGAGATGGCGTGTAATCGTTGTATGCTTCTTCAAGCTGGCGCTTCTCGTCGTCGCTAAGATCTCCATACTTGAATCCGCGCTTAAGTCCCTTTGTGGTTCGGTTTATAACCTTGTATGGCACAAGATACCCGTCTTTTACGGCTTCATCAAGAGAGTATGCGAAATTTGGTTCGCCGCTTTCGCAGTTAAAAATTCTGTATGTATTGAAGTCTACGTCGCTTTTGGGCGTGGCGGTTAGCCCGATTAAGAACGAATCAAAATATTCAAAAATAGCTCCGTATTTGTTGAAGATTGAACGGTGCGCCTCGTCGATTAAAATCAAGTCAAATCTGCCGGTGGGAAAGGTTTTATCTTCGCTGTCGATATAATTTATCATTGTTTGATATGTGGAAAACATCAAACGAGCGTCTAAATTTTTATTTGAGCCATTTTCAGACAAAACGCATGTAGAAAATCCAGGCAATAGATCTTTAAAATTCGTATGCGCTTGGCTAACAAGAGATGTCCTATCCGCCAAAAACAGCACATTCTTTACCCAGCCGCTTTTTGCCAGCACATCCACAAGCGAAATCGATATTCGCGTTTTGCCCGTACCTGTTGCCATGACAAGCAATCCGCGCCTGTGCTTTTTGTTTAACCTATCGCAGATGGCGGTTATTGCCTGCTTTTGATACCCTCTATTGGTAATGCTGTCGTTTATTTTAATGTTTGTAATATCGGCTCTATTTCTGCGCAGGAGCAGAATTTCAAGTTCAGATTCCGTGTGGTATGCAATCAATCTGCGTGGCGGATAAATTCCGTCAATACACTGAATTTCATATCCATTCGTGTAATACAAAATCGGAACATATCCGTATTTTGCTTTCATGCATTCGCCGTAGAGCTCAACTTGATGCCGACCTTTTTCCGCGCCGACAGAAGTTTTCTTTGCTTCGATAATCGCTAAAGGCCTGCCGCTTTTGCTGTATAAAACATAATCGCAAAATCCTACGCCTTCCGCATTGGGCATTCCCTCAACTTTAATTTCAATGCCGGCTTTGGATGGATATGGCGTGTTCTCTTTTTCAAGCACTTCCCAGCCAGCCTCTTTCAGATATAAATCGATGTAAAGCTTTCGGGTGTTGGCTTCCGACATATAGGGCATTTTCGGATAGCTCGATTGAGCATCAGAAACGCTTTCTTCTTTCCATGCGCAGTAGGAGTCAAAATATTCCAGATTCTTCGCGGCAAGTTCGGCTTCGGTTTTTTTAATGTTGCGGCCTTGTTTTGCGGAAGAGCCAAGAATGCGGATATAATGCAGGGAATTTATTATATCCGAATCGTTATTTGCGTATTCCGACAGAATGGGGCTATTGATAAGCTCAAGAAGCGAAGCTTTTGGCGGAACTTCTGCGCATTTTTTTGCGAATATGGACTTTATTGCCTCTAAAAGCAAATCGCGACAATTACGGGCAATGTCAAATGGCTTTATTGTCGGTTGCTCGTTTTTTAATTTATTTAGAAAGCTCTTAATTGCGTCCATTTTCGATAAAATTATATCCTACAAATTTAACATCATCATTCAAGATTAAATTACCATGATAAAAAATATCCAAACAAAAGAGGAGAAAATCACTTATATAAAACAGGCAATGCTTAGGCATCTGAACAATTTCCAAATGGAAGAATTGCATAAAGTGCTAAATATTGCGTTGGCTGACGAGAATCATACGTTGGAGAGCGAAAGAGAAGAAGACTTTTTAGCCGCGTATCTTGCCGCAAAAAGAGTCGAGGGGTGTTCCGAAAAAACATTAAGCTATTATAGGGCGACTATACAAAACACCCTTGCCGCAATAAAAAAGCCCGTTAAGCGCATAGCAACAGACGATTTGCGCCTTTACCTTGATAATTATCAGCGTATAGGTAGCGCTGGGAAAGTTACCATAGACAATATACGCAGAGTTCTTTCGAGCTTTTTCTCTTGGCTTGAAAACGAAGATTACATCTTAAAAAGCCCCGTAAGGCGCATACATAAGGTAAGAATAGGCAAAACCGTAAAGGAAACATATTCGGACGAATCGCTTGAAATCATGCGGGATTTTGCGGGAAATATTCGCGATCTTGCGCTAATCGACTTTCTTTCTTCCACCGGTATGCGCGTAGGCGAGCTTGTTAAGCTCAATAGAAACGACATAGATTTTGAAAACCGCGAATGTATAGTTTTCGGAAAAGGCGATAAAGAGCGGAAAGTATACTTCGACGCCAGAACTAAAATACACCTTCAGCGTTATCTTTCAAAAAGGGAAGACGATAATCCCGCGCTTTTTGTTACATTGCTTGCACCGTTTAACAGATTGAAAATTAGCGGCGTTGAAATACGCCTGAGAGAACTTGGCAGAAAGCTTAATATACCCAAAGTCCACCCGCATAAATTTAGACGTACATTGGCGACAGTTGCCATAGATAAAGGCATGCCAATAGAACAGGTACAACATCTTTTAGGGCATCAAAATATCGACACCACTATGCAGTACGCTATGGTCAACCAAGCAAACGTTAAAAATTCCCACCGCAAGTTCATAGCCTAATCCCGATTTATAGAGATGTTCGGTGATAACCATTCTGAACTTGTACCACTTGAACAGCTTTGTGATTTTATAAGAAACGGCGCAAACATTCGACAAAGCAAAGGATCTGGTGGGTAATTACAAGAATAGAAACCATTTCTAACAATGTTTTTAATTTGGACAGACTTGGTTATGCGGGAATAACAACTCTAGACAAATACGAAAATTATATACTAAAGAATGGAGACATTTTAGTCTCCCATATAAATAGCGAAAAATATCTTGGCAGGGCAGTTCAATACAAAGGGCAACAGAAAATAATTCATGGCATGAATTTACTTTGTGTGCGTCCAAAAGAAACTACAATCGCGACATTTCTCGAGTATTATTTACGAAGTAAGCCAACGAAAGAATATATATCAAAAATAACAAAAAAGGCTGTAAACCAAGCGAGCTTCTCCGTGAGTGATTATAAAAAATTACTCGTTATGAATATTTCAAAAAATGAATGCATGGCTTTTAATTCATTCATAGAACAGCTCGACAAATCAAAATTTAGAATGAAAAAGTGCCTTAGAATTTTAGGTTTTATAAGGCACTTATGAAAAATCGAGAAGTGGATGCTGTTTTAACGCAAATTTTAGTTTGAAAAATCTAACCAAAATACTCTTGCAAGAGTGCTTTATAGGTCAATTCAAGCTTTTCGAGGCTTTTCTTGATTCTAAATTTTGATTTGTCGAGCTGTTGGATGAACATGGAATATTCTTTTTGTAAACAAATTGGGACCATAGGAATATCTATATTTGTTAATTCTTCGATCGTTATTCCTTTGATTGTTACACCTTTTTTTATACTATCAAAGTAGTCTTGATAATGGTCCAACACCAATTTTATAAATAATAAATCCCATTTTGTTTCATCTATGTTCATAATCGCATTTATATCTTGATTAGTACATATAGGAGCCGTATTTATTGAACTCTTTCCGACTCCAACTCTTGTTCCAAATAGAATGTTATTTGCAGGAATTAAATGTGTTGCACTATTTTTTATAGCTTCTTCAGTAATGAAAGCTTTTGGATTTTCACCTGAAATATAATTTTCACCTAATTGGACCGTAGTAATCCAAGGGATATTTCCTGTATAATATTCTGGATGTTTTGTTGTCGGGGTCCCTCCACTTAAGGTTTTGCAAATCTCTTTTAATTTTATAGATGAATATTTTGTATGATATTTCAGATCACCGAACATCTCTATAAATCGGGACTTTGCGAGTTGCTCTAGTTTTTCTAGTTGTAGTTTTTTATTGAAGATTTGCTTTTCAATTTTTTTGAAAATATTGATTATTAAAATTTGATCTGTTAATGTAGGAAGCGGAATTGTTATATTTGAAATATCGAGCAACGAAATAGACGGATAAGAATCATCGCGTACAAGCCGATTCGGTTTGTTATATAAAAAATAGTATTTTAAAAAATCAGGTTCAATTTTATCTGTTGGAATAATGCACGCTAAGTGACTTACAACATACGCATTTTCTTTTAAAACATGCACATAGCCTTTTTTTGTTGACATACCACTTTTGGCAAAAAGTATGGTTCCCTTAGGATAAAGTTTTAACTTATGTTCTTTTGCTACAGCTTGAGAAACTTTTTGGCACAAACCCTCATTTCCCCGCAAGGTTAGAGCGTCTAGATTGCCTGCTCTTATAAAAGGGATTCCATTTTCAGAATATTTATCATTCCCTTGCGGCGCACTTTGTCCTGCTGAAATTTCACAAACATATTTTAATTTGCTTTTCCCACAATTTTTCATGCGGCAACCTCCATTTCTGAGATTGCAAACTCTGCTATAAATCGGGATTTTGCCAGCATATCAAGCTTAATAAGTTGTTGTTTACGCTTATGAATAGTACATTCTATTAAATTTAGTTTTTTCGAAATCCTGTTTTGTTCTTCGATAGAATGAAACGGAATTAAAAGCGATAAAAGAGAATTCTTATTTATTGCCTTAAAGGTACTTCCTGTCCCTAAAGATTGTATATTTTCTTTTTTTGCTTTTAAAAGAAAATATAAATAATGTGTTGTAGTATTTTTGGGTGTTAATGCTGAAAGTCCACGTCCGATACAACATTTTCTATCGGCTATATTTATTGCGCCTATCGGGGCTCTTACTGAAAATAAAATATCACCCTTATTTGCTATTTTTATTGGAGCAGATGAATATATTTTTATTTTAGGTGATATTTCGCCAAAGTCCGCATTCCCTTGAAAGAATGGAAGACCATTTTTATTTGTATTATAAGATTTAGAACTTGGGGATTGGCCCATATTCACATCGCATAAATCGCCTAATTTTACTGTCGGGTATTTGCTCATTTTAGCAAATCCTCCAGTTCGGATAAACCTTGTTGGATTTCTGTTTCAAGGGCTTTTAATTCGGCGAGAATTTGCGATGTCGGCGGGTATTCTTCGCGGACGTACTCTATCTTCTTATATTTGTTTATTGAAAGATCATAATCGTTAGAAATAATTTCATCTTTCGGGACGAAGAACGATTGTTCTGTCCTTTCGCGTTTTTCTTCGCCGTCGAAATTATGGAAGCGTTTTATGATGTCTGGAATATCATTCTGATCAAGCGGGGAACGCTTGTCGTCAAGGCTAAAGCCATCGGCTTTCATGTCATAAAACCAAACTTTGTTCGTCCCGCCAGAATTTGTTTTTGTGAAAATTAAAATCGCAGTGGAAACGCCCGCATAGGGTTTGAACACGCCCGACGGCATTGAAATTACGGCTTCTAATTTTTGGTTTTCGACAAGTTCTTTGCGAATTGCCTTATGCGCTTTTGAGCTTCCAAAAAGAACACCGTCGGGAACAATAGAGGCGCATCGCCCGCCGGTTGTAAGCATTTTTGTAAATAAGGTTAAAAATAAAAGTTCGGTTTTCTTCGTCTTGCAAAGCGCAGTTAAGTCGGGGCTGATGGAATTTTCAAAAACGCTGCCGGTAAATGGCGGGTTTGCCATTATGAGCGTATATTTATTGCGCTCTTCGTTCTTCGCGCTAAGAGAATCCAAATAGGAAATTTTAGGCTCGTCAACGCCGTGCAACATCATATTCATAGCCCCAATACGCAACATAGATTGGTCGGTATCGTAGCCTGTGAACATTTCTGTTTTATAATGGCTGGCGTTATCCGTTCGCATTAGCTCTTTTTTATGTTTTTCGGAAATATATTGCGCGCTTTCGACCAAAAAACCGGCGCTGCCCATAGCGGGGTCAAGAATGCGGTCTGTAAGCTTTGGCTGCATCAAATCAACAATCATTTTTATTATGTGGCGCGGAGTGCGGAATTGCCCGTTTTCACCCGCAGACGCAATTTTCCCAAGCAGATATTCATAGACATCGCCCATAATATCCTTGTTGTTTAGATCCATAGAGTCGATATGGTCTACAACCGCAACAAGAACATCGGCGGTTGGGATCAAGAAAACAGCATTTTTCATATATTTGCTGAATGCTGTGTTGCGGCCGTCGCCAATCTGCTTTATGAACGGAAATACATTGTTTTGAATATTGGAAAGCATTGCTTCGGGAGCAAAATTATGAAACACATTCCACCGTAAATTATTGTAGTCGCAAACAACGCGGGGGACTTCGCTTATAACGCATTCGCCTTCTTTGAATACGGGATTATTGAGTTTTACGCTAAACGCATTGGCGGTTGCTTCGCTCTTGCGCTGGTTGTCGTCGAGAAGTTTCATGAAAAGCAGATATGTTATCTGCTCTAAAACGGTAATAGGGCTGGTAATGCCGCCAGTCCAAATTATATCCCATATCGCATCAACTTTGTTTCTTAGCTCGCCTGTGATCATATAAAATTTTACTGATTTTTAGTGCTAAATTTTAACGAATAAATAGTTATTATTATTTGAGATGTTTTTCCCGAATTCTACATTAATACAACCATCATTATACGTCGAAAGTGTTTTTCGTTCTATACATCCATTGCTAGTGTATACTTTCCAACCTCTGGATTTTTGAGAATAGTAAGAAGAGACACTCGTATCTTTTTTACTACTATCAGAAATTATAGTTAATCGCGGATTAACTGTTGAAACAAAATCGTTGTCGTAACCGGATGCTCTTCCATGGTGAGATGCGATTAATATATCTGCATTTGATATTGAAGTTTCGAAAGATGGATTTTCATCAAAAAGAGCTCTATAATTTGCGCTTTCATTATCTCCTGTTACGACTATCTTTGTAGATGCGTATTCAAATATAAAAACAGGCGATTGATTATTTAAATTACTTTTACTGCATGACATAGTAGAGAAGCACTTTATCGATAATCCGCCATAATTTTCAGGATTAGATGGACTGTTTTGTTCAGTAACAGCTTCATTATATTTATTAGAAAAGTCTATATATTCTTCAAATAATTGTCGATCATCTTCACTTACATTTGCAGGAATGATATCTTCTCTCGTTAGGTGTTTTGGTCTCCATAATACAGATGGAGATCGGGCGATTAAATTTCTTATATCATCTATATGGTCTTTATGTGGATGGGTTATAATTGCATAATCAATACTTTTTACCCCAAAACTATAATAAAGATAGCGCAATGGACTAAAAGTTCTGCCATTCTTAAAAGATCCACTTCCAGCATCTATCACAATATGTTTCCCATTCGGCGATTGTATATATGCAGCACTTCCATGTTCAACATCCCAAACAATTAATTTTGTAGAGCTCATAATGAATTCCTATTTTAACATTAAAAATTGTTCAAATAAAACTTTTGCGTAATATTTACCGTATTTTTTTACAAGTAAACTACTAAATCCGATTGGGGTAAAGTAAAAAACCGTAAAAACTGCAAATAAAATTGTGTATTTTAATTCGTTTGATAAATTAAAACATATAATTGCGCAAATCAACGAAAATAAAAAAGAAATAAAAGATCCTCCTATGAAATTTCTAACAAACCCGTATTCAATATTATGGTTTAGCAACATCTTGTTTCCTCTTAAAACATTTCTCATTTGGGAAACAGCTATTGCAATTAATTTTTTGGCTGCTTCGGGATTTTGATTTTCCGAATATGCATCTTTCAATTTTATACCAAATTTAATTTCAATCTGTTTTCGGATGTTTTCTTTTATAGGAAGAGGGAGTTCGGAATCGGACAATAATAGCATTATCGTGGTTGGCATATTGAGTTCATCTGCAAAATAAAAGCGTTGAAAAATTTCTTTTGCAACAAACCTATTTATCTGAACCATAAAAAAAATTACAGCAGGAATAAACGAAAGTCTTGATAAAAGTATAGAATAATTTCCTAAAGCAATTATACGGTCAGAATATTTTTCTGTTAATAAAAATATAAATGTTATGAAAGGAATAATTGTTAACATCGTCGGGAATAGCCTAGCTTTCAAATAATACATATTTAAAACCTATAAAAATTTTTGACCAACATCAATAACGAAACTATAGTTTGATTTTACTTTTGTAAAATTTCGCCCTGTACGTATCCCATTCGGGGCGTTGGGCTACAATTTCACTATCGGCAAATTTGAGGAATTTGCAACGATCTTGCGATAGAAATTTGCGTAAATGATATTCCCAAAAGCAATTAAAATATCTCATGGATGATATGACTTTTTTAGTCGTTTATTATGAAAAAATGGGACAAAATTTATTTGCGTATTTGATTTGGGATAGACTTAAGCTTTCGTATTATATTTGTTTGCAATTTACCGAGTGAGGAATTTGCATTTTGTAAGTCATCAACTCGCAATATAATGCAAAATACAATCTTTCAAAAATGGGACATTTCCCATTGATTTCCCACTATAAAAAAGCCCTCGAACTTCGATTTTTAGGGCATTCGTGGGCTTGTTATTCAAAAAAAGTGGGACATTTCAAAAAATCCATTCGCAAGGAGAAAAAGCCCTGCCGAACGCCCCTGCCGTTTCTCGGCGTTTAATAGATTCCTTTGATACCCCCTCTGTTGATCCCAATTGGATTTAGACCAACTCGTCAAATCGGTCACACTTCCATTTCATGTCCGATTTGAAGTCGATTCCAATTCTTCAACACTTGTCCTGTGGTGTCATAGAATTAGTCATAGCAGCAACCGACGGTAAAAAGAGTTTTTGAAGAAATAGATTTTGCCTAAGTGAAGTTTCGCCCTCCGCCTGTTCCCTTCGGTGCGTTCGGGCTGCAACTCTACTGCCGGCAAAAAAGGGAAAATAGGTAAAATAGGCAAATAGATAAATAGGTAAGTATTTTTCCAGAATGGCAGGAAAGGTTTTCCATTTAAATAGGCCATTGGTGGCAAAAATGGTAAGAAATTGGGAAGGATTTTAGCAAAATCTTGGTCAATTATTACGCTCTACGTCAAAGATTGTGGAATGGTGGAAAAAAA
>ENA-ORSS01001900-ORSS01001900.1-human-gut-metagenome-genome-assembly--contig:-NODE-1900-length-20103-cov-7.733689_pt1 | contig 20103 bp, 16 predicted proteins | sample MGYA00241899_ERZ509162 | MGnify/ENA primary metagenome ERZ509162 (study PRJEB26280, sample SAMEA2338641) | human gut metagenome | biome: human gut; feature: human-associated habitat; material: faeces... | reverse complement strand
CCCCCGCCACTATGGCGGGGTTTTCGGTATACAAAAAAGCGGGCAGGATCGCTCCCGCCCGCTTAATATGCGCTTTGTCCTATTCGGTTTTATCTGCCGGAGGTCTGCTGGGATATGCCCTTGATGGTCTTTATTACCCAGTCGAAGTCCGCGCTCTGTATAACCGCGCCGCAATACTGGCACTTGGCCGTGGCGTTCAGATCCAGCGGAGCGCCGCAGTTCGGGCAATTCTTTGCCGCGTCCTCGGTGCGCTCAAAGCTCTTGGCGCCCTTGGTGCGGATCATGGTCCATTCATATGTCATGAACTTCTCCGCGGTCTTGCTGCCGCTCACCACTGCGCCGGTAGCATCGTCCACGGTGTAATCCTTTATCCTTACCCTTACAAGCGCGGTAACGATGTCGTGCTTATCGTCCTGGCCAAAGCCCGTAAGGTCAACGCCAAGCACCGCAATATCGTCCACGTAGTTGGTCTTGCCCGCCTTTATAAGGCTGTTAAGCTGCGCATTGAACTGGTTGAAGATGGCGTCGTCCATGCCGGTGCGCATCTCTTCCCAGGTTTTGTTCTGCCAGCATTCCTGCATCCTTACATACAGGTTGCCAATCTTTTCCTTCATCTTTTCTTCGCTGAAGGCGGGATCCTGCTTCTTCAGATCCGCTATGGTCATGGGCAGCACTGTGCGCTCTGCGCCCGCAATACGGCTTCCGCCGCTTCCGCCCTTCTTATTCTTGCCGGACACTATGACCATTATTATAACTATTGCGGCAACGGTAATGGTAGTGCCAAGGCCCCATTCCCCGCCGCCTCCCGATGAAGAGGAATAGTCGCTGCTGCTCCAATCACTGCTGCTCCAATCGCTTCCGCTGCTGCTCCAGTCGCTTCCGCCGTAATCGCTTCCGCCGGAAAAGCTTCCCGCATCGGCAATGCCGGGCACGGGGGATACCATTATCGCCAGCACCAGCATAAGCGCCATCGCAAGGGCCAAGAACCTTTTATCCATTGCTTCGCTGTCCTTTCATACACAAAAAGTTGTTAAATCCGTTAATAAACGCATCTATATGCATCATTATAATCCATATCGCTCGTCCGTGTCCATAGTTTTTACTTCTCATAATGTTCATATTGTGTTAAAATGGAATAAACTCAACAGTCAGGAGGTATCGTATATGTTCTGCCCCAAATGCGGAAGCAATGTTCCCGATTCAACCAAATTCTGTCCCACCTGCGGCGCGCTCCTTGCAGACGAAGCTCAGCAGGCTCCCGCGACCGAACCCCAGCCGCAGCCGCAGTATCAGCCCCAGCAGCCCGTTTATCAGGCCGCGCCTGCCGACAACCCCGCCGCGCTGAAGGTCAGCCAATTCTTCTGGCTCGACTTTTTGACAGGCATCCCCCTCGTCGGCTTCATACTCACGCTGGTATGGGGCTTTGGCGGCGACGTAAACGAAAACAAGCGCAATTATTGCCGTGCAAAGCTTGTTTGGCTGCTTATAGGCATTGCCGTTACCGTTATATTCACCATAATAGCGGTGGCAGGCGGCGGACTTGCGGCGCTTATCTACGAACAATATTGATAAATTGAAAATACCGCATATGATAAGGCTCCTTTACGGGAGCCTTGTTCGCCCGAAAAGGAGACAGATTATGTATAACACAACGCCCATAACCGGCGTATATGCTTCCGCGCTGAGCGCGCTTGGCATTGAACCCGCAGCAGGGACTCAGGCGCCCATAGCCGCGCTCGATAAGCTTTGCAAAAAGGCCTTCGGCGGCGAAAAGGCGGACAGGCTGCTGCTTTATAATCCGGACGCGGTGGCCCTTTGGCTTTTCCAAAAATACAATGAAATGTTCACCGATGCGCAGCTTGCAAGCAGCATAATGCTGCCGCTTTTAAGCGTTATGCCCAGCGTAACGCCGGTTTGCTTCGCTTCCATGTACACGGGCCTTATGCCCGCGGAGCACGGCATAAAAGCATACGTTAAGCCGGTTTTGAAGTGCAACACCATATTTGACGACCTTGTTAAGGCCGGCAAGCGCGTGGCGCTTGTTTCTACCAGCAACGACAGCATATCCATGATATTCCTCAAGCGGAGCATAGATTATTATATTTACGATACCGTGGACGAGGTAAACGCAAAGGCCATGGAGCTTATAGAAAAGGACTGCTACGACGTGATGGTGGTTTACAACGGCAATTACGACGGCACAATGCACAAATTCGGCACCGAATCGGAAGAAGCCATTGCCGCGCTGAAGGCGAACCTTGCGTTCTACTGCAAGCTTGTGGACGCGGTAAAGCAGCACTGGGCGCAGCACAACACGTTCTATGGCTTTATGCCCGACCATGGCTGCCACGAAATAGACGGCGGCTGCGGCGCGCACGGGCTGGACATGGAGGAGGACATGAACATAGTTCACCTTTACGGCTGCAACGCAAGGAAATAAGCTTTAGGCATACAAAAAGGCTCTTTTGTGCTGAAAGAGCCTTTTATTTTATATCGTTTCCGCCGCCTTTACCGCCGCGGCAAGCGCAAGCTCCGCCGTTTTTATGCGAAGATCCTGCGTCATGCTCCATTTCCACTTTGGATCGCCCGGGTGCATAGGAAGCTTATCGGACGCGGTGAGCAGTGCCGCCGTCCTTACGCCAAGATATTTGCCAACGCTTAGCATTGCCGAGGTTTCCATGTCCACGCCGGCCGCGCCCTTCCCGCGCCAAAGCTGCTCCTTTTTATATGTTTGGCGGTATATGCCGTCCGTTGAAACTATGGGCAGCATTTTTGTATCCGGCAGCTTGAGCATAATTTCCAGCAATTCCGCATCCGGCTCGGCATAGTCTATGCTTTCGTAATAGTGCAGCGATGTGCCTTCCTCAACATATGCCCTATTCGGCACAATAACGTCCCCAACGTTTACCCCTTCGGCAAATGCCCCGCACATGCCCGCGCATATAGCATTCCTTACGCCAAGCGCGTTAAGCGTTTCCAGCGTGTCCACGCCGTGCGGCGCGCCGCTGCCGCCGTTAAGAAAGCATATTTCATGCTCCTTAAAGCGATATATGGGGCATACCTTCAAAAAACGCGGAAAGCGGTCCGTAAGCATTGCGCAGCCGTATTTTTCCGCCAAATATTCCGTGGCCTTGCCCATGAAGAATACTATGGCGGTTTTGGGCAGTTCAAGCGTTATCCTCTCGCTGTGCCCGCTTTGTATGTTCCCTTCGGCGGTTAAAACCGGCGGCGTATCGTCCCCCGCTATGCGCCACATCAGTCCAAATCCTTCCTGTATATCTTCACAAGGCGCTTGCCTTCCTTATACATCTCGTCACCCTCATGTATCATTGCCATGCCAACGTAGCGGCAGCCAGCGTACTCCATGGTTTTATAGGATGCGGTATTGTCCGGCACGCAGGTTATGAACACATGGCCAAGGTTGTGCTTTTTGGCAAGCTTGAACAGCAGCCTGCACGCCTTTGCGGCGTAATGCCGCCCGCGGAAGTTTTCGTCTATGCCGTAGCCTATGTTGCCGCCTATATACAGCCCCTCCGTATGCCCTATGCGCAGATCGCACACGCCTATCGCCATGCCGTTCATAAGGCATATATCGAATTTATATGCAGGCACGAACTTCTTTTCGGGTATTGCGTCCGTCATGCGGCTCACGCGCAGCATTATCTCGCCGTCGCTTAAGTCGCTTGTGTCATAAAAAATATTGCCGCGGTTGCTATGGCAGTCCATCCATATGAACAGATTCCCGTTTTCGCGCTTTTCCATTATGCCGCCGTTGGCAAGCGCCATCTTTGCGGATGCCGTATTGCCTTCGTGTATGGTAACGAGCGCCTTGTCTATGCCAAGCTTGGCGCATTCCTTCAGCGCGGCTGAAAGCATAAGCTTGCCGTAGCCCTTGCCGCGCGCTTCCGGGCGGATGGCATAACCCATGTTGCCGCCGTCCTGCCTGAGCTTATCGGTCAAAAAATGCCTTATCTTGACCAGGCCCACGGGGCATGAATCAACATAGAAGAAGAAAAACGTCTGCGGCACTTTGAAGCCATCGTATATTTCGGTTTTGAGCGATTCGGCATAGCGCTTTTCAAGCCACGCTTTGTATTCATCGTATGAAAGGCCGTGCGCATCGTTCATCAGCCCGTTTTCGTCCGCGGGTATGCTTTGCAGCATGTCGTATATATCCCGTCCGCAAGCGGCGCTGAGTTTTATAAGTTCCGTATTCATATCAAAAAGCCTCCATACCGAATATTTTTGCAATTATACCATCCCGCCGTGGCCCGCGCAAGCGCAAATGATATTTTGCAAACGAAAAAGAGAGCCGCCCTATGGCAGCTCCCTTTATTTATCGCTTTATATTTGGCGGTTTATCAGACGATACCCTGAGCCATCATAGCATCGGCAACCTTCTTGAAGCCCGCGATGTTGGCGCCGGCAACCAGGTTGTAGCCAAGACCGGCCTCAGCGGCGGCCTTCTCGGAAGCGGCATGGATGTTGACCATGATGTGGTGCAGCTTCTCGTCCACTTCTTCGGGCTTCCAGGTCAGGCGCTCGGAGTTCTGGCTCATTTCGAGACCGGAAACGGCAACGCCGCCCGCGTTAACAGCCTTGGAAGGCGCAACGATGAGACCCTTGTCCATCAGGAAGTACAGGGCTTCGTTGGTGGTGGGCATGTTGGCAACTTCGATGTAGTACTTCAGGCCGTTGGCGATCATCTGCTCGGCTTCCTTCATGCCGATTTCGTTCTGATACGCGCAGGGCATGCAAACGTCGACCTTCTGGCCCCAGGGCTTCTGGCCGGGGAAGAACTGTACGCCAAACTTGTCGGCATAGTCCTGAACCTTGTTGCGGCCGCTGTTGCGCATGTCGAGCATGTAGTTGATCTTCTCTTCGGTCACTACGCCGTCGGGATCGTAGATGTAACCGTCGGGGCCGGCCAGGGTGACGACCTTGGCGCCCAGCTGAGCAGCCTTCTTGCAGACGCCCCAAGCCACGTTGCCGAAGCCGGAGATAGCAATGGTCTTGCCCTCAATGGTGTCGTTCTCGTGCTTGAGAACTTCGCACAGATAATACACCGCGCCGAAGCCGGTAGCTTCCGGACGGAAGGGGCTGCCGCCGAAGGAGGGAGCCTTGCCGGTGAGAACGCCGTTCTCGTAGGCGCCGCGGATGCGCTTATACTGGCCGAACAGGTAACCGATTTCGCGGCCGCCTACGCCGATGTCACCGGCGGGAACGTCCACGTTGGGGCCGATGTGGCGCTGGAGCTCGGTCATGAAGCTCTGGCAGAAACGCATGATCTCGGCGTCGCTCTTGCCGTTGGGATCAAAGTCGCTGCCGCCCTTGCCGCCGCCCATGGGCAGGCTGGTCAGGCTGTTCTTAAAGGTCTGCTCGAAGCCGAGGAACTTCATAACGGAAAGATTTACGTGAGAAGCAAAGCGCAGGCCTCCCTTGTAGGGGCCGATGGCGCTGTTGAACTGCACGCGGAAGCCGCGGTTGACGTTGACCTTACCGGCGTCATCCACCCAGGGTACGCGGAACTCTATCACACGCTCGGGCTCAACAAGGCGCTCAAGCAAACCGGCCTTCTGGTATTCGGGATGCTGATCGATAACGGTCTCAAGGGACTTGAGGACCTCTTCAACGGTCTGAAGGAATTCAGGCTCGTTCTTGTCGCGCTTTTCAACCTTCTCCAGGACTTCCTGAATGTACGCGTTCATTGTAGTACCTCCAAATATAATAATGCTTTTTCGTCATGCGTGCCGCGCAATTTGGTTTCACGCCACGCATCAAGCTTATCATAAATCTAAGGTATACTAATGTCAAGCTAATTGTCTGCTTATAACAATTTTTTCTGTTAAAAAGATGTAAACATGGGGAAATGTGATGGAAAGGGGGGTGAACTCCCTCTAACCGGTCCCCTCGGCAAATTGCCCCCTGTACTATCTTGGCACAATGCATTATAATTAAGCGTGTAATCATTTCTTTTGCCATGGGAGGGTAAATATGTCATCTAAGGCGGACCGCAGCGAAAAGCGCTTCACCAAGGCCGAAAAATCATGGATAATGTATGATTGGGCCAATTCCATCTATGCCACCAATATTATGGCGGCCATATTCCCCATCTATTTCGCCATGCAGGCGGACGAAACCGGCAACAAGCTTTACGGCTTCGCCGTCAGCGCGGCGGCGCTCGTTGTGGCGGTGCTTGCGCCAATACTCGGCGCGATAGGCGACTTTTCCGGCATGAAAAAGAAGCTCTTCGCCGGATTCCTTGCGCTTGGCCTTGTGTTCACGGCGGTGATGGCGGCGTTTGAGGACTGGCGGCTGATGCTCGTGGGCTTCATACTTTCGCGCATAGGCTTTTCCGGAAGCTGCCTTTTCTATGATTCCTTCCTGACGGACGTTACCACGCCGGAGCGCATGGACAGGGTGTCCTCCTGGGGCTATGCAATGGGCTATATCGGCGGCAGCACCATTCCCTTCATAATATCCATTGCAGTAATGCTGCTTATGAACCAAAGCGTGCTTTCCTATAAAATTGCCATATTGATAGTTGTTGTATGGTGGGCGGTGTTCAGCATACCCTTCCTTAAAAACGTAAAGCAGCAATACAGCGTGGAGGACGCGCCGCAGGCCCTTGCAAAGGAAGCCTTCCGCAACGCATGGAAAACGTTTAAGGATATACTGAAGGATAAAAAGATACTGTTCTTCATAATAGCCTACTTCTTCTATATCGACGGCGTGGATACAATAATATCCATGGCGACGAACTACGGCGAAACCCTTGGCCTTGGCGCGATAGGCATGATACTTGCGCTGCTTGTTACGCAGATAGTTGCGGTACCCTTCAGCATACTGTTCGGCAACCTTGCTAAAAAGGTTGGGGCGATGAAGATGATAGCCATAGCCGTGTGCGTATATTTCGTTATAACTATACTTGGCTTCTTCATGGGCTTCAATATTGAACAGGCGGAGCTTTCCGGCGGCGATATAGATGCCGCGCTCAAGCTGAGCAGCACGCTGTTCTGGATACTGGCAACGCTCGTGGGCACGGTGCAGGGCGGCATACAGGCGCTCTCCCGCAGCTATTTCGGCCAGCTTATCCCGCCGGAGCGTTCCAATGAATACTACGGCTTCCTTGATATATTCGGCAAATTCTCCTGCGTGATAGGCCCCGCGCTCTATGCCGCGACCTATGCCGCAACTGGCAGGGCGTCCCTTGGAATACTTAGCATAATAGTGCTGTTCTTCGGCGGAATGGTAGCGCTGTTCGCGGGCCGCAAATACATGAAGGCAGAGGAGAAATAAGTTGGAAGAGCATTCCGGGCACAGACAAAGGCTTAGGGAAAGCTTTCTTGCTCTCGGTGCGAAGGCCATGCCGGAGCATCAGCTGCTTGAACTGCTGCTTACCTATGCAATACCGCGGCGGGACGTGAACCCATTGGCGCATAGGCTGATAGAGCGCTATGGGTCGCTTGCGGCTGTGCTGAAGGCCGATGTGGCGGAGCTTAAAAACGCCGGCTTGGGCGAATATGCGGCAACGCTGATTGCCCTTGCGGGAGCAATGCGGAACATAAGCGAAAAGCCGCGCAAAAAGCAGCGGCTCAATAATCCCGAAAGGGCCGCGGAATACTGCATGCAGCTTCTCAGGCCGCACAGGTACGAGGTTATGTACCTTGTGTCGCTGGACAGCGGGCTGAAGCCCATACACGAGGACATGGTTTCAAGCGGAACGATAGACCAAAGCACAGTTTATCCGCGCATAATTGCCGAATGCGCGCTGCGCCACGCGGCGGCATACGCAATGCTTTGCCATAACCATCCAAGCGGCAACCCCGCCCCCAGCAACGAGGATATAGCCATGACAAAAATGATATTTTCGGCGCTGAGCGGCATCGGGATTCAATTATATGACCATATTATAGTTGGGGATGAACGCGCGTACAGCATGGCGCGCAACGTATACATTCCAAGCGATATAAACAACAATAATCAGGGAACGGAGGAAAAGAGCACATGAGCGGCTATATGGAAGAATATCTGCGCTGGAGGCAGGCGGAAAAGCTTGCCCCGCAGCTTAAAGCGGAGCTTGAGGCGATAGCCGATAACCCCAAGGAGATAGAAGAACGGTTCTATACCGAGCTTGAATTCGGCACGGCAGGTTTAAGGGGAATACTCGGCGCGGGAACGAACCGAATGAACGCGCAGGTTATAAAGCGGGCAACGCTGGGACTGAGCGAATACATACTGGGCTTCGCTGGCGGGGCCGAGCGCGGCGTTGCAATAGCATATGATTCCCGCCGCATGAGCCGCGAATTTGCGTTGGAAGCCGCGCTTACCCTCTGCGCAAAGGGCATACATGCCTATATATATGATTCGCTGCGCCCCGTGCCAATGCTTTCGTATATGGTAAGAAGGCTTAAATGCATAGCGGGCATTGTAATAACCGCCAGCCATAATCCCCCTGAATACAACGGCTATAAGGTATATTGGCAGGATGGCGGGCAGGCAGGCCCCAAGCAGGCGGAGGCCATATACGCCGAAATAAAGCGGCAGGATTACTTCTCCGGCCCCGATATAACAATCGAACAGGCCGAAGCAAGCGGACTTTTAACATGGTTGAGCGACGCTGACGACGCGGATTATTACCGCGACACGCTTTCAGTTATGCAGCGGCCCGAGCTTGTTAAGGAGCAGGGCGATACGCTGAAAATGGTATACACTCCCCTGCACGGCAGCGGCAATCTGCCCGTGCAGAAAATATTGAAGCTTGCGGGCATAACAAACGTGAGCATAGTGGAGCAGCAGCGCGAGCCGAACGGGGACTTCCCGACCGTTACCGCACCCAATCCGGAGGACCCGAAGGCGTTTACGCTTGCCATGGAACTTGCGGATAAGGTCCATGCGGACGCAATAGTTGCCACCGACCCGGATTCGGACAGAATGGGCCTTGCCGTGCGGGAAAAGAACGGCAAATTCCGCGTGCTTACGGGCAACAAGATAGGCTCCCTTTTGCTTTACTATATACTCAGCGCCATGAAGGAGCGCGGAGCCATTCCCGCGGATGGGTTCGTTGCAAAAAGCATAGTGAGCACCCGCCTTGCGGATGCCATATGCGCACACTTCGGCGTTAAGCTCAGGTGCACGCCCACGGGGTTCCGCTTTATATCCGAGCTTATTGAAAAGAGCCATACCGAGCAGGGCTTCGGCACGTTCATATTCGGCTTTGAGGAAAGCTACGGCTTTCTTGCGGGCGGCTTTGCACGGGATAAGGACGCCGTGTGCGCGGCGATGCTTGCTGCGGAAGCCTGCGTATATTACAGAAGCATGGGCAAAACGCTCAGCGACGCTTTGGGCGAGATAGAGGCCCTGTGCGGCTGCTATAACGAAGCCGTGAAGAGCTACACCCTTTCCGGTAAGGAGGGCATAGAGCGCATAGCCGGGGCTATGGCGGCGCTGAGGAGCGACACCCCGCGGGAGTTTGCGGGCGTGGCTGTGGACAGGTTTGAGGATATGCGCTCCGGCAAGGCAATGGATTACGCCGCGGGAAAAGAGACGGAAAGCGAGGTTACCGGCATGAACGCCGTGCGCTTCCTGCTCAGCGACGGGGCATGGATATGCGTGCGCCCCAGCGGCACGGAACCAAAGCTTAAATTGTATATAGGCGCAAACGCAAAAACGGATGAAGAGGTTGAAGCGCTGCTGAATAAGCTTATGGCGGATACGGACGCAAAGCTCAGCGTGCTGCTGAAAGGATAGAATAGGCCAATGCAAAAGAAAATGCCCAGCGGAGGGCAAAACGAACAAAACATGAATAACGACGCCGCAAACGTGCAGGAGCGGCAGTATAAGCGCATGACTACCGGGCCTGTCAGCCGCGTGGTGCTGTCCATGGGCATACCCGCGGTGATAGGCATGCTGGTAACCAGCATATATAACAGCGCCGATACTTACTTCGTAGGCCAGCTTGGCACCAGCGCATCCGGCGCGGTGGGTGTTGTGTTCTCGCTTATGAACATAATCCAGGCCGTGGGCTTCACCATAGGGCAGGGCGCAAGCAGCCTTATCTCCCGCCGCCTTGGCGAAAAGAATTACGGGCGCGCAAACCGCATTGCAAGCACAGCGCTGCTTTTGGCGGTTGCCTTCGGGCTTATAATACTGGGCGCGGGGCTTATATTCCTTGATCCGTTCATGCGGCTCCTTGGCGCAACGGAAACGATGCTGCCGCATGCAAAGGCGTATGCCAATTATATACTGATAGCCGCGCCGTTCATGGTGATATCCTTCGTGATGAACAATCTTCTTCGCGCGGAGGGAAAGATCAAATACGCCATGATAGGCATAAGCATAGGCGGACTGCTGAACATTGGCCTTGACCCGCTGTTTATACACACGCTTGGCCTCGGCACGGCGGGCGCAGCCATAGCGACCGGCATAAGCCAGCTTGTGAGCACGGTAATACTGCTTGCGGCGTATTTCCGCAAGGGCTTCACTGTGGTGCAGCCATGCGTAGGCCAAATAGAGATAAGCGGAAAGATGCTGCTTGACATATTCAAAACCGGCCTTCCCGCGCTGCTCAGGCAGGGCTTGGCAAGCATTGCAAGCGTTGCACTCAACCGCAGCGCCATGGTGTATGGCGATGCCGCCGTTGCGGCGATGAGCATAGTGAGCAAGGTGTTCATGCTGATATTCTCAACATCTCTTGGCATAGGGCAGGGCTACCAGCCCGTTGCGGGGTATAACTACGGGGCGAAGAAATATGCCCGCGTGCGCGCGGCGTATAAATTCACGCTTATACTGGGGCTTTGCGTAATGGGCGCGGCAAGCGTTGTGGCGTTCATATTCGCGCCGGAAATAGTTACCATGTTCCTTAGGGACGACCCGAAGGTAATCGAAATAGGCACGCTTGCGCTGAGAATACAGTGCATTGCCATGCCGACTGTTCCTTTCGTTGTAGTAGGGAACATGACGTTCCAGTCCGTTGGCAAGGCCGCGCAGGCAAGCTTCCTTTCCGCCTGCCGCCAGGGAATATTCTTCCTTGTGTTCATAACCGTGCTGCCGCCCATACTCAAGCTTACCGGCGTGCAGTGCGCGCAGGCCTGTGCGGATGTATGCACGTTCCTTGTGGCAATTCCAATGACGCTTGTGTTCTTCAGGCGCATGCCCAAGGAGGACGAATAGCCTGAATATTGCATCACAAACCCGGTTGATTCTTTCAATCGGGTTTTTATTATATCAGGCTGTATGTATCAAAGCATTGCTTATGGCGGCATAAATAATAGATAATATATTATTTTCGGTTCTCCCCTTGTGCCGTGGATAAAGATAATCTATAATACTGAAATTATTATTAATGGAAAGGGAAAAGCTATGCCAAACAATTTTGATTTCGGTTCAATGGTGTTTAACGAGGCCGTGATGCGCGAACGCCTTGCGGAGGATACCTACGCCGCATTGAAGGACACAATAAAGCGCGGCGCGCCGCTTGCCAGGCACATTGCAACGCCTGTTGCCGCGGCAATGAAGGAATGGGCGATAGAAAAGGGCGCCACACATTTTACCCATTGGTTCCAGCCGCTTACCGGAATCACTGCGGAAAAGCACGAGGCTTTTATCGCCCCCGGCGCGAACGGCGGCGCAATACTGGACTTTTCCGGCAAGGAGCTTGTTGTCGGCGAATCGGATGCGTCAAGCTTCCCCTCAGGCGGGCTCAGGGCCACGTTCGAGGCCCGCGGCTACACCGCATGGGACCCCACGGCATACGCTTTTATAAAGGAGGATACGCTGTGCATACCCACGGTGTTCCTTTCATATGACGGCGACGCGCTGGACAAAAAAACGCCGCTGCTGCGCTCAGCCCAGCTTATCAATAAAGAAGCGCTGCGCCTTGTGCACGCCATGGGCAGGCAGGATATAGAGCGCGTTACGCCAAGCGTAGGCGCGGAGCAGGAATACTTCCTTGTGGATAAGGCGCTTTGGGCCAGGCGCAGGGACCTTGTGCTCTGCGGCAGGACGCTTTTCGGCGCGAAGAGCGCCAAAAGTCAGGAGCTGGACGACCATTATTACGGCACGCTCGATACCCGCGTGAAGGCGTTCATGGCGGAGCTGGACAGGGAACTGTGGAAGCTGGGCGTGTTTGCAAAAACCGAGCATAAAGAAGTCGCGCCCGGGCAGCACGAGCTTGCGCCCGTGTTCAGCGGGGCAAACAGCGCAACTGACCATAACCAGCTTATAATGGAGCTGATGAAGCGCATAGCCCCCAAGCACGGCATGGTATGCCTGCTGCATGAAAAGCCCTTTGCCGGAATGAACGGCAGCGGTAAGCACAACAACTGGTCCCTGTCCACCGAAAGCGGGGAAAACCTGCTAAACCCCGGCAAGGAGCCGAGCGAGAACACGCTGTTCCTGCTCCTGCTTACGGCTGTTATAGCCGCCGTGGACGATCATCAGGACCTTATCCGTTTCAGCGCATGTTCATATTCAAACGACCTTCGCCTTGGGCAGACGGAAGCACCGCCGGCGATAATATCCGTATTTATAGGCGATGAGCTGGGCGAGATAATGGACACCATATGCGCCGGCAATGATTACAGCCGCGCGGAGCAGCAGTTCATAAGCATGGGCGTTGAGGCCATGCCCCGCGTGAAGGCGGACAATACGGACAGGAACCGCACTTCGCCGTTTGCATTCACGGGCAACAAGTTTGAATTTCGTATGCCCGGCAGCGCGCAGTCCATTGCCGATGCGAATATTGTTATAAACACCGTTGTGGCGGAAGCCATGGCGCGCTTTGCGGACGTGTTGGAGCATGCGGAAAACAAGGAGCAGGCCGCGCGGGAGCTTATCCGCAGCGAATACGAAAAGCATAAGCGCATAGTTTACAGCGGCAACTGCTATTCCGAAGAATGGGAAAAGGAAGCCGAGCGCAGGGGACTATATAACCTGAAAACCACTGTTGAGGCGCAGGATCGTTCCATTGCGGACGAAAACGTTGCACTGTTCAGCGGATACGGCATATTCTCAAAGCGGGAGATGCTTTCCCGCTACGAGGTTTCGCTTGAAACATATGCAAAGCTTGCCGAGATAGAGGGCCGCACAATGGCCGAAATGGCAGCCAAGGAGATAATCCCCGCCGTGAGCCGAGCGCAGGGCGAAATGGCAAAAACGGTATCCTACAAGCAGGGCATATGCATAGGCACCGAGCCTGAAATGCGCATACTGCGCGAAGGCGCGGCATTGCTTAACGAACTTGACGCAGCCTGCGGCAAGCTGAACGCCGCGTTGAAATATGCCGACGAGTCAGACTGCGCGCACGAGCGCGCCTGCCGCTGCCGCGATGCGGTGGTGCCGGCAATGGCTGCCGTAAGGCACGCCGCCGATGCGCTTGAAACCATAACGCCGCACGAAGCGTGGCCCTTCCCGAATTACGAGCAGCTTTTGCTTAATGCGGAGTAAATATTTTGTCAGGGAGGCCAGGGAAGATTTCGATTTCTCCCCTTAGGCCCCCCTGCACCCCCCCGTAACCCCATTGAAACGATCGCTCCGCGAAGGGGTACGGCACTGTACGCCGCGTTTGCACTGTGCCAAAATGCGCCCCTTTCCGGTGGCCTGTCGAACGAAGTGAGACTGAGGGGTTGACGTAAAAACAAACCAACAGGGACGCTTTCGCGTCCCCTGCAATTCTTTGTTCTTTATTCGTTTCTTATTGCCGCCAAGGGCGAAAGCTTCATGGCGCGCATTGCCGGATACAGGCCGGATATGAGCGCCACCACTACCGAAAACGCCAACGCGCCCACGGCAAGATAGAGCGGTATTACGCTCTTGAACCCGCTTGCTTCAAGGAAGTTGTTCAGCACAAGGCTAAGCCCATAGCTGAGCCCAAGGCCCAGCGCCCCGCCGAAGAAGCCTATATACGCCGCCTCCGTAAGGAATAATCCCGCTATGTTGGACATGCGGCAGCCCAGCACCTTTATTATGCCAATTTCCTTAGTGCGCTCATATATGCTCATCATCATAGTGTTCATGATGCCTATTGCCGCGACCAGCAGCGACACGCCGCCTATCGCACCCAGCAGATACTGCGTCTGCTTGAGCTGCTCTTCGCTTTGCTGCAGCCATTCCTGTATGCAGCTTGCGCCGAAGCCCATTTCCTCAATCTTGGCCTTAACTGTCAAAACGTCGTCTATATCCTTGCACTTGACTATAACCTGGTTATAGTTCTTTTTGTTCAGGGATATATAGTTCGGGTTTTCCTTGGCCAGCTTTTCCAGCACCTTTATATCCATTATGGCATACCAGCTGAAATCGTTGCCGCCCTGCGTAAGCCTACCCGTGGGCACAAAGGTATATATTTTGCCCTTCTGCTGGCCGGGATCGCTAGGCTGGTTGGTATATACGTTTGAATAGTCAAACGTAAGCTTGAGCCGCGATCGGGAGGTGATCTTGGAGTTGCCGTCCTTGTCTATTGCGGGGCTCCAGCGGCTGGCGTTGGGGTCATAGAAATTGTTATAAAATTCATACGGCACAATCGCCTGCACCTTGCCGCCGGAAAGCTTGCTGCCCGGGTATTCGCCTTCCTCCAGCTTTATGCCGAACAGCTCCGCCTGCTCCATATCTATGCCCATTATGCTCACGTCGGTCATGTATCTGCCGCTCATAACCATGCCGTATGCGGTTATCTGCGGCATTGCGCCCTCAACGCCGGGTATCTTCCTAATCTCGTCCACGGCCTTTTTATCCAGCTTCACTTCCTTATATGTGGATGATTGGCCATCGCTCGATTCAACGTAGCGGTAGTTGTTCACCGTTATGTTCGTAAGGCTGCCCATGCTGGCATAGCTGTCTATCATGCTTTGGCGCATGCCCACGCCAAGCGACACCATTACAACAATGCTGCTGGTGCCTATAACCATGCCCAGCACCGTTAAAAACGCCCTTAGCTTGCGCCGCCACAGGTTCAGGAACGCCGTGCGGAGCAGATCGGGTAATTTCATACGTCCTCCAAAGTCTTAGCGCGCTTCTTTTTCAGCAGTATTATGGCAACCACTATCGCCGCCGCAACAACCACGCCAAGTGCTATCCATATCCAAACCGGAGTACCAGAGGAGGAAGGATCGTCCATGCCGCCTATGGTGGGCTGGTCAATGTAGCCCGGGTCGTCCATGTCGCCGTTCGCATCGGGGTTATAGGCTTCCGTAACGTAAAGGCTCAGCGGCAGCCTTTCTTCCATCTTTTCCTCAAGGGAGTCCTCGTAGCTTATAACTATTTCGCCGTCTATCTGGCCCGGCGTTGCGGTTATTATGGAAAGATCGGCGCGCATGCTGTTGCCCGCGGCAACGGTGCCCTGGAAGAAGCTGTCCTCAAGGGAAAGGCCGTCGCCCTCAACGGTTACCATGCAGTTATATATGGGGCTGCGGCCCATGTTGTAAAGCGAGAAATATACCGGCACGCTTTCGCCCTCCATGGCCTCGCCGTCAACGGTGGGATCGTCTATCTTCAGGCGGATCTTCTGCATTACCGTAACGGGTATAGATGCGCTGGATTCGCCCTTGGCAAGCGTTGCGGGGCGGGTTTTTGTGCCTTCGTATTCAAAGTCCAGCTTTATTTCATACGCCTTGGCTTCCGTATCGGGCGCGGTGGCAATGCTCATGGTCATGGTCTTGCTTTCGCCCTTGGCAAGCTTATCGATATACAGCGTGTTGGAGCCTTCTGCGGGGGTCAGCTTGCCGGTATCCGCGTTGTTGGTCATGGTCACAAGTATGCTCTTGGTATCCTCCTCATTGGAGGTATTGCGCACGGTGAAGGTAAGCGTGAACGTTTCGCCCGCGTATATCTTTTCCTCGGAAAAGCTGTAGCTGTCCACAACAAGCTTGGGCAATGTCTGCGTGGTTTCGCCGCCCGGGGTTTCGCCTGCGGCCTCATAGCCCTTTGTAACGTTTACATACAGGCTCACGTCGCAGCTTTCGGTGGAGGAGCCCTCCGCGCTGCCCCAGCCGCGCTCATAGGTAACGGTGAAGTCAACCTTCTTTATGCCCGCCGTAACCTTATCGGCAAAGCGCATGTCAAACTGGAACTCTATTATCTGGTTGGCGTTTATGAAGCCGTTATAGCCAACGGTGTAGTCCACCCGCTCTATTGCGAAGGGAAATTCGTCAAGGCTTGTTGAAAGCTTGGGCGCGACCTTTATGTTCATTACCGGCCCGCTTACGCACATCAGCGGCAGCCTTACAAGCACCTTGCCGCCGTTTTTGCCGGATGCGGTGGTAACGATAAGGCCGTTGGGATCATAGCTGGACAGCCTGAATGCCGCCGTAGCCTGGGAAGGGTCGGGGGAAGGAGTAGTGCCGCCATTTTCGCCCAATGTCATAGTGACGTTAGCGGAGATGGTTATTTTCCCCTCTGCTACTTCACCTTTGTCATTTAATACTTTAGTTGAAAACTCAAACGACAGCAGATCCGCATAAGTACCTGCCGCGTTCACTTTAATAGCCGGAGTAAGCAAAATATCCGTGCTTGCGCCGGGTGCAACCGTTGGTTTTTCAGATGATATCGACTTCCCAAACAGTATTTCCTTTGTGGTAATGCTTTCCAGTTTTATTGCTGCATTGCCCTTATTGGTTATGGTCACTGGAATATATGCTATGCCTGTACCGGCTATCGGTGAACCGACTGTAAGGATAATATCCTTTTCCCCCGTTACCGCAGGCGGCGTTGTCGTTTCCGGCGGCGTTGTCGTTTCCGGCTCCGCAAACGCAGCGGGGCATATGGCCATGAGCAGCATGGCCGCCGTTAAAAGTGCGATTATTCTACGCTTCATCTTTGTGTATCTCCCTGTTTATTGTCTTTTTTATTTTCAGCCTGTTCGGACTGCTCCTCAAGCTCGTCGCCTATGGCGCGCTTGGGCCGCGGGGTAAGGTAGGTCGGGTGTTCGTTTAGCTGTATATCCACCACCCTGCCGTCCAGTATTTTTATTATCTTATCCGCATACATGGCCATGTTCGGGTCGTGCGTAACCATAACAAGCGTTTTGTTGCGGCTGCGCATAACCTCGCATATGGTGCGCATAACGTCGTCGGACGTGTTGGAATCCAAATTGCCCGTGGGCTCATCGGCAAACACAATGTCCGGATTGGTAACAAGCGCCCTCGCTATGCCCACGCGCTGCTGCTGGCCGCCGCTCATCTGCGAAGGCTTGTGCTTCAGGTGCTTGCCAAGCCCCATCACCTTCAGCGCCTCAACCGCCAGCGCCTCACGCCTTTTCCTCGGCACGCCGCGGAAGGAAAGCGGGAACGCAACGTTCTCCACCGCCGTGTAATACGGCATAAGGTTGAAGGACTGGAATATAAAGCCAACGTGCTTCTGGCGGAACACTATAAGCTCGCTTTGGTTCATTTTGTCCAGCCGCTTGCCCGCAATTACTATTTCGCCGCTCGTAACATGCTCAAGCCCCGCAAGAACATTGAGCAATGTGGACTTGCCGCTGCCGCTGGGGCCGATTATTGAAACCATCTCCCCCGGCATAATGCTCAAGTCCACGCCGCGCAGCGCCTGAATATCAACGCTGCCCACGCGATATGTCTTTTTCACGTTGCGGGTCTGGATGATCGGCTGCGCCGCCGCCGCGTTTTTAACTGCCTCCAAGCCTATCACGCTCCCTTTCCATAGCAAAACATATTTTTTTCATATATATTATAGTTTATATCGCCGTTCGGCATATTGCAATTGAACAATATGTGAACAAGCAAAGGGCGGCGATCTTAAATACCGCCGCTCTGTTTCATCATAATATATAACGCCTTAGTCCCGTAAAGGGTTGCGCCCTTTCGCCTTATTTTTTGTAATTATCGGGCAGCGCCTTTATTGCGGCAAATATCTCCTCCAGCCCGTCCATCTGCACGGCCTCTATCTTGCCCTCGTCGCTCAGCATGGCGACTATGGGGTCTATCGGCAGCGATGCGCATACACCTATGCCATGCTTCGCAGCAAGCTCCTTAACGTGGCTTTCGCCGAAGGGGTATATCTTCCTGCCGCAGTCGGGGCAGGTGACATAGCTCATGTTCTCAACTATGCCCAGCACCGGAATATTCATCATCCGCGCCATGTTCACCGCCTTTTCAACTATCATGCCCACAAGCTCCTGCGGGCTTGTTACAACAACTATGCCGTCCAGCGGTATGGACTGGAACACGGTCAGCGGTACGTCTCCCGTTCCCGGGGGCATGTCTATGAACATAATGTCCTCATGGCTCCATATAACGTCCTGCCAGAACTGCTTAACAACGCTCGCAATAACAGGCCCGCGCCAAACCACCGGCGCGGTAACGTCGTCCAGCAGCAGATTTATGCTCATAACGTCTATGCCCGTTGCGGTTTTCATGGGCAGCACGGCTTCCTCCGTGCTTTCGGCCATTCCGCTCAAGCCGAATACCTTGGGTATCGATGGGCCCGTAACGTCCGCATCCAGCACCGCGGTATCAAGCCCCGCGCGCCGCGCCGTTACCGCAAGCAGGCTGGTAACAAGCGACTTGCCAACGCCGCCCTTGCCGCTTACTATGCCAATGGTCTTGTTTACCCTGCTCTTTGGGTTCAGCTTTTCAATAAAGTCCGCCGGGTTCTGGCTGCGGCTGGAGCAGTTTTCGCCGCAGGAGGAACAATCGTGTGTACAATTCTCGCTCATGATGCATCTCCGTTTTCTGTTTTGGGGCATATGGTTGCCCGTTTCTTCCAATATAATACGCCAAAACACGAAGATAGTCAAAGCCGCGCGCAAATATTAACAAAATAGTTGCTTGCTTATTCAATCAATCTGTGGCAATATTGTTTGGTATACAAAGGAAGGTATCAGAAATGGTTTTTAATAGAAGGCTTATTCTCGTGCTCACGCTTGCGCTCCTGTGCGCCCTTTTTTCGGCCTGCGCAACGGAAGCGCTGCTCCCGACGGAGCCTGCCGCCCCCACCCCCGCGCAGGAGCCTGAGGCCGCGCCTACGCCCGCCCCAACGCCGGAGCCGGATGCAGACGCCCTCTGCACCATGTGCAGGGACGGTTTTTTTGCCGCATTCGCGCCGGACTATTCGGGGCATGATTATACCTCCCTCGGCATGCTGGACATGCCCGGCCTTATAGAAAAGCAGCCGCTTTATGCCGAACTTGCGGCGGACACGCATACCCTTGCCCAAATGTGCGCCCAGACCGCCGCGCAGGATGTAAAAGCAATGAGCAGCCTTATTGACCGCACAAGCGTTACCGTAACAGGAAAGCTTGACTGGCGGCTTATAGCGGCGGCATGCACAATGCTTGATGAGCCGGACAAGGCCATTGCCGCGCATACGGACGTATCCGTAACGATAGAGGGCAAAACGCTTAACGTATGCGTTGCCCTGCCCGATTTTGACGCGCTTTTCGCCCCCCTTGCAAGCGACGTGCATTACGGCGCAATGTCGCTGTATTGCTACCTTAACACTACCTATGACAACAACGCTCAAATACTGGATAACGACGGCAGCTATGAGCTGAGCGATGAGTATATCGCCACTATAATCGATCCCTTGCCCAAGCGGCATATAAAGGACGGCTGGTACGGCGACCGTTCCAAATCCACCCGCCGCCACATGGGCACGGATATCCGCGCGCGCGAATGGCAGGAAATACCCTCCTGCACGGCGGGGGAAATTGTTCGCATAGCGTATAACGACATTGCGGGCAATTACGTTACCGTAAAAGATGATTACGGCTTCTATTATTCATATTGCCACATGGTGCAGCTTACCACCTTCCTCAGCGAAGGCGACCGCGTGGAGCAGGGCCAGCTTATAGGCCACGTTGGCAACACCGGAAACAGCGACGCGCCGCACCTGCACCTTTCCATAATCGCGCCGGAGTACGTTTATATCAATCCCTACCCCGTGCTCGCCCGCGTGCGCTACGGCAAATAGGGAAAAGCGTGCAAAAACCGTTCCAAATACCAATAAAAAATGTGTAAAGTCAGTTCTAAAAAGCGGTAAAAATGTGGTTAAATGTATATCAATAAAAATCCCCCCGCATAGCGGGGGGTATTTCAGTTTCGGGCATAGCCCTAATAATACTAGCGGCGCACAAGTGCGCATAAAACGCCT
>ENA-ORSS01001885-ORSS01001885.1-human-gut-metagenome-genome-assembly--contig:-NODE-1885-length-20225-cov-4.252702_pt1 | contig 20225 bp, 22 predicted proteins | sample MGYA00241899_ERZ509162 | MGnify/ENA primary metagenome ERZ509162 (study PRJEB26280, sample SAMEA2338641) | human gut metagenome | biome: human gut; feature: human-associated habitat; material: faeces... | reverse complement strand
CGGCAGCCAGCGCGAGGAGCGCCTGGAGCTGCTGGAGAGCCGCATCCGTGAGCTGGGCATGAACCCGGAGGACTACTGGTGGTACTGCGACCTGCGTCGCTACGGTTCCTGCCGTCACGCCGGCTTCGGCCTGGGCTTCGAGCGTATGGTGATGTACCTCACGGGCGTCAGCAACATCCGCGACGTGGAGCTGCATCCCCGCACCGTGGGCAACGCGGAATTCTAAGAAAAACACACAAGGCGCCCCCTCCGGGGTGCGCCTTTAGACTGTCAAAAAAGCTGTCATTTGTAGGGGACGGCGTCCCCGACGTCCCCTTGTAGCCGGGATCATCAGCATCAGTCCCTGAGAGGACGTGAACGTGGTGGTCAGGGCGCTCGCTTGCAGGGAGCCGTGGCAGGTACCGGCAGCGCCGGCCTCGCCGAAGCCGGTGCCGGGCACCACCACATGCTTTTCCTTCAGCAGACGCATGGCGAACATTTCGCGGATCATGGAACCGGGGATCTTTTTGCTCTTCTCAGAAATAAAAGACATAATCATGACTCCTTTGCTAAAAAATAGATACAATAAACAGACGTTTCAACATCGCGGGATATTGTATATGTATGTGCTAATTTTGCAACATACCGATATATAAGTAAACAGTTGAAATGTCATGCCTGACATGATATAATGCCATGGCGCGAAGGGAGGTCTTTACATGGACACCATCAAATGCGAGCTGTTTTTGGCGGCGGTAGACCGCGGCAGCCTGACCGCAGCCGGCGAAGCCTTTGGCTATGGCTACACCAAGGATTATCCGGTAGAGCGCATGATGCGCGACGCGAAGATCACCGAGATCTACGAGGGCACTTCCGAGGTGCAGCGTATGGTCATCTCCAGCCATCTGGGCGTTAAGTAAGTCAGGAGGTAAAAGGAAAAATGAAAATTTTAGTTACTGTTAAGCAGGTCCCCGATACCTCCGGTAAGGTGGCCGTGAATCCCGATGGTACTCTGGATCGTGCTTCCATGCAGACCATCATCAACCCCGACGACCTGAACGCCGTCGAGGCTGCCCTGTCCCTGAAGGACGAGCTGGGCTGCAAGGTCATCGCCTTCACCATGGGCCCTCCTCCCGCAGAAGGCATGCTGCGTGAGCTGATGGCCATGGGCGTTGACGAAGGCGTCCTGGTGACCGCCCGCGAGTTCGGTGGCTCCGACACCTACGCCACCTCCCAGATCATCGCCGCCGCCATCGACACCTACGGTGTCGAGGCTGACGATATCATTCTGGCCGGCCGTCAGGCCATCGACGGCGACACCGCTCAGGTGGGCCCCCAGATCGCTGAGAAGCTGCACCTGCCCCAGGTGTCCTACGCCGGTGATATCAAGCTGGAGGGTAATACCGTCACCGTCAAGCGCATGCTGGAGGACGGTTACATGACCGTCAAGGTCAAGACCCCCTGCATGATCACCTGCATCAAGGAGCTGAACGAGCCCCGCTATATGTCCGTTTCCGGCATCGAGGAGTGCTTCGCCAAGCCCCTGGTCACCATGACCTACGAGACCCTGAAGGATCATCCCCTGATCGACAAGACCACCATCGGTCTGGCCGGTTCTCCCACCAACATTCTCACCTCCTTTACGCCCCCCCAGAAGGGCGCCGGCATGATGCTGGAAGGCTCCGGCAAGGAGACCACCGACAAGCTGGCCGGCATTCTGGCGGCCAAGCACATCATCTGATCTTTCACAAAAATGCAAGCATTACAATATCCTTCTTTACTCAGCGAACCATGATTTTTGGAAAGCTTACTCATCTCTACCTGTACCAAATTGTACCAATTTTAGCGACTTTCAGTCTGCTCCGGGTCTGGAGCATCTGCAACGCAGGAGAATTTCATATGTGACATGGCCCGGAAGGGCGGCAAATAGAGCAGAACAAGACGATCAAAAAAATGAGGAGGTATACACATGACAGAAATTCGCTGGCACGGACGCGGCGGTCTGGGCGCGTTCACCGCGGCACGACTGCTGGGCTGTGCCGTATCGCTTTTCGAGGGGAAATACGCTCTGGCGTTTCCCTCCTTCGGCCCGGAGCGCCGCGGCGCACCGGTGTTCGCCTTTACCCGCATCGACGACAAGGCCATCACCGACCGCAGCGAGGTGGTTTCCTGCGACTGCGCCGTGGTGCTGGATGACACCTTGTTCGGCGATCCCGTCAAGAAAGGCCTGAAGCCAGGCGCTACCGTCATCATCAACACCACCAAGGACAAGTCCCAGTTCGCCATTGACGGCGTGCAGGTGGTCACCGTGGATGCCACGGGTCTGGCGCTGGAAATTCTGGGCCGTCCCATCACTAACGTGCCCCTGCTGGGCGCACTGATCGCCGCCACCGGCATCACCAGCGTGTCCGCTGTGGAGGCCGCTATTGACGACCAGCTGGCGCCCAAGCTGCGGGAGAAGAACAAGAAGCTGCTGAACAAGACCTACGAGATCGTAAAGGAGGCGCTGTAAATGGAAAGACCTCTGGCTGATTTGACCTATGTTGTGAAGGAGCTGCCTCTGGGCCCGTCCTTCCCCACCGGACAGCTGCATGATATCAGCTCCGGTATGCGCACCTTCCGTCCTGTCATCGACACCGAGAAATGCGTCAAGTGCCTGCGCTGCTTCCTGGTCTGTCCCGACGGCGCTATCGACAAGTCCGGCGCCGCTCTGGAGATCGACTATGACTACTGCAAGGGCTGCGGCGTATGCAACCGCGCCTGCAAGATGGGCGCTATCACCATGATCAAGGAGGCTGAAGTATGAGCGGAAAGCTGTTTGTTTCCGGCGACGAGGCTGTGGCACTGGCCGTGCGTCAGGCAAAGCCCCATGTGATCGCCGCTTACCCCATCACCCCGCAGACCATCGTGGTGGAGCGCCTGTCCGACTTCGTGGAGGACGGCTCTCTGGAGAGCGAATACCTGTATGTGGAGTCTGAGCACAGCGCCATGTCCGCCTGTCTGGGCGCCAGCGCCATGGGTGCCCGCGCCTTTACCGCTACCTCCAGTCAGGGTCTGCTGTACATGGTGGAGGGCCTCCACTATGCCAGCGGCTCCCGTTTCCCCATCGTGATGATGAACGCCAACCGTTCCATCGCCACCCCCTGGAACATCTACGGCGACCAGCGCGACTCTCTGGCCGAGTTGGAGTCCGGCTGGGTGCAGCTGTATGCCGAGAACGCCCAGGAGGCCTACGACACCATCCTGCAGGCCTATAAGATCGCTGAGGATCCCGAGGTCATGCTGCCGGTGATGGTGAATCTGGACGGCTTCGTGCTGACCCACACCTACGAACTGGTGAGCCTTGCCGAACAGGGCAAGGTGGACGCCTACATCCCCTATCAGAAGTTTGAAAACCGTCTGGATCTGGACGCTCCTCGCGGCACCTGCATCACCGCTGGCCCTCCGTACAACACGGAGTTCCGCTATCAGCAGCACCAGGCCACCCTGAAGGCTGCCGAGAAGGTCAACGAAGCCGACGCCCAGTTCGGCAGGCTCTTCGGCCGCAGCTACGGCGGCATGGTGGAGGCCTATCGCTGCGACGACGCCGAGGCCATCCTCATCACCCTGGGCAGCGTGGCCGGTACCACCCGCTGCGTGGTGGACGCCCTGCGTGAGCAGGGCAAGAAGGTGGGCCTGCTGAAGATCCGCTGCATGCGTCCCTTCCCCAGCAAGGAAGTGGCCGAGATCGTGAAGAACGCCAAGTTCGTGGGCGTGCTGGAAAAGGACATCAGCTTCGGCTTCGAGGGCGTTGTCTACACCGACGTATGTTCCGCGCTGAAGAGCGCCGCTGTGGACGTTCCCGCCGCCAACTATGTGGGCGGTCTGGGCGGCCGCAGCATCTCCAAGACCGACATCGAGGGCATCTATACCGAACTGCTGAACGGCAGCGCCAAGGTTGGCGAAGCCAACTTTGTGAATCTGAGGAGGGATATTTGTGGCGCTTAACGCAAAGACGATCACCAATAAGGAATATTTCTACGGTCATAAGGCCTGCGGCGGCTGCGGAGCGGTGCTGGCCATCCGTCTGGCCCTGAAGGTGCTGGGCGACCGCGCCATCGCGGTGATCCCCCCCAACTGCATGTCCACCGTGGCATTCATCTATCCCCACATGCCCCTGTTCACCAACGGCATGATCCCTCCCTTCGCCGGTACTGCCGCCGTCATGAGCGGCATCCTGGCCGGGGCGAAGGCGCAGGGCCTTGAGGATTACCATGTGGTAGGCTTCGCCGGTGACGGCGGCACCGCCGACATCGGCCTGCAGGCGCTGTCCGGCATGATCGACCGCAATGACAAGGCCATCTTCATCTGCTACGACAACGAAGCCTACATGAACACCGGTGTGCAGAAGTCCGGCCTGACCCCCTACGGTATGAAGACCACCAACACACCCTCCGGCAGCCGCATCCACGGCAGCCAGTCCAGCAAGAAGCGCATGTTCGAGATCGTGGCCGCTCACGGCATCCCCTACGCCGCCACCGCCTCTCTGGGCTATCCTGAGGACTATCTGGCCAAGGTGGAGAAGGCCATGAACACCGACGGTACCTCCTACATCCATGTGATGGCTCCCTGTCCCACCGGCTGGGGCACCGCCTCCGACGTGACCGTGGACATTGGCAAGGAGGCCGTGGACTGCGGATTGTGGTATCTGGCGGAGTTCGAGAACGGTAAGTTCACCGTCAACCGTGACCCCAAGGAGTTCTCCTCCGTGGAGGATTACCTGAAGAAGCAGAGCCGCTTCACCAATCTGGACGACCACGATCTGGAGCGCATCATTGCCGAACGCGACGCCACCTGGCAGCGCATCCGCAACGACTGGGTGAAGTAAGGAGAAACGCCATGAAAACTGCCAAGGAATATAAAGACAGCCTCCGCGACCGGAAGATCAAGGTCTATCTGAAGGGCGAGCTGCTGGATCCCAAGACCCTTATCGACCATCCCTTCATCCGGGGTCACGTGAACTCCGCCGCCATGACCTACGCCCTGGCGGGCATGAAGGAGTACGAGGAGCTGATGACCGCCACCTCCCACCTGACCGGCAAGAAGATCAACCGCTTCACCCACATCCACCAGTCCACCGACGATCTGGTGAAGAAGGTGAAGATGCTGCGCATGATCTCCCAGAAGACCGGTACCTGCTACCAGCGCTGCGTGGGCTTCGACGCCATGAACGCCACCTACTCCGTCACCTACGAGATCGATCAGGCCATGGGCACTAACTACCATGAGCGGTTCAAGAAGTATCTGGAGTATGTGCAGGAGAATGACCTGATGATCGCCGGCGCTATGACCGACGTGAAGGGCGACCGCAGTCTGCGGCCCGGCCAGCAGAAGGATCCCGACCTGTTCGTCCATGTGGTGGAAAAGCGGGACGACGGTATCGTCATCCGGGGCGCCAAGGCCCACATGACCGGCATGGTCAACAGCCATGAAATGCTCATCATGCCCACCATGGGCATGAAGGAGGACGAGGCTGACTACGCTGTCTGCTGTGCCATTCCCGTGGACGCCGAGGGCGTGCTGCACATCTTCGGCCGCCAGACCAACGACGACCGCAAGTGCGAGGGCGACGTGGATCAGGGCAACGCCCAGTACGGTATCGTGGGCGGCGAGTGCCTGACGGTGCTGGAGAACGTGTTTGTCCCCTGGGATCGCGTGTTCATGTGCGGCGAGACCGCCTTTTCCGGCCTGCTGGTGGAGCGCTTTGCCTGCTATCACCGGGCCAACTACGGCGGCTGCAAGAGCGGCGTGTCCGATGTGGTCATCGGCGCGGCGGCCCTGATGGCCGACTACAGCGGCTACGGCAAGGCCAGTCACATCAAAGAAAAGCTTAACGAGATGATCCACAAGGAGGAGACGCTGTTTGCCTGCTCCCTGGCCTGCTCCTGCGAGGGTAAGTGCACCGCCTCCGGCGCGTACTTCGTCGATCCGCTGCTGGCCAACGTGGGCAAGCACAACGTCACCCAGCTGATCTATGAGATCGACCGTCTGGCTCAGGATATCGGCGGCGGCATCATCGCCACCATGCCCTCCGAGTCCGACCTGAAGAACCCCGAGATCGGCCACTATGTGGACAAGTACCTCCGTGGTGTGGACTGCATCCCCACCGAGGATCGCATGCGTGTAGGCCGTCTCATCGAGAATATGACCGGCGGTACGGCGCTGGTGGAGTCCATGCACGGCGCTGGCTCTCCTCAGGCCCAGAAGGTCATGTATTCCAAGCTGTCCTCTCTGGAACAGAAGAAAAAATACGCCGCCGCCATCGCTGGCGTCGGCCACGGCGAGAAGAAGGAGTAAACCATGGAACTGCGTATTTCTGAGCTTGCCAAGCAGTACCCCGCTTCCGGTATCCGCAAGATGTTCGATCTGGCGGCGGGCTACGATGATGTCATCGCCCTGACGCTGGGCGAACCCAACTTCGAGACCCCGGCCTACATCAAGGAGGCCGCCAAGAAGGCATTGGACGAGAACTACACCCACTACGCACCCAACGCCGGTCTGCCCGTGCTGCGTCAGGCGGTGGCTGACCGCTACCAGTCCTACTGGGACGGCTATAAGGCCGACAACATAGTGGTGACCGTAGGCGCGCTGGAGGGCCTGACCCTGTGCCTGCTGGCCCTGCTGAACCGGGACGACGAGATCCTTGTCCCCGACCCCTGCTTCGCCAACTACTACGGACAGGCCATGATTGCCGGCGCCAAGGCGGTGCCGGTGCCCGCCCACGAGGAGAACGGCTTCAACATGACCGCTGCCGACGTGGAGAAGTGCATCACCCCCAAGACGAAGGCCATCATTCTGAACTCCCCCTGCAACCCCACCGGCGCGGTGATGAGCAGGGAGGACGTGCTGGCTATCGCTGAGGTGGTGAAGAAGCACGACCTGTGGGTGTTCTCCGACGAGCCCTATGACGCCATTGTCTATGACGGCGTGGAGGCCTTCTCCATGGCGCAGGTGGATGACGTGCGCGATCATGTGATCGTACTGAACAGCTTCTCCAAGACCTATGCCATGACCGGCTGGCGCGTGGGCTATCTGCTGGTGCCCGACGCCGCCTATGTGCCCAAGTTCGCCGCCTTGCAGGAGGGTCTGGTGTCCTGCGTGTCCAGCTTCTCTCAGGTGGCCTGTGCCGAGGCACTCAAGAGCACCGACTGCGTCAAGTCCATGCTGGCGGACTACACCCGCCGCCGTGACATTCTGGTGGACGGCATCAACGCCATCCCTGGTTTCACCTGCGCCAAGCCCAAGGGCAGTTTCTATGCCTTTGTCAACATCAAGGCCTTCGGCAAGACCTCTCAGGAGTTCGCCGAGGAACTGATCCGCGGCGCTCGCGTCATCTGCGTGCCCGGCACCGCCTTCGGCGCTATGGGCGAGGGATACCTCCGCCTGGTGTTCGCCAACTCCGACGACAACCTGAAGGAAGCCGTCCGCCGCATCGACGCTTACATCCGCAAGGCATATCCCGATATGAAGTAACCTTTTCCTCCCGCGCCGGAGGAGAGCCGGTGCGGGTGGAAACCAAATATGACAAGGAGGACATTCAAATGAAGAAGATCGTATTTTTCGGCGGCGGCCCCATGGGCGAAGGCATTATGGGCGGTCTGATCCGCGGCAAGGTGGTGGAGCCCCAGCAGATCACCGTCAGTGAGCTGCTGCCCGCCCGTCGTGAGTATCTGGAAAAGACCCACGGCGTCCTGACCACCACCGATCCCGCCGAGGCCGCGACTGCCGACGTGGTGATCCTGGCCGTCAACCCCAACCAGATCCCCAATGTCACCAAGTCCCTCAAGTCCCACCTGAGCAAGGAGACCATCGTCATCTCCATCGCCTGCGGCGTGGCCCTGGCTACCCTGGAGGAGCAGCTGGGCGCGGACAAGAAGATCCTGCGCGTCATGCCCAACACCCTGATCCAGTCCGGCAACGGCTATTCCGCCGCCTGCATCAACCCCAACGTCAACGATGACGACAAGGTTATCATTACCACTGTGCTGAACGCGCTGGGTCAGACCATGTACGTCACCGAGAACATGTTCGAGACCTTCACCGCCTTCTGCTGCACCGGCCCCATCTGGTTCTACAAGACCGTCGAGGCCCTGATCGACGCTGGTGTGTACGCCGGTTTCTCCCGTGCCGAGTCCCGCGCCATGGTCATCAAGAACATGCTGGGCGTGGCCCAGGTGCTGGACGCCACCGGTGCCCATCCCGCACTGAAGGTGGACGACATGACCTCTCCCGCCGGTGTCACCATCGAGGCCCTGCAGGTGCTGCATCAGGAGCGCTTCACCGGCGCGCTGATGACCTCCGTGGACGCCGCTGTGAAGAAGGCCAACTCCATCCACTGAGCGATTTTCGCATTTATCACAAGAAAGCGTTAGCGCATATTTATCACAAGAAGGCGTTATTTATCACAAGAAAGCGTAAACGAGAGAATTAAAAAAGAGAGAAAAACGGAAAGGAGAAAACATGGAAACGAAGAAATCTGGTTACTCATCCCGCTTCGCGCTGATCTGCGTGCTGATCGGCGGCAGCGTGGGCACCGGCAACCTGTGGCGCTTCCCGCGTTTGGTGGCCAACACCGGCGGCGCGGCCTTCATCATCGTTATGACGGTCTGCGTGTTCCTGACGGCACTTCCCCTTTTGTATGTAGAAAACTTTATGGGCCGCGCGACCCGTCACTCCGCACCCGGCGCGTTCCACGACATCTGCGGCAAGAAATATACCTGCCTGGGCATGTTCGCCACGCTGGCCTATCTGCTGATGCTGGCGTACTATCTGGTGGTCCTGGCCTGGTGCCTCCGCTATGCCGGTATGTCCCTGACGGGCGGCTACTTCGGCGTGGATAAGGAAGCCCTGTTCACCTCTGTCACAACGGCCGATCCGGCCACCATCGGCGTTTGGGTGGTGGCACTGGTCTTGGTCTACTTCGGCATCGCCAAGCAGGAGGCGTTGGAAAAGGTGTCCTCCATTCTGATGCCCTGCCTGTTCGGCCTGCTGATCGGCCTGGTGGTCTATGCCCTGACCCGCAAGGGCGCCTATGACGGCCTGAAGTATTCCTTCACCCTGAATCCCAAGAGTCTGGTCGACATCAACATCTGGAAGGAAGCCCTGACCCAGGTGGCCTGGTCCATCGGGCCCGGCACCATGATGATGATCACCGCCGCCATGGTCTCCCACAAGGACGGCGACATCACGCTGAACTCCCACGTCCAGGCCTTCGGCGACATGACCGTGGCCCTGCTGGGCACCGTCTGCGTCCTGCCCATCATCTTCGCCAACGCCCTCTCCCCCGAGGCTGCCAGCGAGATCTGCGCCTCCGGCAACAACGGCCTGACCTTCATGGCCCTGACCGAAATGTTCGAAGGCATGGCGGGCGGCCGCTTCGTGGGCTGCGCCTTCTTCCTGTGCCTGAGCTTCGCCGCCTTCACCTCCGCCACGCTGATGGCCATGTGCGGCGTCAACATCCTGATTGACTGCGGCGTGTCCCGTAAGAAGGGCTCCCTGATCGTTGTCCTGTTCCTGGCCATCGTGGGTCTGCCCTCCGCCATCAATCCCGACATCCTGAACAACCAGGATAACGTTTGGGGCTTCGGCCTGATGTGGGGCTCCCTGTTCCTGGGCATCGCCGCCATGAAGTTCGGCGCCAAGAAGATGCGTACCAAGTTCCTCAACCCCGTTTCCGATATCAAGATCAACAAGACCTTCGATATCCTGGCCCCCTATGTTGCACCGCTGCTGGTGCTGGCCGTGCTGGTGGTCTGGATGGTCTCCTCCATCGGCTGGAGCGATACCCCCTGGGCCATGACCTTCACCGGCGTCACCACCGGTACCATCCTGTATCAGTGGATCGTGGTGTTCATTGCCAGCATTTTCCTGAGCCGCTGGTACAACAAGAAGATCGTCGCCAACTACTACGACGGCGAGGAGTTCCCCGAAATGCCCGAGGGTCTGCTTTGATCCCGCGAGAGAAAGTAAGGAGGCTATATTTATGTGGATTCTGTGGTTGATCGTTTGTCTTGGCCTGAACTGGGGCCTGTTCGTGTACTACATCATCAAGGCAGCGCTTGCCAACAAGTAACATCTATTCTATACTATAAGGAGACACATCATGGTATCTGAAAAGCTGAGCAATCTGGAAGTCATGACCAAGGCCAACGTCTATTGGGACGGCAAGGTCACCAGCCGCACCTTCTTCACCGCCGACGGCGAGAAGCACACCCTGGGCATCATCACCGCCGGTACTTACACCTTCGGCGTGGGCGACCGCGAGATCGTCACCCTCATCGCCGGTGAAGTGGAGGTCAAGCGCCCTGTGGACGCCGATTGGGTGAAGTTTGCCGCGCCTCAGGAGTTCGAGATTCAGGCCAACTGCGAGTATGACATCCGCACCTACGGCGTGGCCGAGTACCTGTGCGACTACTACAAGGACTGATTTAGAGTAAACCTAATCCTATCACTATCCTATTTTTTTCCGACAAGAGTAATAAAGAAGTTATCGTGATACAGAAGGGAGAAAGAACGATGTCTACCGTTTCTATCCGCAAGACCCATGGTGAGGATTACGCCTCCATCAAGACTGTCGTGATCAGGTCATCGCTGACCTGGGCGGTCTGGAGGATATCATCAAGCCCGGCTACAAGGTCATCATCAAGCCTAATCTGGTGGCCTGCCCCACCGAGCGCCTGTCCGGCGGCGTCACCCGCTGGGAGGTCTGTCTGGCCATCTATGAGGCTGCCAAGGCCGTGGGCGGCGTGCCTGTCATCGCCGAGTCCTCTGCCGCCGGCGCCGACACCGAACTGACCATCGCCAAGTGCGGCTATCAGGAGCTGCGCGACAAGGGTATCCCTGTCATCGACCTGAAGCAGAAGGAGAACGCCCGCTGCACCGTGGATATCGAGAACGGCGTGGTGTTCAACAAAATCAACACATGGGAGCTGGTGCGTGACTGCGACGCCATCATCACCGTCCCCGTCATGAAGACCCACGACCAGACCGAGGTCACCCTGGGCATGAAGAACCTGAAGGGCCTGCTGATCGACACCCAGAAGAAGGACTTCCACAAGAAGGGCCTGATCGAAGGCGTCGTGGACTGGTGCCTGCACCTGAAGCCCTGTCTGGAGATCATCGACGGTACCTATGGCCAGCAGGGTCTGGGCCCCATCTTCGGCGAGACCAAGAAGATGAATCTGATCGTCGGCTCCAAGGATCTGGTAGCCTGCGAGGCTGTTACCAGCAAGATCATGGGCTATGAGCCCAAGGAGGTCATGATCACCAACGCCGCCTACAAGCGCGGCTTCGGTGAGATGGATCTTTCTAAGATCGAAGTCATCGGCGAGAAGGTGGAGAACGTCGCCAGCCGCTTCAAGCGCTCCTGCGAGGTGGAGATCGAGGGTATCCCCCAGAGCTTCAGCCTGATTTTCAGCAAGGACGCCTGCACCGGCTGCCACAACACCGTCATCAGCGCCCTGATGGACATGAAGGCCCAGAACCTGTTCCCCTATCTGGAGAATATGAACGTCTGCGTTGGCCCCTGCACCGAGGACATGCTGCCTGCCGACGCCAATGCCGACAACACCGTCTGCATCGGTATCTGCTGCAAGAAGCTGGCGGACGCCAAGGGCTTCCGCTGGGTCGTTGGCTGCCCTCCCGGAAATGCCGACGTGGTCAAGGGCATTCTGGGCGACCGTCTGGAGTACGGCGTGCGCTACAACTAAAGCTTTTTTCGGGCGGAGGAAACTCCGCCCGAAGCGCTATCTCTCCTATGGAGGAATTACGATGAAAACTTTGTATCTGAACTGCGGCGTGGGCGCGGCGGGCGATATGCTGACGGCGGCGCTGCTGGAGCTGATGCCGGATAAGGCCGGGGCGATAGCGGAGCTGAACGCCATCGGCATCCCCAACGTGGTATACGGTTACGAGACCGTGACACGCTGCGGCATCCGCGGCACGCATATGTCGGTGAAGGTGAACGGCGTGGAGGAATCTGAAGCCATGCATGACCACCACCATGACCACGAGCACCACCATGACCATGACCACGGGGAGCACCACCATCATCACACCGGCCTGCACGGGATTGAGCATATCGTGCGGGATCACCTGAACCTGCCGGAGACGGTGAAGGAGGATGTGCTGGCGGTCTACGGGATGATCGCGGAGGCGGAGGGGCATGCCCACCGCGGACCCGTCACGGAGATCCACTTCCACGAGGTGGGCACCATGGACGCGCTGGCGGATGTTTCGGCGGTGTGTTTGCTGCTCCATAAGCTGGCGCCGGAGCAAATTGTGGCCTCGCCGGTTTGCATGGGCAGCGGACAGGTGCGCTGCGCCCACGGCATTCTGCCGGTGCCCACCCCCGCCACGGCCTATCTGCTGCAAGGTATCCCCGCGTACAGCGGCGATATCAAAACGGAGCTGTGTACGCCTACCGGTGCGGCGCTGCTGAAGCGCTTTGTCTCCCGGTTCGGCGGAATGCCCGTTATCACGACGCAGGCCATCGGCTACGGCATGGGCACCAAGGAGTTCGACGCCGCCAACTGCATCTGTGCATTCTGGGGCGAAACGGCGGAGTAAAATACCGCTGTATATACGAAAAGGACTGACGCGTGTCAGTCCTTTTCGTATGAGAGATTTCAGAGAGAAAATGGCTGGCTTTGAATTTGACCTTATCAGCGGCTTAGGCGGCGAAAATCACTCTTTGACTTTGGAAAGTTCTGTGCTATACTATAAAAGACAATAACCGCCGCTATATCAGAAGCCGCAGTTCGTTATGCCTGCGAAGATCGAGAAATTTGAAAGCTGCCGCTGGCGGCTTTTGAAAAGCATAATAGTTAGCGCAGACTAACTACAATACACAATATGTTTTTATGCCGAATATATGAAAGGAAAGGTGAAGAACATGCAGATATGGGAACACGGACAGGAGCATGAGAGGACATTGCTGTTCTTTCCCTGTACAGCAGAGCCTGTATGGGCATTTTCGGAGACCGTTGCGCTGCTTTCCCGGAAGTGGCACGTTTTTCAGGTGATCTATGACGGCCATCAGCCGGAGTATCCGGGGGACTTCACCTCCGTGGAGCAGACCGTGGACGAGGTGACAGCCTACTTGAAAAACCATGGTGTTGTCCATCTGGACGCGGCCTACGGCTGTTCGCTGGGCGGCGCGTGTCTGACCCGCTTACTGGCGCTGGGGGAAATTCCGGTCAGCCGTGCCATCATCGACGGTGGGATCACGCCCTATCAGCTTCCGTATCTGGTACGAAAGCTGCGCTTGGCGCTGGATGTGCTGTCCTTCAAGCTTGTGGCCAACAACCGCAAGGTGCTGGAGACGGCATTTCCGCCGGAGCGTTTTACCCTTCCGGGCCATGACGCGGTCAAAGAGTACGACGAGATAGAGCGCTACCTCAAGACCTACTCTGACCGGACGATCCGCAATGTGTTCTGGTCCGGCAACAATTACGCGCTGCCGGTGACGCCTGCCGGGAGCAGCAAAAAGCTCACCTACTGGTACGGCGACGACGAGAAGAAGGAGCGCCGGAGCAACATCCGCTTCATCAAGCGGTATTTTCCGCAGATACGCATCCACGGCATCCCGAAGATGGCACACGCGGAATTGGTCATTGTCCATCCGGAGGAGTTCTGCCGGTATGCAGAGAAGTTTTTACTTGGGCAAGCGGACGCGGTGGCGCTGCGAGACAAAGGACGGTGAACGAAATGGAGGTTTTTGTCGGGCTGCTGATTCCGTTTCTCGGAACAACAGCAGGCGCGGCCTGCGTATTCTTCATGAAAAAGACGCTTGGCGATCTGGTGCAGCGCTCCCTGGCGGGCTTTGCCGCCGGTGTGATGGTGGCCGCTTCCATATGGAGCCTGCTGATCCCGGCCATCGATCAGTCGGCGCATTTGGGAAAGCTGTCGTTCCTTCCGGCTTTTGCGGGCTTCTGGTGCGGTATACTGTTTTTGCTGGCACTTGACCACCTTATCCCGCACCTCCATGTGGGAAGTGAACAGGCGGAAGGCCCGAAGAGCAATTTGAGCCGTACCGTCATGATGGTGCTGGCTGTTACGTTGCATAACATCCCGGAGGGGATGGCGGTGGGCGTGATGTATGCGGGTTTTCTTTCGGATAACCCCCAGATCACGGCGGCAAGCGCACTTGCCTTGTCCCTTGGTATCGCCATTCAGAATTTCCCGGAGGGAGCAATCATCTCCCTGCCGCTCAGAGCGGAGGGGGAGAGCAAGGGCAGGGCGTTCCTTGGCGGAGTGTTTTCCGGCGTTGTAGAGCCCATCGGCGCAGTACTTACAATTCTTGCCGCACAGCTTGTGATACCGGCGCTGCCGTATCTTCTGAGCTTTGCCGCCGGTGCCATGCTCTATGTGGTGGTGGAGGAGCTGATACCGGAAATGTCACAGGGACGGCACTCCAATCTGGGCATGGTCTTCTTTGCCGTTGGATTCAGTGTCATGATGGTGCTGGATGTGGCTTTGAGCTGAAAACGGCAAAAATATTGGAAGATCATACCGTGTTCGTATCGACTGCCGCGTCAAGCAGAGGGCCTGACTCGCCGCCTTACGCACCGGCCTTTTCGTTGTGATAGGGATCCAGGAACGGGGAAGGCGCCTTTTTATACGTGGCAAGGCTGACGATCACCAGTGCGGCGGCGCAGGCGATAGCACCGGGTACCGTGGGGCCGAGACCGAAGGGGGTGCCGATAAGCTTCCAGCCCACGCAGACCACGAAGCCCGCCGCCATGCCGGAGATAATGCCAGCCTTGGTGGCCTTCTTCCAGTACAGGGCGGCAAAGGCGGGCAGTCCGGCCGCTGCCGCGTAGAAGCTCCAGGCGAACATGAGAATGTTGTAGGCGTTCTTGATGTACAGGGCAATCACCAGTGCGCCCAGCGGCAGGATAAAGGCAAACACACGGGTCAGCCGCAGCTCCTTCTTTTCCGGAATATCAGGCTTGAACACCTTATAAATATCGTGGACGCAGGTCTGCACGGAGACGATGAGATAGCTGTCCGCTGTGGACATGATGACCGACAGGATGCCCGCCAGCGCAAGGCCCGTCAGGCCCACCGGCAGGATCTCAATGGCCAGGGCAGGCACCCCCGCGTCGGTGGAGCCATACTGGGCGATCTTGTCCGCACTGACCAGCTGGTGGGCCACCACGCCCATAAACCACACCAGCGGGATGGTCAGGCCGTAAACAAAGGTGCCCAGAAACAGGCCCTCTTTGGCGGCCTTCTGGCTCTTGGCGGCAAAGGCGCGCTGCCACATCTCCGCACCTGCCAGCGTAAACACAAAGTAAGTGATAATGTCGCCGATGATATTGCCGTCTACATAAGGCTTTGCCAGCTCCGGGGCCAGATTTTCCAGAAAGACGGAGACACCGCCCAGCTTGGCCAGCGACGCCGCCGGGATCATGATATATACGAACAGGATCAGCATGACGAACTGGAACACATCCGTATAGATCACGCCGAACAGACCGGAGGTAGCGGTATAAATAATGAACACCGCGCAGGCGATCAGCGCGCCCACCTCATAGGAGATGCCGATCTCGTTGCCCAGCATGTTGATGATGGTGGCGGTGGCCGTTACCTGAGAGGCCACGGTGCCCATCATGGTAAAGGCGATGAGACAGCCCAGGATCACCTTGGCGGTCTTTCCGAACCGCTGCTCGAACAGATCGGGGATGGAGGTGACGTTGAAGGTGGTGCCTACGGCGGAGATACGCCCCGCAAAGCCGGAGAAGATGAACATACCCAGCAGATAGGGCAGCGCCGTCATAATGGCCTTAAAGCCGCTGGAGTACGCCACGCCGGCGCGGCCCATCAGGCCGCTGCCGCCGATAATGGTGGCGCACACGGTGGCCATCAGCACCAGTGGGCCGAAGGATCGACCGCCCAGATAGTAGTCGTCGGTGCTCTGCACCTTTTTGACCACCACCACGCCGATGGCTACCATGGCAATCAGGTAGGCGGCGATGATGCCCAGATCAATCGCGTGTAATTCGTTGTGTACCAATAGAAAAACTCCTTTCGTGATCCGGCGGAGCCGGGAAAATTACGCGTTTGAGAAGAAGTGGGACACGGCCTCACGGGCCTTGGCGTCCCCCACAAAGATCACCGTGTCCCCGGCGTACAGCTCGGCATAGGGGCCGGGGGAGACGATATAGGACAGGTTCCGGCGGATCGCCACGATGGTGGCGCCGGTGGCCTGCCAGAACCGCAGCGTGCCGATGGTGACGCCGCTGTCCGGCCAATGATCCGGTACGCGGCAGCTGTAGTTGGGCAGACTGTCCGGTGTCTGGCTGGTCTCGTCCAGAATGTCGCGGCACAGCGCCGCCATCTGGTGGTTCAGCAGCTCCTGACGGGCCAGCAGCTGCTTCAGCTGCTGCTGCTGTTTGCTGCGCATATCGGTTTTTTCCTCGAAGTTGCGGAGATAGCGCCGGGCATTGTCGGCGGACAGAACGTATACGCCGCTCTGCTCCTTGACCTCCACCACCTTCATGTCCGCCAGCAGCCGCAGCGCCCGGCGGATGGTTTCCGGGGAGACGTTGTACTCGGGAGAGAGCTTGGAACGGCCGGAGATCTTATCGCCCTCCTTCAGCTGTCCGGAGGCGATCCGCTCCGCCAATGAGATGGCGATCCGCGTATATTGTGTGAGACCGTCGTTATCCATAGCCGTCACTCCTTTACCGATTTCCAAATAGTAGTATACCATCTGACAACTTGAATTGTAAGCGAAGTTTTCAGTTACAACGTTCGTTGACATGTCCTGCCGGAAAGCGTATACTGTGGTGGTTCATGAAATAGACGACAGATAGCGGGGGGAGAAGCTGCGGGAGTACTGTGAAAGCAGGAGCATCCCGGCCCGCTTTTGCCATGTGGACACGCTGGAGCAGGCCGCGACGCTGTCTTGTGTGTTCAACAATTGGGCGGTGTTTTATGACGGAAAGTTCGTCACCGTCAATCAGATGCACAGCGCGATGGTGGAAAAGCTGCTGAAAAAGTAGCGCTCTCGCTGATTTTCCGCAAAAAAGTGCTGACAAAACGGGAAAAGCGTGCTATCATAATGCGTGCTGCGGCCGCGCGGATGCGCTGGCCGCGAATCAGGCAGGAATGGCGGAACGAGAATGGCACAAAAAAGGATCATATATTTGGTAATACTGGTACTTGCCGTGGTGACGCTGGCAGCCTTGTGGTACAGATTGCTGGTACAGGAGCCGTCCACGGCGTCAGGCGGGGAAGCTGCCATGGTCAAGGCGGTGGAGCAGGCGCAGCTGTTTGAGCCGCTGCTGCCGCTGGAGTCTCCCTTCCCGGAAGAACCGGAGGAACCATTGGAAGAACCGGAACAGCCGGCAGAGCCAGAGCCGGATCAGACAGTGCAGCCGCCGGAAGGTACCTCCTCCGGCAGCTCGGTTGAGCGGGTGTGGGAGTTGACCAACTACTACCGCTCTCAGTACGGCGCAGGCACGCTGACGCTGGACAGTACACTGTGTGACGACGCCGCCACCCGTGCCCGTGAGATCGCCAGCTATTTCAGCCATACAAGACTGGACGGCAGCCAGTGGTACACGGTCAGCTCGCTGGCTCACGGCGAGAATATTATCATGGGCACCGGTATGGACGCCGACCGCGCCATGACCGACTGGATGAATTCTCAGGGACACCGGGACAACATTCTGGATGGCTCCTACGGCTCACTGGGCGTGGGGTGCTGCCAGTCCGGCCGGGAGATCTACTGGGTGCAGCTTTTTGGCTATTAAGTGTAAAAAACATGCCGATACCGTCTGGTATCGGCATGTTTTTTGTCATTGCAAGGTCAGCCTCGGTGCAGGATGGCGTCCAGATCCTGCTGGGGCGCGGTGACGGGCTGAAGTCCGTAGACATCCACCAGCGTTTTCACCACCGTTTCCGACAAAAAGGCGGGGAGGGTGGGGCCAAGATAGATGTTCTTCACCCCCAACGCCAGCAGGCTCAGCAGGATGCACACGGCCTTCTGCTCGTACCAGGACAGCACCAGCGTCAGCGGCAGGTCGTTGACGGTACAGCCGAAGGCGTCTGCCAGCGCCAGCGCGATCTGCACGGCGCTGTAGGCGTCGTTGCACTGGCCTACGTCCAGAATGCGGGGGATACCGCCGATCTCGCCCAGATCCAGATCGTTGAAGCGGAATTTGCCGCAGGCCAGCGTCAGCACCAGCGAATCCATGGGGGTGCGCTTGACGAACTCGGTGTAGTAGTTGCGGCCGGGGTGGGCGCCGTCGCAGCCGCCCACCAGAAAGATGTGCTTTACCGCGCCGCTCTTGATGGCGTCGATGATCTGGGGTGCCTGACTCAGCACGGCGGCGTGGGCGAAGCCGGTGGTCAGCATGTGGCCGCCGTTGACGCCGCTCATGCTTTGGTCGGTGTCGTAGCCGCCCAGCGCCAGCGCCTGTTGGATCAGGGGAGAGAAGTCCTTACGGCCCTGACCGTCGGCCTCGATGTGCCGCAGCCCCTCGTAGCCTACCACCGACGTGGTGTACACCCGGTCGGCATAGCTGGGCCGGGGCGGCATCAGGCAGTTGGTGGTGAACAGCACCGGCGCGGGGATATCCGCGAACTCCTTCTGCTGGTTCTGCCACGCCGTGCCGAAGTTGCCCGCCAGATGGGGGTACTTCTTCAAGCCCGGATAGCCGTGGGCAGGCAGCATTTCGCAGTGGGTGTAGACGTTGACGCCTGTTCCGGCGGCTTGCTCCAGCAGCTGGTGCAGATCCTCAAGATCGTGGCCGGACACCACAATAAACGGCCCCTTTTTCACGTCAATGTTCACCCGCGTGGGCACGGGATCGCCGAAGCTTTCGGTGTTGGCCCGATCCAGCAGCGCCATGCACTGGAAATTCACCTGTCCGAACTCCATGATGAGGGCCAGCCATTCCTCCACGCTGTACTCCTGCGCCAAGGCGGCAAGACCCTTATAGAACCACTCGTCCACATGCTTGTCCCGGTAGCCCAGTCTCAGGGCGTGGTGAGCGTAGGCTGCCATGCCCTTCAGACCGAACAGCAGCGTGGCGCGTAGGGACACAGTGTCCGTCTCGCCCCGCCACAGCCACGTGGTGTCGCCGCTGCCGCTGCTGCCGCCGTGACGGCGCAGCGCCTCATCCACCCGGTCGGTAAAGGCGCGGATGGCCTCGTTGTCAAAGTTCACGTTGGTCAGCGTGGTGAAAAGGCCGTCCGCCAGCAGCCGCGTGACCTCCGGCGGGTATTCCTGCCGCGCCTGACAGACCTCCGCCAGACGGATCAGGCGGCACACCAGCGCATCCTGTAAGTGAGCCGTCTCCGGCTGCTTGCCGCATACGCCGGTCTTGACGCAACCGCTGCCGCCGGCGGTTTGCTGGCACTGAAAGCAAAACATTTCTGACATGGTACATACCTCCTGTGATCGTTGCGGATAGTATGTGCGCTTTGCCGGAAATCATGCGGAAAAAGATGGTTGCAATGTGGGAGAAATCCTGTTAGAATAGAGAAAAACAGAACAGAGGTTTGATATATGACGTATCGGGCATCCTATCTTTCTCCGCTGGGTGCGATCACGCTGGCCAGTGATGGCAAGGCACTGACGGGCCTGTGGTTCGACGGACAGAAATATTTCGGCAGTACGCTGCCAGTAGAAACAAAACAGGGGGACTGCCCCGTTTTTGCGCAGGCAAAGCGGTGGCTGGACAGCTATTTCGCGGGGGAGAAGCCGGACTTCACGCCGCCGCTGCACTGGGCTGCCACGCCGTTCCGCAGGGCGGTGTGGGAGATCCTGCTGACCGTCCCCTATGGCTGCACCACGACCTACGGTCAGATCGCCGCGCAGCTTGCCGACCGGATGGGAAAACCGCAGTCGGCACAGGCGGTAGGCGGCGCGGTGGGGCACAACCCCATTTCGCTGATCGTCCCCTGTCATCGCGTGGTGGGCGCGGACGGCAGCCTTACCGGCTACGCCGGCGGCATTGACCGGAAGGTGAAGCTGCTGGTGCTGGAGAGAGCGGATATGAGCGGCCTGTTTATCCCCGCGCGGGGCACCGCGCTGTAAACGATGATGATTTGACGGTGATATTGCGTTTTCCCTCTTGACAGAAAGGAAAATACTCATTATAATGGAACGGATATCCGGGGTGTAGCGCAGCTGGTAGCGCGCTTGGTTCGGGACCAAGAGGCCGGGGGTTCAAGTCCCCCCACTCCGACCA
>ENA-ORSS01001881-ORSS01001881.1-human-gut-metagenome-genome-assembly--contig:-NODE-1881-length-20251-cov-3.746930_pt1 | contig 20251 bp, 17 predicted proteins | sample MGYA00241899_ERZ509162 | MGnify/ENA primary metagenome ERZ509162 (study PRJEB26280, sample SAMEA2338641) | human gut metagenome | biome: human gut; feature: human-associated habitat; material: faeces... | reverse complement strand
AATGAGCACGCCAAGGCTCAGCCCGATGGCAAGGCTGCTGCCGCTGCGGTTGGATTGAACCGCCTCTTTTTGTGTTTGATTGTCCAGAGCGCTTTTATCTGGTTTCATTGTCAATTTCCTCCGGGATAGATTCTCTCTACTACTAGGCAGCATTCGGCAAACGAAATACCAAAATCGCCTTGGCAGAATTTGTGACCGAAAACGTCATCAACTCCCATCCCTCCTGTGCGCGTTCATTCGCTGTTCTTTCAATAGCTGCCGCCATTTCCTTTGCCTTGGGTGCATAGTCGATCACGATTGTCTTGTAGGTCATGCTGGTCACCTCGATTCACAGAATTTCCTCAACCACACAAAAACTGTTGTGTTTTTATATTCGTAACTAAGCGTAGCAGACAAATGAAAAAAGTGCAACCACATTCTCGTAAAGCATCAGTAAAATACGCAATGAGCCTCTGTCGATACCCGGTTTGGGTGTCGGCAGAGGCTTTTCGATTTCATAACACCTTAGCGCCATTGGCAGTCAATTTGAAAGTCGCATCCAACAGTTCAGCTGCACCACGGCACATCAGCATACGTCCCAGAAATATCTCAAAATACTCATACATGGAACAGATTCCCGTGTCCAGTTGAAGATTCAAAGAAATCACGCGCTTTTCGGCGTTGATTTTCAAAGTCTGGTCCGTGACCGCGTAGTTCACCCGATCATGAATGTCAAAGGCTGCTTTCGGTTTTTGACGCACACGGCTGCGGCGCACATCGGTTTTGTCAGCAATGATAAGCGCGGCAGATATGGCATCCACTGCGCCGCCCGTGGATTCATCGTGGTTCGCTATCGCGGAAACGATCGTGATGCGGTCTTGCGCAGAAAGGTCACTGCAGCGTAAAATCTCATTGGCAAGCAAACTTCCGTATTCGGCATGATGAGTACGGTTGATGGCATTGCCGATGTCGTGCATATACCCTGCAATTTTTGCCAATTCAATGTCGTGAGCATCATAATTGAATTTTTTCAAAATATGCCCTGCCGTTTCCGCAACATAGGTACAATGCGCCTTTGAGTGGTCTGTGAATCCAAGCAATCCCAGATTCTTGTTGCCCTTATCCAACAAGGCGTTGACTTCTTCGTTTGCACGTATTTCTTTGTATGTCATAGCACTTCCATTCCAATCATTTCATGGTGATTCTGTGGGGGGATGCAAAATTCGGACTGTGATAGCGCAGCACCTGCGAAAAATTGTTTTTTTCTGCCAATACCCTGCATTGCGTTTCATTCAGATGCACCGGATAGCGCCAAAATTCCATTTTCTTTTCGGCCAGCAGTGCAGAGCTGAAACTTCCTGCATCCGGTGTGCCAGTCATTATGCCTATTGCGCCTTGTTCTAGCAGTTCTTTCGCACGCTCCCCCGCTGCACCGCGCAGCTGCGGGTCGCTCAGGAAAACAACGCCCTCATTTTCCGCTACATCCGGCCGCACACTGCGGAGTATTCGCTGCGGTAACGGTTTATACCACTTTCTGTCAACAAGAGCTATCTCTGTCTGCTTGCAAAAATGTGCGTCTCCATACATCGGAACATAGGGTAGTCTGTGTCGTATCTGTAAAAGAAGATCAAGACCACGTCCATATTTCGGCACAGGCAAAAAGACGACTGGATTTTTTTCCAGCAGATTTTCTACTGCCGCAGCTGCTGCGGTCACGCTGTCATTCCACAGGGTAGAGTCATGCCCATACGCGCAGTCCAGTACGGCAAGGTCCGCCACTTGATTGCGCAGAACGTCACAGGGATAAACCGCACTTTGCTCAGTATAATCGCCAGAGAAAAGAATCGCCTTATCATCCCAATCCAATTTCAGCCACACACTGCCCTCGCAGTGCCCGGAAAGTCCCCACGTTATGCCATTACATTTTTCATTGCGAGGGGCTACCTGCTCCAACGCCACTGCATTTTGTACAATAAACGGTAGCTGCTGCAATGTGGGTGTTGTGGAAATGATCGGTCCTGTATACCCCTGCCGAAGCAGCCACGGCAATGCTCCTGTATGGTCGGCATGACTATGCGTCAGAAATACCGCTTTTAGTTTACGAATTTGACTTTCTGTCAAGCGCGGCAGCGGGTCATCACTACCCGCCATCAGACCACAGTCCACAAGAATCGCGTCTCCCCCATTTTGCAGGAAAAAGCAGTTGCGACCGTGTTCTCCAACACCTCCGGCAATATACAGTTCCATGGCTTATCCCCTTTTGCTGCTGCGGTCTATGGCTGCGTTCAGTGCCAGCAGTGCCGTTGTAGTAAACAGCACACACAGCACCGCCATAGCCATCCCTACCGAAACACTGCCCTGCTCAAACTCGCGCATGATATACGTAGACACCACCAGCGTGTTGGGCGGCGCGATCAGGCTGGCCGTGACTAGTTCACGGAAAGCAATTATAAAAGTCATCATCCAGCCGGTTGCAATACCGGGGCTGATAAGTGGCAGTGTGATATGCCGTAAGATATACAGTGGTTTGCCGCCAAATACACGCCCCGCAGCAATCAGGCTGTCGCTTATCTGTGTAAACGAGGATGTGACATATTGCACGGTGTACGGCAAGAAAAGCACAACATAGGCCAGCACCATAATGCCCATCGTATTATACAGCGGCAGGACATGATAAATTTGATTCCAGAACAGCATGATGCCGATAACCAGCACGATACCCGGCAGCATTTCCGGCAAAAGGCCGATAGCCTCCACGACTTTGCGCAGGCGCGAACGTGAACCGCGCACGGCTAGCACCAGCAGCGTACCCAATACCGCGCATATTGTAGCAGACGTAACTGCCAAGAAGATGCTGTTTTTCAGTGCGCTGATGCCTTTTGTGTTCTCGGTAAACAGTTCAGCATAGTGCGCCAGCGTAAAGTTGCCCGGTGTCAGGCCGTACCCGCGCAGGTTGATCAGCGATGTCGAAATGACCGAAAAGTATGGGATGCCCACGGCCACAGCCAGCACCAGCACAATGTATCCCCACGCGGCGGCTGTCGCAGAATGGCTCAGCTTCTGTTCCACGCGGCGGCTGCCCTTGCCGCTGACAAGATTGTAGCTTTTACGCGTAGTGATGTAGTTCTGCAAGAACCACATACACAGACAGATGCCCACCAGTACGCTGGACAACGCTGCAGAACCACCGAAGTCGATGGGCGCAACGGTGGCATGGCGATGGATTTCCGTAGTAAACACTTCAAAACCGATACGTTTCCCCAGTGTCGCCGGTGTGCCGTATTCAGAAAGCGTTTTGACAAATACCAGCAACGCGCCGATGGCATAGTTGCCGCTGAGCAGCGGCAGAAACACCTTGCGAAGCCGCGCACCAAAGCCTGCGCCAAACACCGCCCCTGCTTCTTCCAGACTGGACGGAATGTTGAGCATAGCATTTTTAAGGATCGTCAGCATAAACGGGAAAACGTGCAGGCTCATAACCATCACCAGCCCGGCCAGCGTGAAGAACACGTTCTCCGAACCCGCTGCGGCGGGAATCAGCTGCTGCAAAAGTCCCTTTTTCTGCATGAACAAGATCCAGCCCATAGAGGCAATATAGGGCGGCGTCATAAAAGGAATCATAAAGATAATGTCAAAGACACGGTACTTTGCAAACTTCGTGCGCGAGAACAAATACGCCAGCGGTGCTGCAATAACCGTGGACAGCAGCACAACCAACACGCCCAGCAATAAAGAGTTGGCAATCATCTGTGCATTTTCACTTTGGGAAAGCGTCTGCCATGTACGATAAAGGTCAAGGCGGCCATCATAGATGACCGCCTTGGCAAAAATCGAAACCACCGGGCAGACGATCAAGAATACCAGCAACAGGGCCAGTACAGCCAGCAGGAGTTCCCTGCGGGGGCGGATCGTCTTTTTCATATACTTTTACCCGTTATTGGCGCTGCACAGTTCATTGACCTTTGCCGAATCCTCGCTGGCTTCGGCCATCATCTTTTCCCAATCCGGCTTAATCTGGGGAATGTCCTCCAGATTGCTGCGGCTGTCGCACTTCACATCACTGCGGCCCGGCAGCAGATAAGCCTTGGCAACAAGCTCCTGTGCCTCATCGCTGAACAGGTAATCCACGAACGCCTTGGCGTTGTCCATATTCGGGGCAGTCTTGAGGATCATAGCTGGACGAGGGTTGACAACCGTACCGCCTGCCGGATAGTAGATGTCGATGGGCTCGCCCTTCGCCTTGGAAGAATAGGCATTGTAGTCTACACCGGCAACCAGTGCGCCGACCTCACCGGTAGTGACAGCCTCCAGAGCCGCTTTGTTGGCGCCGGGGACTTTCATGCCGTTGGCAGCCATTGCTTCAAAATCTGTCCAGCCGTTATTCGTAACATAACCGGCCACAAAGTCCTTGCAGGCGCCGGACTTTTCCGGGTCGGGAATGGCAAGCTGATCCTTGTATTCGGCATTGCCCAGCTCGCTCCAGTCGGCGTCCATCGTGGGGAAAACCGTCGTATTGTAGATGACACCGACAGCCGATGCGCTATAACCGAAGAGCTCATTGTCTGCATCGATCCAGCCATCCACGATTTTGTCTGCATTGGTAGGCGTATAGCTTTCCAGCTGCCCGTCAGCCTTCATAGAGAGACCGTCCGACCAGCTTGCCAGAATGACGACATCGGCTACCGGGTTTGCCTGCTCTGCTTCCAGACGGGCAAGAATCTCACCCGTTGTTCCCTGGAACTGTTCGACCTCAATTCCGGTCTTAGCGGTAAAGCCTTCTGCCAGTTTATCCGCCAGTCCTGCGGGGGAAGGCATATAGACAGTCACTTTTCCGCTGCCGGTAGTTTCAGCAGCAGATTCTGCCGGTGCAGCCTCAGAGGTAGCCGCAGACTCTGCTGCGGTGCTTTCAGAAGAAGCAGCAGCACCGGACGCTGCGCCGGTGCTGCCGCAAGCGGCAAGACTGACACAAAGTGCTGCGGCGGTAAGGGATGTCATCATTTTCTTACAATTCATAACTTTTCCTCGTTTCTTTCTCACAAATCATCTATATAATGCCGCACCTGCGGCGGAAAGCAAATTCATACGGTAACAATCGCCGCTTTGGGCAGATACAGCGAAAGGACCGAGCCTATAGCATTTTTTTGGTGGCTGATGTACGACCATTCTTTGCCCTTATATTCCAGCTGTTGCTGATAACTGCTGCCCAAAAACTGCACTGATTTAACAGTCGTATCAAATCGAACCGTATCATCCTGCGGCAAGGTATCTGCCTGTTCCGGGCGGAACATATGATGCTCATCGATCCAGTTGGAAGAACCGATGAATTTTGCCACAAACTCGGTAGCCGGTGCGGCATAGACATCCTCCGGCGCGCCATACTGTTCTACTTTTCCAGCATGGCAGACAGCGATTGCATCACTCATACTCATAGCCTCGATCTGGTCATGCGTGACGAAAATGCCTGTGATTCCAAGATTGGTAATCAGATTTCGCAACTCTATGCGCATTTCTTCCCGAAGCAGTGCATCCAGCGCAGAAAGCGGTTCATCGAACAGGATGCAGGATGGCTGAATGACAATGGCGCGTGCAAAGGCCACGCGTTGCTGCTGTCCGCCGGAAAGCTGGTGCGGGAACCTGTCGGCGAAGTCATCCAGACGAACCGCGTGCAGGGCATCACGAACCTTTTTATCCAAGCCGTCGGTACGATTGGCCGCGCGCAGACCAAACGCAACATTTTCGTATACATTCATGTGTGGCCAAAGCGCAAAGTCCTGAAAGACAAAACCCAAACCACGCTGTTCCGGGGGAATGTTGAGCTTCTTCTGTGCAGAGAACACGCAGCGTTCCCCAAACAATATTTCGCCGCTGTCGGGTGTTTCCAGTCCTGCAATCATGCGCAGCAGTGTAGTCTTTCCGCAGCCGGAGGGTCCCAGCAGCGTGGTAAGGCTGCCGCTATGGATAGTCAGGTCCGTTGGCTGTATCACAGTCTTTACGCCGAATGCTTTTGTTATGTTTTTTAAAACAATTTTCATTTCTTGCTCCTGTGTTGTAATCACTTTTATTAAAATACTCTCTTACCTGCGCAAAAACAACATAAGCGCCGTAAAGCCTCTGTAAAATTTATGTTTGTGGTGAAAAGTTTGTAGTCCTATTTTGATAAATAAAAAAAGCCATCACTACACTTTTTGTGTAACGTGAAGGCTTACATATGTTGTATAAATGGCAGGGCTTACCTATCGGTTTCAGAATTTCTCTGCAAATAGAACATTTCTTTCTGCGTTTCAATCTCTGCGCGCAGTTCTTCTTCCGTGAGCAAGGGCCGCTTCTTTCGTGTACCAATCGCGGGCTGTTTTGTCCTCAACCCGCAATAATACACGATAGTGCGTCCAAGATAGTAGCGCACCAGATTGTGGACTCACTGAGTCCACAATCTCAGGGTACAATTTATAGAAACGAAAATACTTATACAGACTGCTGTAATCAAATCCTTTACCATACTCAGCAGTCAATTCCTTTGCCAGTTTTCTGATAACCGCCGTACCGTATTCAGAGCGCCCCTCGCCCTTTAATTCTTCCTGTGCGATACGATCCAGTTGCACTGCACCAGCGCCAGATTTACGGCTCTGTATGCAGCCTTTTGGGATACCTCAATAATCTGCTTTGCATCATTGAGCAAATCGTTTGTAGGGGTGTATCCGTCCAGTAAATTTAGTTCTTGTTTCATAGCATCCTCCACATAAGAATGTCTGATTTTATAATATCTTATTCAAATCCAAACTGCAACAAGATTATTCGTAGACGAATCCACGTAAACCAGTTACTTGAACCATATTTTCAAATCATCTCTGTGAACAAGTCGGATTTCTCGTTGCCACTTTCCAAGTTTGAGTTGGCAATCCAAAATCAAGATATTTGTAGCAAACTGTCCTGTTGGGATGCCGTCTACAATGAATGGGAAAACGCTTCTGTTATCGCAAAGATGGCAAAGGACCCCATCGCCATTCTTGACGATGTAACGCGCCGCAAGGAAATGTTGGAAATTGAATTGCAGTGCAGTAACTATTATCTGGATATGTCCGACGGTGTACAGCACCCTGTACCTAAACCGGATTACACAGAAAATATTCCCGAATCTTTCCTTTTCAGTCTGCTGAAAAAGAAAGAAGATTGACCTCAAATTTACAAACGGGAGTCAAAACGGAGTCAGCAAAAAGAAAGAGCCCGTATATTGAACGACAGAACGTTTAATATACGGGCTCTATTTAGGTTTCGCGATTATTCGAACTCGATCGTTGCTGGCGGCTTGGTGGTATAGTCGAACAGAACACGGTTGATATGCTTTACTTCGTTTACGATGCGGTTTGCTGCGGTGGTAATGGTTTCGGTGGGCAGCAGGGTAACTTCCGCGGTCATAAAGTCGGTCGTGGTCACAGCGCGCAGGGCGATGGCGTAATCATAGGTGCGCTCATCCCCCATAACACCAACGCTGCGCATGTTGGTCAGCGCGGCAAAATACTGGCTGGGGCGCTGAGCGGCGGGCAGCTTATCCACTTCCTCGCGCCAGATTGCATCAGCATCCTGTACAATGGCAACCTTTTCCTGGGTGATATCGCCGATAATGCGGATGGCAAGGCCGGGGCCGGGGAACGGCTGGCGGGCGACCAGATATTCAGGCAAGCCCAGTTCACGGCCAGCCTGGCGAACTTCATCCTTGAACAGGTCGCGCAGCGGCTCCACAATTTCCTTAAAGTCTACATAATCCGGCAAGCCGCCAACATTGTGGTGGCTCTTGATGGTAGCAGATTCACCGCCCAGGCCGCTTTCCACAACGTCCGGGTAGATGGTGCCCTGTGCCAAAAAGTCTACAGCACCGATCTTCTTGGCCTCTTCCTCAAACACACGGATGAACTCTTCGCCAATGATTTTACGCTTGCGCTCCGGCTCGGTAACACCGGCCAGCTTGCTGTAAAAACGTTCGCGGGCGTCCACGCAGACAAAGTTGATGTCGAACTGGCCGCCCTCGCCGAACACTTCGCAAACCTGCTCACGTTCGTTCTTGCGCAGCAGGCCGTGGTCAACAAACACGCAGGTTAACTGCTTACCAATGGCCTTTGCCAGCATGGCAGCACATACGCTGGAATCCACACCACCGGAAAGAGCGCACAGCACCTTGCCATTGCCGATCTTCTCGCGCAGGGCGTTCACGCTATGCTCCACAAAGGAGTCCATCTTCCAGGTACCGGCACAGCCGCAAACTTTGTAAACAAAGTTATGCAGAATCTTAGTACCGTTTTCGGTATGCAGCACTTCCGGGTGGAACTGCACACAGTACAGGCCACGGGCGGCATCCTGTGCTGCGGCAACCGGGCAGTTGGGGGTGTGGGCAATAATATCAAAGCCGGGGGCAGCCTGCTCGATATAGTCATTATGGCTCATCCAGCAAACATTCTGGTTCGGCAGGCCGTCAAACAGCGGGCTGGTGGTATCCAGATCCACAACCGTCTTGCCATATTCGCGTTCCGGAGCCTTGCAAACCTTACCGCCCAGCATATGCATCATCAGCTGGCTGCCATAGCAGATGCCCAGTACCGGAACACCCCAAGTATATATTTCGGGATCGATGGTAGGGGAATCCGGCAGGTAAGCGCTGTTGGGACCACCGGTAAAGATAATGCCCTTCGGATTTTTGGCCTTGATTTTGGCCAGGTCAGTACGGTAAGAATAAATTTCGCAATAAACGTTGCATTCACGGACACGGCGGGCGATCAGCTGGTTATACTGGCCACCAAAGTCCAACACAATGACAGTTTCCTGCTGCATGTGGTAGCTCCTTCCCAAACATCTAAATTTGCATATATAACAGCGTATACAGATATTATACCATAGCTCCCGGCAAATAGGTAGGGGGCTTGAGAAAAAAGTCGAGATTCTTCGATTCTGATTTGTCGCACAGCCGGAATCTGTTCGCTTATTCTGCATGGAATCAGATTGTCGGTCGGTGCCCCAAAGCCATAAAAAATGCCGCACATCGGGCAAGGAACCGGGGCCGGTTCCTCCTTCCAATGTACAGCATGGTATTTTTGCTATTGTTTTATCTTTTCCGTTATTCGCCGCTGCGCCAGGTCCACAAAAGATATTTTACATTTGTTTTCAGGTAGCGGTGGAACAGGCGCTTCGGGTCCTGCATCAATCGGTAAAGCCATTCCAGGTTGTGCTTCTGCATCCACATGGGCGCACGCTTAATGTTGCCCGCCTCATAGTCAAACGCCGCACCAACGCCGATCATCAAGGCTTGTACGCGATCCTCATGGGCGGCCATCCAGCGTTCCTGTTTGGGGGCACCAAGGCCAACCCACACAAAGTCCGGCTTTGTTGCGTTGATTTCCGCTACCGCCTGAGCGTCCTCCTGCGGGGTCATCTCGCGGAACGGTGGCGACATCATACCGGAAATCACAACACCAGGGTAGCGCTCTTCCACCTTTTTGCGCAGCAACTGCAACGTTTCCGGGGTAGAGCCATAAAAATAGTGCCGCCAACCTTTTTCTGCGCTGACCGCCAAAACCTGCTTCATCAAATCCGGCCCCGTAACGCGCTGCGCAGCAGCATACCCCTGCCTGCGGCTGAACTGCGAAAGGGGACCGCCGTCCGGCAGCGCCATGACCGCATGGTTCTGAATATAGCGGTACTCGGCATCCTCGTGCGCCGTTACGGTGGTATGTACATTGGCCACGCAGATATATTTCCCACGCCATTGTTCCAGCTGGCTTTCCAGCAGCGTCATGGTTTTGTCCATGTCCGTTACCACAATGTTCACACCCATAATATCGCAGGTTTCCTGCATTTTCAGGTCGATCACATACAACCCGTTTACGGTATTATCCATTGTGCGGGAAGAGAGAAAGTCCGAATAAACCGGAATTACACTAACCTTAATGCCGTAATTTTCTGCAATCGCGGTGATCTGCAGCAACTCGCTGCGGTTCTGGGTTTCCTCCGCAATCACAATATGGGTAATCCGGGTACTTTCCAGAATCTTATGCAGATCGGCTACTGTGCCAAGGTAATTCGGCAGTTCCACTACCGGGTTCTGCGCTGCATAGCCGGCGTACTCTGCCGATACATCCTTGCCCTTTACAACATCATTATAATAGCGTAATGCCAGGTTTCCATTGCCGACCAGCAAAACGCGGGCTACAATATGGCGCCGCTTTGCATACCAAAGGCTGATTCGGTGCAGCAATAACCGCTTGATCGTAATGACTACGCTGGACAGCAGGTAATAGTAAACAAGCAGCAGGCGAGAAAACTGCGAAAGTTGGAATACATACAAAATAGTTGCTGCCAGCGCAAAGCCGCCCAGGTTTCCCAAAAGGGCTTTTGCCAGTTCTCTCACTAAGCCGCGCCGCTTAAAAGTGCGGTATTCACCCTGTGCAATATAAATCAGAATGATTGCCGCTGCGTATACAAGTGCCAGCGGGCGGAAGCGGGCAACATCGACCCACCAGAACGCTTCACCCCAGGGGCTGTGCATACGTAGCAGGCTGGAAACCTCATACGCTCCCAACAGCAGGAAAAAGTCCAGAAAAGCATCCAGAATATGCAGTATTTTTGATGTAGAATGGTTCATGATACAATTAAAAGCCGCAAAAGTATGAAGAAAGACCGTTCCCTTTGCGGCATGTGAAACGGGCTTTCTGCCACGCATGATGGCCCGGAATATAGTAGAGCAGCAAACCGTAACTTGCAAGCCTATTATACCCAGCGTCCAAAGCGGAATTTTGGCTCAATTGGTTCTTTGATGGAAATTTCTTTGTTCAGGTAGACATCAATGGCATTTTTCTGTAAAAGTTTTGCCGTTGAACTGCTTATCTGTGACATCCCGTCTTTCAGGTTTGGCGGGCGGGTTGTAACAGAATGGCAGTCAGAACACATCAGATGAACTAAGTTCCAATCCAGCAGTTTGTGCAGCCATTTGGCCGTATGTCCACCGCGCACCAAACCCGAAGCATTGATCTGCGCCAATGCGCCGGAGCTGACCCAGCGGTACAGCAGGGTAGGATCCTCGGTAACATAGGGGTAGCGCTCCACATGGGCCAAAATGGGAGTATACCCACGGTTTTGCACCGCAAACAGGGTATCCTCAATTCCACCGGGATGGATGCTGGTCGGGAATTCAATCAAGATATACCGCGACCCTGCAAATGCCAATTTGGAAAGATCCAGGCTGGCCAAAGCTGCGGTAAAATAGACCTCTGCACCCAATTTGACGGCAAGGGGAAGTTTGCGTTCTGCCAGCTGCGCCACAACGCTGCGATAAGCCATTTTGCGCTGCTGCACAAAAGTATCCAGCGTAATGCGCTCATAATGGAAGTGCGGTGTGAACACAATGCCAACAACCCCGTCTTCCATTTCTTTCTGGATCAAGGACATGGAAACATCCAGGTTTTTGGCACCGTCATCAATGCCAGGCAAAATATGACAATGGAGATCAACCAGTTGCGAACTCATTATGCCTTACTCCGGCTCTTCTTTCCAGCTGCATCGTCATTGCTGTACCCGTAAGCATAAGAATAGTAGTAGCCATCCTTCTTACCGGTCTTTTTAACATCATATCCGTTCAGTACTACGCCAAGGATGCGGGCATTCACAGCTTCCAGGTTTTTCTTGCTCAGCTGGGCACCTTCAATGGTGGTAACACCCGGGCGTACAACCAGCAATGCCCCATCCACATACTTGCACAATACTGCAGCATCGGTAACAACAGAAACCGGCGGCGTATCTACAATAATATAATCGTATACCTGCTTCAGGGCCTCAAAGGTATTTTCCATCGCCTTCGTTGCCAACAATTCCGATGGATTCGGCGGCAATGTTCCTACCGGCAGCACAACAATACCCAAATCCTTGTAATTCACCATTGCATTTGCAAGCTGTGTACGGTCCTTGCCTGTAAGGGTATTTGTAAGTCCCATATGATCGCGCGGAATATGCAGGTAGCGGGAAATTGTGGATTTACGCATGTCACAGTCAACCAGCACCACACGTTTACCGCTGTCCGCTAAAGTAATTGCAAGATTTATTGCAACATTACTTTTTCCCTCATTGGGAACAGAGGAGGTAACCAGAATGGTTTTGCAGTCATCCGTTGCCGACAAAAATTCCAAGTTGGTACGTAAAGATTTGTAGGCTTCTGTATATTGGAAAGGTGCATTTGCGCCAACCATAAACAGCTTATGATGTTCACGCTTTTTACTCACTCCATTTTACCTCCCTGATCATACTGCGGGATCACGCCCAGAACAGTCATATCCAGATACTTGGTAACATCTTCCTCCGTGTTGATCTTATTGTCCAGCAAAACCTGTAGCACAATAATACCCAGCGCCAATGCAAGGCCAACCATTGCACCAAGTGCAGTGTTCTTTTTTATGTTGGGGGAAATCGGATTGAGGTTCAGAGACGCTTTCGAAATCACCTTGACCGAACCTGCTTCCACTGCTTCTTTGATGATGTCGGGAGACACGGCCAGAATTTCATCACAAACAGTCTGTGCCCATTCGGGACTGGTACTGTTGACTGTAATTTTCATAACCTGGGTATCATCCACAGCCTGCACACTTACACGGCTGTTTAACTCCGAGTAAGTTATCCCAAGCCCCAGATTTTCAATAACCTGCTGCAATACCGTATCACTTTTAATAATGATGCTGTAGGTGGCAACCAGCTTTGTTGCGGAGTTGATCTGGTCGCTGGTAACATTAGAAGTAACATCCTGACGGGTGTTTACGATCATCATGGCAGAAGAGCTATACTGCGGCGTCATCAAGAACTTAGATGCCGCAAATCCAATTATAGCTGCTACCACGGTCGCCAAAATCACTTCGAGAAGATGCTGACGTATCGCATATAAAATTTCCACAAGATCAATTACTTCATTTTCTTCATTGTTCACAAAAGGCACCTCTCTAAATCTATTAGTTTTTTGCTCTTCGGGTTCGGGCTTTTTGCCGCCCGCATCTTTACTTTTTCGCTAAAATCAAGAAGCATTCCCAAATCACTACTGAACCACACTGCTACTCTCATCGCAATCGTCTTGTATTTATTCTTTTTTGTGTGAAGTATTTTACCTTTACTCCCGTTTAGCTACAAAAAACTATTGTAAGTTTACCACATATTTGTGCTTGTTTCAAGCATCGCTCGAAATGTCTCGATTTTTGGCAAAATGTACAATTTTTTTGTTTTTCTTCCTTTAATCAAAAAGTAAATACTCTTGAGTGCAAAATATTTCCTTTTATTTTCTGCTCATTCTGTTATCCAGCATCATCGCATATTCTCCAGCTATCGTACCAGAATCTACCGATACTTCCTAGTCTGTTTGTGGCTTCGTCTGTTTCACAAAATCCAGCGCACAAATACCAGGTTCAACGATCCTATCAAAAAAATTGCCAAAGAGATACAAATAGGCTATAATATAAAATAAAAAATTGTGTATTGAACGGTTTTTACCCCATTTGCACCCGGAAGGAGGTGGCAAGCACGGATACTTTACAGACAAATAGTACAACACAAACTGCTGAGATGCTCAAATTAGAGGGCGTTGTTGAGCATGTGATATACGAAAACCCGGATACCGGTTATGCCGTGTTTGAAGTGGATGCCGGTGGCACCGATATTGTGGTGGCAGGCAACGTGGGCAGCGTGGATAACGGTATGTCCATTACGGCGTATGGCTATATGGTCAACCACCCCAGCTATGGCGAACAGTTCCGTGCCGAAACCTGTGAGGCCAGCCTGCCGCAGGATACCGCGGCTTTGCTGAGCTACCTTTCCAGTGGGGTATTGCCCTATATCGGGCCTTCCACAGCAAAAAAGATTGTGGCAAAATTTGGGGCGCATACATTGAACGTCATCTCCGAAACGCCGGACAAACTCTGTGAGCTAAAAGGTATCACCCCGCAAAAGGCCGCCGCCATCTCCAACGAGTTCCGACGTATGTACGGTGTGCGGGAAGTGGTTGCCTGGATGGCCAAGTTTGGGCTTTCCGCCCAGATGGCTGTTACAGCCTACCGCGCGTTTGGCCCCGCCACGGTAGAAGCACTGAAAAAGAACCCCTACATGCTGTGCGGGGAGCCGCTGAACCTGAAATTCAGCCAGGTCGATGGTATCGCCGCCCAGCTGCAGGTAGGACAGGGCAGCGACCTGCGCATTGCCGCCGGGCTTTTGTACGCTTTGCGCCACAACGCCAACAACGGCCACACCTGCCTGCCCGCAGATAAGCTGATCGAAAGCACTGCGCGCTTTATTCGGGTGGAGCCGGATGCCGTAAAGGCCGGGCTGCAAAGCCTGTTGGAGCATGACGAAATGCGCGCCTGCACCTTTGACGGAACGAAATATATTTACCTGCCAGATCTGCTCAGCGCAGAGCAGGATATTGCTGCGCGGCTGGGGGAGCTTGCCACATTCCCGACAGAAAGCCCCAAAACGCTGGAAAGCGATATCCGCGTTTTGGAATTGACCCAAGGTTTTGAATATGCCCCTTTGCAGCGAGAAGCAATCCGCTTAGCACTCTCTTCCCGCGTAATGGTTTTGACCGGCGGTCCCGGTACCGGCAAAACCACAACGGTCAAAGCGATTCTGAATTTGTATGAAGGTATTTATGACCGGGTTGCCCTGTGTGCCCCCACTGGCCGCGCCGCCAAGCGGCTGACCGAGCTGACCGGCCACAGCGCTTCCACCATCCACCGATTGCTGGAAGTGGACTATTCTACCGGCAGCGTGCGTTTTATTCATAATGAAAAGAATCTTCTCCCGTTTGACGTTATCATTCTGGATGAGATGAGTATGGTAGATGCCAAGCTGTTCCAGGCATTGTTGGCCGCCGCGCGTTACCACTGCCGCATTATTATGGTAGGTGATGCCGACCAGCTGCCCAGCGTTGGCCCCGGCAGTGTGCTGGGGGAGATCTTGCAGGCAGACGTTCTGCCCACCGTACGGCTGAATGAGATCTTCCGCCAGGCGCAGAAAAGCATGATTGTACAGAACGCCCACCGCATTGTGGAAGGGCAGATGCCCATAAAAGGCGGGCGGGATGATGACTTTTTCATGATCGAATCCACCGGTATTGCCTGCCAGAGGCTGATCTGCGACCTGGTCAGTACCCGGCTGCCCAAAAGTTATGGCTATGACCCCGTGCGGGACATCCAGGTGCTTTGCCCCACCAAGGTTGGCCCCACCGGGAGCGTAGAACTGAACCGCCGCCTGCAGGCCATTTTGAACCCGCCTGCACCGGATAAGCCACAGATCATTTGGGAGCAAAGCGGCCGTGTGCTGCGCTGTGGCGACAAGGTAATGCAGATCAAAAACGATTATGACATTCCCTATGAGCGGGACGGTGCCGAAGCCGGTGTGGGTGCCTATAACGGGGATATGGGTATTATTACTGCCGTTGACCCCGAAAGCCGTGCTGTGACGGTACAGATGGATGACCGAAAGTATATTTACGGTGCTGACCAGCTTGCCGAGCTGGAACCCGCTTACGCTGTAACAGTGCACAAAAGCCAGGGTTCTGAATTTCCGGCCGTCATTATGCCTGTGGCAGATGTACCCGCGCGCCTTTGTTACCGCAACTTGTTGTACACCGGGGTTACCCGCGCACGCCGCCTGTGCATTCTGGCGGGAACCCGGCGCACCGAGCAGGCCATGGTGGATAATGTGCGCCAGAACATGCGTTACAGCGGGCTGCGCTACCTGCTGCGCGAGGCAGTCACTCCGGCTGAAAAACGCAGATGAAACAGAGAAAACGCATATCTCTGGATTGGCTGGACCGTGGGCGAACGGCTCTGGAACCGCTGCTGGCCTTTGCCTATCCGCGGCACTGCCCGCTGTGCGGCACGGTACTTGAGCAAAGCGCCTGGAAAGCCGCCGTGTGCCGTTCCTGTATACCGGAAGCCGAGCGTCTTCGGCATCTTCCACCGCGTCTGCCTGTAACGGAGCACGCCTTTTACGCTGTCAACACCTGCGCAGCTGCCTTTTACTATGCAGACAGTGTGCGCCATGCTATCCTGCTTTGCAAGGAGAACGGCAACCCCTGGTATGCGCGAGAACTGGCGGATTTGATGGCTGTGCTGATTTTTGGCGCACAGCCCGCCCGTGCCCCAGGGTACCGCCCGGTATACGAGAATCTATCCGGCATTTCGCTGTACAGCGCCATTGTTCCAGTGCCGCCGCGCGTAAAGAAGAACCGCGCGGAAAATATGCCCCTTTTGCTAGCGCAGCGCCTTGGGCGCATCCTGCACATTCCGGTCATCCAGCCGCTGTGCCTGACCCGGCAGGTTTTACCGCAAAAATCGCTGGACCAGCAAAAGCGCTTTGCCAATGTCAAGGATGCTTACGCCTGCCGTACTGGGGTTGACCTTTCCGGAATGCGGCTGCTGTTGCTGGATGATGTGATCACCACTGGTGCCACCATCTCTGCCTGCGCCAAAGCGCTATTGGAGGGTGGCGCTGTGAGTGTGGACGGCGTGTGTGTTGCAGCGACGGAACTGATGCCCAAAAGCCACGGTGCCGCCGGAACACCAAAAGAAAGCAAATAACTTTTATCTGCCGGATGGTTGATGGCAATTCACAATAGATAACAAAGTGCTGCTTCTGGCAGCAAGGAGTACCAGATAAACATGAAGCAATATGATATCGGCCTTGATCTTGGCACAACTTCCATTATCATTGCCACACAGGAACAGGGAGTTGTGTTCCATCAGCCCAGCATTGGTGCTGTTGATACCCGCAGCAGCACCATTCTGGCAGTGGGGGACAAAGCCCTGCGCATGGTGGGGCGTGTGCCTTCTTATATTGATATCATCCGCCCTTTGCGGGACGGTATTATTCAGGACCACCGCATGACAAACGAACTAATCGTACGGTTTATCAATGAGGTATGCCGTTCGCGCATCATCAAGCCGCGCGTATCGGTCTGCGTTCCGGCAGCCATTACTGGCATTGAAGCTGACGCCGTGGTAGAAGCCGTCATGGCAGCCGGGGCACGGCAGGTTTTCCTTGTGGATGAGCCTGTTGCCGCCGCCCTTGGCGCAGGGCTGGATATCCGCAAACCAATGGGCTGCATGGTAATTGATATCGGCGGCGGCTCCACGGATATCGCCGTGATCAGCATGGGTGGGCGGGTGCGCGCCGCCAGCCTGCCGGTCGCCGGCAACGCTTTTGACCAGTGCATTGCCCAGTATGTTCAGGAAAAATTCAACATTGCCATCGGCCCTCTAACCGCCGAAGCGCTGAAAAAGCAGGTTGCCTGCTGCACCAAAAGCGAGTTTGAGGGCGTAATGGAGATCCGTGGTCATTCCTGGGAGACCAACCTGCCCGCCCGCCGCCTTGTCTATACGCGGGACCTGTACCTGCCCGTGCAGGAACTGGCCGCCCGCATTGCCGCCACTGCCCGCAATGTATTGGAAAGCACCCCGCCGGAACTGGCCGCTGATGTTGCCAAGAACGGCATTCTGCTGACTGGCGGCGGCTCCATGCTGCGTGGCCTGGCTGGTTATATTGCCGGGGAGCTGCATGTGGATGTTGCCATCGCACCAGACCCCATCAACTGTGTGGCACGCGGAACCGCAGCCAGCTTAACGCTGGGCCAATACCTGACAGCCGGTTTCCGCGATGCCACCCCCAGAGCGTGGCATAACCGACTGCAATCCCCAGAAGGTTTTTCCAATTAAAGCGCAGCTTTTGTGCAGGTTGTAAAAAGTATGATTTTCTGCGGATACCTCCGCCAGCCTACTTTTCTATCCGGCAAAAGTGTGCTATACTATACAGCGTTTGCCAAAATTCCCAGCCCTGCATGGTTCCGGGCTGGTTCTGCCATATAATATAAGGACAGGTTCATTATGCCCGATACCATTACCACTGAATTTCTGGCCCTGCGGGACCGCTATATCGCTTCCTGCTTTACTAAGCTGAACCCGGTGCAGCAGCAGGCTGTGTTTACCACCGAAGGCCCGCTGCTGATCCTGGCAGGTGCAGGCTCTGGCAAAACCACCGTTCTGGTCAACCGCATTGCCAATATCATCCGTTTTGGCCGCGCCTATGGCTCCAAAGAGGTCAGCCGCCCGGTTGCGCAGAGTGATCTGGAGCAGCTGCGCACCGCCATCATGTGCGGCCAGCCGGTTCCGCAGTCCCTGATGCCGCTGATGAGCGTTGCCCCGGCCCGCCCGTGGAATGTGCTGGCCATTACCTTTACCAATAAAGCCGCCGGAGAGCTGAAAGAACGCCTGAAAGCCATGCTGGGCGATACCATGGGCGGGGATGTATTTGCCTCCACTTTCCACTCTGCCTGTGTACGGATCCTGCGCCGCGATGCCGAACGCATTGGCTTCCCCAAAAGCTTTACGATTTACGATTCCGACGACCAGCAGCGTGTCATCAAGCAGATCTACAAAGAACTGATGATTGATGACAAGTTCCTGCCGGTCAAATCAGCCATCTCCCAGATCAGCGGTTACAAAGATAAACTTCTTTCCGCCAAAGATGTCGCCGCCGAAGCGCCGCGCGATACCAAGGCTGCTCTGATTTCCAAAATCTATACCGCCTATTCCAACCGGCTGCGCACGGCTGGTGCCATGGACTTTGACGATCTGATTTTCCATACCGTGCAGATGCTGAAAACCGATGCCGAAGCGCGGGAATACTACCAGCAGAAGTTCCGCTATGTCGTGGTGGACGAATACCAGGATACCAGCGTGGCCCAGTTCCACCTGGTGCGCCTGCTGGCCGGTGGTTCCAACAATGTATGCGTTGTTGGCGATGACGATCAGAGCATTTATAAGTTCCGCGGTGCTACCATTGAAAATATCCTGAACTTTGAAAAAGTTTTTGCCGGGGCCAAAACCATCCGCCTGGAGCAGAACTACCGTTCCACCTCCAACATTCTGAATGCGGCCAATAGCGTCATCAAGAACAACAACGGCCGCAAGGGCAAGACCCTGTGGACCCAGAACGGCGATGGTGACAAAGTTCACCATTATACGGCTGCTTCGGAACAGGATGAGGCCAGCCATGTGGCCGAGGTTATTGGTCAGAACCTGAAAAATGGTGCTTCCTTAAAAGACCATGCCGTTTTGTACCGCATGAATGCGCAGTCCAACCCCATCGAAACTTATTTTGCCCGTGCCGGTATCCCGTACCGCATTGTGGGTGGCCAACGCTTCTTTGACCGCAAGGAAGTCAAGGATATCAACTCTTACATGGCCGTTGTGGTCAACCCGCGGGATGACGTGCGCCTGCGCCGCATCATCAATGAACCTGCACGAAAGATTGGTGCCACCACCATTGATAAGATCGGGGAACTGGCCGCCGCCAACGGCGTGCCGATGATGGAGATCATCCGGGAGGCTTCTTCTTATCCCGCACTGGGCCGTGCCGCCAGCGCGCTGAATGCGTTTTACTCCATGTACCGTGAACTGTGTGATCTTTCCGTCACCCTTCCGCTGGATGAATTTGCCGGTGAAGTGATCCGCAAGACCGGATACGAAGCCATGCTGAAAGCGCAAAAAGAAGAAGGCGAGACCCGGCTGGAAAACTTGGGCCAGTTGATTTCTTCCGTAAAGACTTATGCGGAGCAGAACGGGGAAGACGCAACCCTTTCCGGTTTCTTGGAAGAAGTTGCCCTGATTGCAGACCTTGATTCCTATGATGAAGATGCTGATTCCGTTACCCTGATGACGATGCACAGCGCCAAAGGCCTTGAATTCCCGTATGTGTTTATCATTGGTATGGAGGATGGCGTTTTCCCCGGTGACCTTGCTCGCTACAGCGAGGAAGAAATGGAAGAGGAGCGCCGCCTGTGCTATGTCGGTATTACCCGTGCCAAGAAAGAGCTGTATCTTTCTTCCTCCCGCAGCCGTATGATTTTCGGCCAGACGCGCCGCAACCCGCCTTCCTGCTTTTTGGATGAGATTGACCCCAATGTGATGGACGAAACCGAAAGCCCAGAGCTTGCTTACAGCGGCGGTTTTGGCGCCGGGTACGGCAGCTACAGCACCAATGTTCCCGGCGGGCGCAGCGGATACTCCGGGGCTTCCCGCGGGTATCTGAACAGTGAATACAACCGCGGCGGCTTTGGCAGCAAGTATGCCGGCGGCTTCCAAAGTGGGTTTGCTTCCGGCGGGCACGAAAGCCCGAACTACCCCGGCGGCCGCCACACGGTCCAAAGCAGTAGCTTTGGCGCCGGGTATGGCAGTAGCCGCGTCAACCATCATTCCGGTGC
>ENA-ORSS01001866-ORSS01001866.1-human-gut-metagenome-genome-assembly--contig:-NODE-1866-length-20384-cov-4.864971_pt1 | contig 20384 bp, 18 predicted proteins | sample MGYA00241899_ERZ509162 | MGnify/ENA primary metagenome ERZ509162 (study PRJEB26280, sample SAMEA2338641) | human gut metagenome | biome: human gut; feature: human-associated habitat; material: faeces... | reverse complement strand
CCCAGAGGGAGAAAGGCTTCGGGTTGATGGAATTCTTCTTCATACTTCTGCGCCAACTCCGGAGAGAGCGACACAAAATCTTCCTCTCCCAGCCCCACCACCAGAAAGGTTCCGGCAATGACATCGTACATCAGCCCGTCCTCGTCCCACAGGGCACGGTTCAGCGGCAGACCCATGAGCTTGCCGTCATCGTTGTAGACGATGGCAACCGGATCTTCAAACGGGTAGCTTGCGCCGATGGAGCCGCCCACAGCCTGCTGCAAGGCTTTCAGATCGTTATCGATCTCGACCTGCTGAGGATACTGTCCCGGTGCAATTTTCAGCACCGACAAGGTGTTCTCTTCCATGTGAATCTTCCTTTCCGTTCAGCCCGATTTCTCCGCTCCGTGCCGCCTGCATCAAAGCCGCCACGAAGAATCCGAAAAAAGCACCAGCCTCAAAAAATGCGATACCGATAAAAAAGTTCCGCATGGCACACCTCACTCCATGCAGATGCAGGGCAGCTTCTGGTCGTCTGCCATCAGGGTGATGCTGTGGCTTTCCAGATACTTCTGGAACAGGTAGACCTCATCAATGGTCAGCGAGATGACCTCGCCGTCCATGTTGGTGCGGACCAGAATCACCGGGCCGGTCAGGTAGTGCTTGCCGCCCATCTTCAGCACCTGCGCCGGGTTGTAGCAGAGCAGCAGCGAGGTGTTGGGGAGGTTCAGGCAGGCATCATCCTCCTCAAAGCAGGGCAGGATGTCGGGAGCCTCGTCCAGCGTGATGATGGTCAGCTCCATATCCGGGGCAATGGCAGCGAGATAGACTTCACCAGGCTTTTTTCTGCCGTTCAGAATCGTGTAGATGCGAGTATCAATGGTGACTTTCTCGGAACGGATGTGAGTGGTAGTAAAGTTCATAGAGGTTTCCTCCAAAATTTTTGCAAAATAAAAGACCCGGAACTGGGTCTTTTGGTTCAGTCTGCGATCAGCGCGCTTCTTCCTGCTTCTTCTGTTTTGCCTGTTGCTTTTTTAGTTGCCACTGGTCGAGCAGCTTGATGATGATGCTTTCCATCTGCCGGGGCGTGTAATTGCGTGGAAAGTATTTCCGCAGGGTTTCGTTTTTGATGGTCACGGTGTCCAGTTCGCTTTTCTTTTCCTCATTCATAATGTTGTAGACTGCATCATAGTCAAACTCACCCTGCTGCGCCAGCTTTTTTATCCGAATGGCTTGTGAAAGAGATGGTGCGTTCTGGGAAGCATCCATTGCTTCTAAAAAATCCTGTTGCTGTTTTCCGTCCAGATAGGACAGTTCTACCGCAGGGTTAAACGAGATTTTCTTCTCATCCACCATGTCCAGCAGTTCAGGAACAAGGCTCGTCAGGCGCACAAAACGCTGGACTTGTCTGCCGCTTTCATCGGTGGCTTTTCCCACTTCATCAGCAGCTTCTAACTTCCCGACAACTTGTCGGGAAGTTAAATCTGTTCGTGCGCCTTGATGCTTGAGTGCTTCGAGCTTCATTTTATAAGCGAAAGCCCGTTCACTCGGCAGCAGTTCCTCACGCTGCAAATTGCTGTCCACCATGATAATTGTAGCGGCATCGTCGTCGAGATCACGAACGATGACCGGCATGGTTTCCTTTCCCGCCAGCTCAGACGCATGATGCCGCCTGTGTCCTGCAATCAGCTCGTAGCCGCCGTTTGGATCAGGACGCGCAATCGCGGGGACAAGTACGCCATACTCGCGCACGCTGTCCACTGTGTCCTGCATCGCCGCATCGTCCTTAACCTTGAATGGATGATTCCTGAACGGATGCAATTCTCCCAGCGGGATTTCCTGCACCTTTTCCCGCTGGGCATCTTCTCGAATTTCTTCCGTCGCAAAAAGATCATCGACTGATTTCAGCTCGATGTTTCTGGCGCTGCTTTTCATGCTGAATCACCTCTTTCGTCAGCGCGCTGTACGCCTGCGCAACCTTGCCTTTCGGATCATACGCAAAGATGCTTTTTCCTTCGGCACTGCACTCCGCCGCTCTGATGGAGTGCGGAATTACGGTATCAAACACCTTGATCTTTGTTCCGTACTGCGTCCGAAGCAATTCGCTGATTTCACGGGCATACGTCGTGCGACTTGCCATTGTAATGAGGATACCTTCAACCCGCAGCCCCCTGTTCAATCCCCGGCGCATCCTGCCGATGCTTTCCATCAGCTTGCCCAGTCCATCCACCGACAAATAATGCGGTATGGTCGGAATCAGCACGCTGTCCGCCGCTGCCAGTGCGTTGATCGTCATCATACCCAGCGACGGCATACAATCCAGCAGCACATGGGAGTAGTTTTTTCTGCAATCGTCCAGCACCCGTTTCAGCACATTCTGCCGTGTATCCAGCGACGCTTCCACGCCGGACAAGGCAATGTTGCCGGGAATCAGGTCCACCCCTTCCGCATGATGCAGAATCGCTTCTTCGGCATGAACGGGCTGTTCCTGAAGAATTCTGCCCATGAGCGTAGCCAGCGTCACCGGCAGGGTTTCCGGCTTCCTCCATCCCAAACTGAGCGTGAGGCTGGCTTGCGGATCGCAGTCCACCAGCAGCACGCGCTTTCCTTCTCTCGCCAAACCAATGCCCAAATTGGCGCAGGTCGTCGTCTTTCCTACGCCGCCCTTCTGGTTTGCCAGACTGATAATTTGCGTATCCATGTTTTCTCCTTTCCGATGAATACAAAAAGGATGCTCGTTGTCGGAGCGTCCCCAAGTTGCAGAAATTGAATTTTCTTATCTCGCGATCAGAATTGTCCTTTAAGGTTTATCATAGCTCGATAGTCCATGCTGTCAGCATGGGATGTGTCGAAAAAGTCATTGAAATCGGAAAGTTTTTCTTAAATAACAGTAAAAACTATTGATATCTTCGATGCTTTCTGCACATGTTTTTGCGGAGATATGTGCAGTAACCGAAAAAGAGGCCCATGTTTCTGCATATACCCAAATATAATTATATGCAGAAAGACCACCAACCTGATTCGTTTTGCCTATGCTGCCTTTTTGTCTGAACAGGCTGACGATTTATGCAGCTAATGAAAAAAGGAACTGGCAGAACATCTCTGCAACAGCTCCTCATTCTGTGTTTTCTCATCTCGTAATGTCGTTCCAAGTAATGATATCGGGACATTTTAACAGATTATCTTTCAAATCAGCCGGATTCATGAACTCGCCTGTCTGAGCATTTACAATCATCGTATGATAATCCAGTCCCAGCGTTACTTGCCCATCTTCCATTTCTGCATAATGCTTTTGTTCTTCTTTCGGATTAAAGAAATAGTCGCACTCGATTTGCCATACAGGATATAATACGATTTGTTCGTTTTCATCAAGATAACAGCAATATCCAAATCTCATCTCATAAACATTGCGGATATTTCCGTGTTCAATTTGTTTTTCAACGCTTGATATAACCTCATCAAACGTACACAATGGCACATCATCGACTAGCGAAACAACTTTTTTCAGCGGTCGAAATTGTATTTGATATCCACCATCAACATACGCAATAAAATCCCATAGCGAACGTATAAAACCTCCCCAATATTCTTCTCCTTTTGTTTTCCAGCTTTTCGGGAATTTGAATCCCATTTCTTTTTCATTTGTCCCTCTTGCTATATCTCCGGCACCCATTAAAATAGGAATTCCATCAATCTTTTGCCTCAATGTGCAGACATAGCATGGACGTGTATTGGGTACAATCGTCACCCACATTATATCTAAATCCAAGTTATAATCTGGGAAAAATTTTCCGAGTTCTTGATTGGCACAATCTATACTATCTTGAACTGTAAAATCATATCCGTCAAAATATGGATACAACCGCTCGACTTCGTTTGAACAATATTGAATTCCGCTGAAGCTTTCCAATTTTGTTGTTGTTTTTTTAATTTTTGTATTCAGATCATCGTATTCGAATAAAACCAGATTTCCATCGTTCTGACAAATATATACAGCGCCTCGTTCATTTTTGTCCTGATTCAGATAATTCATTATGATAACATTATCTTCCTCTCTTTTTTCTTCCTGTACCATTGATTGAGGATAAATGTTCAAGACATTTTCTACAGGTAGAATCTGATTTTCCATAATCTGAATCGGCACTTTATCTACTTGAGGAATGATTGGCGTTACATCTACGCTAACTGTCCTTCCATATCGGTCAACGTATTCTTTTTTCCACTCGATATTTGCTTCTGTTTGGAGTTCATTTATACTGATACACTCTGCTCGTACCGATCCAAACATTCCAATTATCCATAGTGCGATGCAAAGTAATATTATAGCAGCGATTGTCTTATACATTCTCTTGCTCCTTCTAAAAATGAGCAAGAGAGATTGCTCTCTCTTGCCCTGAACAGGTTACATATACATATATCCGTGCAGATCAACGGAGCTTACGCCGTCATAATCATAATGGTTCGTATTTCCGCGCCCAGAAATTGAATATGTAGCTGATCCGCCATAAGTAATGCTGTTACTCTGAATGGGTACGTTCATATTCACCGTACACCATTTAGCACCACAGTTTGTTCTGCTTGCACCCTTTGATGCGATTCTCCGCCCTCTGAAATGATTCGTGTAGCTATCCGAGCCACCCAAAACCCAGTGCTTAACATAGATCGAGGAATTATTGATAGTCTTTGGATATGCACCCTCTGCATCCGTATATGTAGAGGAATCCTTGCACTGAGCATTAAACTCAAATTTATGAGCTTCTCCAACATCTGCGGCATACGCATTGCCAACCATCGCGGTCATAAGTCCCGCAGCCATAACGAGCGCCATAAACTTCTTCATAAATGTGCCTCCTTATTTTTTCTTTTTTGTTTTCATTGATTTATCTCCTTTATTGTGGTATGCTATCTATAATCCTTGTGAACCTGCACAGCCTTCCAGCTGTGTGAGCCTTGCCCGGCGATGTTTACAAGGATTATTTTTTATACCACGTTTTTTTTAAGCCACTGGAATCACAACCTTTTCTGCTAGATTTCCGAGCCATTCGGATGACACCTCTTTGATTCTATCTCTCATTCCTTTGTGCTTTCTATCATAGCAGATTTTTTTTCCTTTTTTTCTTTCTGGCACGAATACCCTTTCTGTAGGCACGAATTCTTTTATTTGTCGGGAAATAGATTCAGCCCCAATCAAAGCAGACACTCTATCTGCCGCTTTATCTAAAAAACGCCCACAAGATGTGAGCGCTTCATCATTCACTATTCACTTTCTGTTTCGTACAAGGATGTGCGCCTTTGATTCGGCATTGATGGCGTGAAACCCGTCTGCTGCCAGATACTCCATCAGGCTTGTTTTGGGAATCATGCAGCGCATCCGAATCAGAAAATGCTCCACTTTGTTCTTATTGCACCAGTTGAGAATTGTCTGGTGCTTATAGCCCGTGATTTCCATCACCTGCGGAATCTCCAGCACATCGGGATATTCTTCAAGAACACGGCTCAGGGTTTTCTCCAGAAGCCTGATTGTCGATTCAGAATGGCAGCGTCCAGACATCCTTTCCGCGCCAATCTTTATTTTGCACAGAAGCGGATTCTCGTCACGGAAGTACAGGAAGTCAACAACATCCGTAATCTTGATGGAATACTTTCGGGTTTTCTTTCCCGTGCAGACGCTTGGAATCAATCCGCTTTCCAAATACTTCTGTGCGGTTTTCTTGGAAACCTTGCAGATTTTGTACAGCTGTTCCTTGGTGATGTATTCGGGGTACTCGTCCAGCACCCATTCATAGTCATTTCTATCATTCATTTTGCCCGTTACCTTTCTTCTCTTTTCTGGTCAACAGCGGGGGTAATCAGGCTGATTTATCTCTCTTTTTTCTCTCCTATGTGCCGTTTTCTCTCCTAAATCTCTCCAAAATGCCCATTTTTGAGCAAATTGGCATGATTCATTCGAACCCTTGACACACCTCGGTTTTTGACCGAAAACAGCCGAAAAATTGAGCTATTGTTCGTGTTTTTATCTTCTCTCAACTTCTCTGTTCTTCCTTTATTTTCCTCGAAATGGTGTTCGACCGACAAAACTTGTTTTCTTGTGAGATGCTTCTCCTCCGTTTCCACATTTATACATTCTTTAGATCGCTCCTCAAATCAGCACCTTCCGTCACAAGCCATGTTCGTCAGTTTATTAAAGCAGCTCGCATGTTATACCAAAGATGGAGGCAAAAAGGAAAAGTGCTGCAACGCATGGATAAACTGCCGTTTTTTTCAGAAAACTCAATGTTATAGCATTTAGTCGCTCTTATAGATTTATTCTCATTCCAAAGCCGAAAAAGTACAATGTCCATAATTGGTCAATGTTATAAGGGGGGATCCCATCTTATGAAAGAAGATCCCCTGAACGAGAGGATTGGGAATGAACGCTATGGATATTGATTACCGGAAAATCGGTCGCCGCCTGCGCACAGCTCGTAAACACCACCAGATGACACAGGCTCAGGTCGCTGAGATATTGGGAATTGCAGAAAACAGTTATAGCAACATGGAACGAGGTCAGCAGAAAATCAGTCTGCGAAGAGTGATTGAGTTATGCACGCTTTTCAAGATTAAGCCCGGAACTGTTCTGGATGATTGCTGCGATGAGCTGATTGCCCAAAAGGATATCACGCTGGATGAGAACATCGAAAAACAGGAGCTGTTTCGGATTCTGGAAAAATGCACGGATAAATCCATCCACCTTCTGAATCTAATTGCGCAGAATATCTACGAAGATCAGGAAAAATGAGGTCAGACTATCGTTTTTCTACTTCTGCGATATTCCGACAGATTTTAAGCATCAGGTTTCGGGTCTTAGGCGAACACTTCTTTGCAATTTGAATCATCATCTGTCCAAAGACGATATCTTCGATTTCTGCACTTTCATCGAAATCGTCGTCCAGAACGCAGCCGCTGAGAAGCGTGGAGAGTTTGACGTGAAGCACATTCGCTATTGCGCAAAGCCGATCCAGCTTGATTGGGCGTTCTCCACGTTCGATCCGTCCCCAATGCAGGGTGCTGACGCCAAGCTGCTGAGATGCTTTTTCCTGCGTTAAGCCAATCTTCAATCGAGCCCGCCTGATATTCTGCCCGATCGTTTTATACGAAACCTCCATCGCCGTCATCCCCCTGTATATAACGCCCATTTTAAGTGTTTAATTCATGCTTGTCAAATATCGCTTTTCCTTGGGACCTGTGGTGGCACTTTGCGTCACCTGAGATGAAACCACACCTTTTGCTTTCCTCAGCCATGCGTAATTGCTGGCTTTTTTTATTTTCTTTTTCATTATATAGACTAGGCGCGGAGATAAAATAGGAATTATATTTCCTGTTTGGATTCTATTTTTCCAGCTATGATTAAGGCGAAAGGAGGATCGATTACGAAAGCCCGTCTGAGTAACACGCTTCTTGGAAAGGAACTCTATCGTGCCGGTCTCACACAGGAAGCATTTGCGGAAAAGGTTGGTATCTCAGCTCGATACGTTCGTATTCTCTGTACCAAGGACGTCAATGTATCCATTGCGGTATACTACGAGATTCTTAAAGTCTTGAATCTTCCAGCCGATTCTCTGCTCATCTATGTTGATGAGGCACACAAGAAAATAACTCTTCCAGCAAGAAAGGGGAAAAAACATGAATACAAGAAAAAGCGTTCTGCTTCATCCCCTCATCAGTCAAACCAGTCATAGCTCTTTAACGCAGCCTCATCTTTGCCCAAGAAGGAATGTCTGCGTATGAACAAAAGAACGAACTCCGATGATGTGATTATTTATAAAGGATCCCATCAAACAGTCATTCTCACGCATGCAGATTTTCCGAGTGATGAAGAATTTGAAAAATGGTATCATTGGATAAACGAAAACACTACTGACAGAAGATTCGGAAGGTTCATTGCCTTATGGAAAGATATGGATTTTCTGGAATCGCCCGATGCCGAGAAGCCCTTTCTTCGACGGGAAAATAGGCGTTGTCTCTGGCGAATTGCAAAACAAAATCTTACAGCAAAGCAATATCGCCGACTTTACATGCACGTTGTAAAAAGCATGACTTTGCAGGAAATCGCAATGGAAGAAGGGACTTGTTTTCAAGCCATACACAAGTCGATTGTCAATGCAAAAAAGAAACTGAGGGAGGTGCTGAAGAAAAGAAACTAAAAGCGATCATACACCCACTCATCTTTGAAAGTCGGCGTTTTTAGACCCACTACAATGTGAACAGAAAAAGAAAATAAAGAAACATTTTTCGCTGACAGGTAGAAAAACAAACCAAAACGCGCACGATAAGTGAAGGGGATTCTCTTCTCCTTGCGGAACGTTGACAACTGCATAAATTCATTGTGTGTACAAAACTCTGTGGAAGAGCGACACGATTCACAGCGCGATGATGGGATACCCGAAGCGATCTATGTGACCGAAATCCGATTTGGCCAATCGGGGCGCAACGATGCCACAGGGGGCTAACGATACTTCCTCACGGCTCTTCATGGATTAGAAGAGAACTTCTTGCTATATCGCCACATGGTATGGACAGAAGCTATGACGCTGATGCCGACAGCGGCATACAATGAGATCAAACATGAGATATGTTCAAAATAAGAAGCGCGTATCGGAAAATTGATCCCTTTATGCGCTTCCGTCTCTTTTTCTTTTATGAAACTATAACTAGAAAACCGCATCATTGCGCTTTTTACGCAAAAAGCCTATGATGGTGCTGTTCAGCAAGAACATTTCGGATTAAATCAGGAGAATGGAGGCAAGAAAATGGAGCGTACCATAGAATCGAACCGGTTGGTTTCAAAAACATACACAGCTGAACAAGTTGCAGCAATTTTGGGTGTAAGTGTGCGAAAAGTGTATCTGCTCTGTGAAGCAACAAAAGATTTTAAGGTGATTCGCATGGGCAAGCGCTGTTTGCATATTCACAAGGAATCCTTCGACAAGTGGTTTGATAACATGTGCGGGATTCAGTGATACGACAGAAGGGATGATCTTATGGCAACACTCAAGATACGAGGAGAAAGCTATTCGGTTATCTATCTTTATACGGCGGCAGATGGGCAGAAGAAACAGCAGTAGGAAACATACGTCACGGAGCTGGAAGCACTCCAAAGGAAAACGTATATCGAATACCTGCAAAAGAACAAAATGAAAAAGGAGCTTCAGCTTGCCGCCGTCTCCTATCGCCAGCAGCGCGTTCACGAAAAAGAAGAAAAAGAAAGGATTCTTCTATCTGCCGATCATCGCGAGCCTTTGCCTGCAAACAGAGGAGACAACCACGCCAAAACCTTTGGCGAGTTCATCGAGAAGTGGCTTCCATACCATGTGCGAAAAAAATGCCTGTCGCCAAACACCTATGACAGTTATCGATCTAATCTGGATAATCATATTCTTCCGGTATTTGGCGATATCATCATGAGTACCATCACCGCAGAAGACATTGATGATTTTCTCGATAGTCTGACAATGAAGCCATGCGGCGGTTCAAAGGCATATCGGGGTAATGATTATGTTGAGACACTTTCATCTGCAACAGTTAAGAAATGCTACACGGTTTTGACGGCAGGATTTTCGGATGCGAAAAAGTGGCACTATATCGACGAAATCCCGGAAATAAGTCCACCGGTCGAAAAAGGGAAGAAACGTCGGGCATGGGAACCGCAAAGGGTTTTTGAAGTCATGGAAGCTGCAAAGGACAACAAATTGCTGCATCTGGCCATTCATCTGGCTTTTGTTTGTTCACTTCGAGCGGGAGAGGTAGCCGGTATTGACTTAAATATGCTGGATTTTCGAGATAACAGCATGTGGATTGTCGGACAAATCCAGCGGGTTTCCGATAAGGCACTCGCGGTTTTACCCAATCATGTCGTGCTTCGCGTGTTTCCGAAGTTTGTGAAAACGTCAAAAAGTAGTTTAATCCTAAAAGGTCCGAAAACTGAGGGAAGCCGAAGAAAGCAATACCTGACAGCTCCTCTTGCGTTCGAAATCCACGAGCGCATGGATCAGATCAAAAAGGATAAGGCATATTTTGATGACCTGTACAGCGATTACGGTCTGCTCCTGTGTCAAGCAGATGGCAGACCGATCGATCAGAAAGCCCTTGGCAAAGCATTCAAAGAACTTCAGCGCACTCTGCGAATCCCTAAGGAAGAACAAATTGAATTTCAGGGGCTTCGTAAGTCCGGACAAATGCACAAGGTGAGGCTCACCCAAAACAATTATCAGTTGGTCGCTGAAAACAGTGGTCAATCTCCGGAAGTCTTGATGAGCAACTACAACGAAGCACGGGAAATTGAGAAGCGCGCGCTTGCCGCAATGGTGGAGAGAAGTTTCTATCCAGAAATCGCCGTAAGCACCCCGCAGGCAGCTTCCATTATGGAAGTGCTGAACCAAAATCCCGACCTTGCAGGTCAGATTTTGAAGAATCTGCTTCTTCAAACGGCTTATGCGCAGCCGAACACCACAGTCACAGGTTAGCCAAGTTTAGCAGGCGCATTATCAGACTCAGCCGCGCCTGCTGTCGGCGCATCCGATTAGCAGAGATACGGACAAGGGATACGATCTTTGTCCGCCTCTCTCCCCTTCTCACAAACCCAACTGAGCTATAAAAAAGCGGGCTGAGCCCGCCTTCACCTCCGCCGAAGTCCGCCACGCATCATAGTCTTGCTCACGCGGGCGATTTTACGCAATTTCTTATACGTTAAAAAAAATCACCCTCCGCGTCTATAACGGAAGGTGACATTTCGTGGAGCTGATGGCCGGATTCGAACCGGCGACCTCATCCTTACCAATTATATGTTCAGTGGGTATTTTACTCGCTTAGTGGATACTTGCAGTTGATTTTGGGACGACACGGCATCAGATATCCTTTATTTCCAACATAGATGCTGCATATAAGGCATGATAGTATCAAACAGACATGTTCTGTTCTTTAGGTCTGTTTAGCAGGAATGATTCGATTTTCGAATGCAATTAGCGCAGGATGAACTCTCGATAAAGCCTGTAAAAAAACACCCAATATAAGAAGTGACGCCCTCAACATTGAGTGTTTTCCTGCCTTGAAAGCAGTGCCGCCTTTTTGAATTAGGAAGTAAATTCATCCCTTTGGATATCTCAGGTCTGAATGAACTGTAGTGAAAGCAACGCGGGTTTATCCCGCTTTTTTTGTACCATAAACCCTCAAAAGTGGAATAGGCCTGCTACTAGAACCTCAGAATGTCCCATCATCCAAATGCTCTTATTCCAGCAAGCACCTTGTTTTTCTAAATATTGGAAAGGATCATTATGGAACACAAAATCATAGCTGTCGCCAATCAGAAAGGCGGCGTTGGAAAAACGACCACTTGCGTGAATCTCGGTATCGGTCTGGCACGACAGGGGCGCAAAGTACTGCTTGTCGATTTTGACCCGCAGGCGAACCTGACCATCAGCCTGGGCTATCAAATGCCCGACGAGCTGCCCGTAACGCTGACAGACGCGGTTTACAACCTTCTGAATCGAGGGACAAGCCGCGGCAAGGACGAACCGCTTCTGGATATCCGCACCGCTATCCTGCATCACGAAGAAGGCGTTGATCTTCTCCCCTCCAGTCTTGGATTATTCAGTCTGGAACTGACGATGACCGGCGCAAACGCCCGCGAAACCATTCTCAAGCGTCTGCTTGCGCCGCTGAAATCTCAATATGATGTGATCCTCATCGACTGCGCGCCGACACTCGGCATGTTCACGCTGAATTCACTGTCCGCCGCGGATTCCATCCTGATTCCCGTTTCCGTAAACTTCCTGTCTATCGAAGGCATTTCTCAGCTTCTGGATACCGTCATGTTCATCAAGCAAGAGATCAACCCTGATGTTACCATAGAGGGCATTGTCCTGACAATGTTAGACGCACGCACCAGCTATGCGCGCGGCATGGTATCCCTCATCAGCAATACCTGATGGAAATTCCCTCCCGATTTTCAATGCGCAGATTCCCTATTCCGTCCGTGCTTCGGAAATCAGTGCGCTTGGATGCAGCATCTATGCGCACAATGCGAAAGGCAAAGTTGCGCGCGCTTACGAGAAGCTGGTGCAGGAGGTGATCGGGCATGGCATTTGATACCAGCGGCATACGCGTGAAACCCTGCGTCGATCTGTTCTCAACGGAAGCCAGCCGTCAGGATGCGGGTTTAGAGAAAATCCGCGAGATACCGCTGGCTCAGCTCGTTCCATTCAAAGACCATCCGTTCAAAGTCATTGATGATGAATCCATGATGGACACGGTGCAGAGCATCCGCGAACACGGTATTTTGCTTCCGCTCATTGCCCGTCCCATGCCGGATGGCAAATATGAGATTGTATCCGGGCATCGCAGAAGCCACGCTGGAAAGCTGGCTGGACTGGAAACCGTGCCGGTCATCGTCCGAGAACTCGACGACGATGTCGCCGTCATCCTGATGGTGGATTCCAACCTCCAACGCGAAAATATCCTGCCCAGCGAACGCGCCTTTGCGTTCAAAATGAAGCTGGAAGCAATGAAGCATCAAGGAAAGCGGCTCAACCTAACTTCTGACCAAGTTGGTCAGAAGTTAAGAGCGCGGGATGTGCTGGGTAATGAACTCGGCATGAGCAGCATCCAAATTCAGCGTTACATCCGCCTGACCGAGCTTCTGCCCGAATTGCTCGATCTGGTAGACGAACGAAAACTGGCGTTCAACTCCGCCGTCGAAGTTTCCTATCTGAACCCGGAAGAACAAGGCTGGCTGGCGGAAACCATCGACAGCGAGCAGTCCACGCCGTCGCTCTCTCAGGCGCAACGTCTGAAACGCTTTTCGCAGGACGGCAAACTGACCGAAGATATGGTGCTGGCGATCATGTCTGAGCAGAAAAAGCCGGAAACCGAAAGAGTCGTGCTGCAAAGCAGACAGATATCCCAATATTTCTCCCCATCCGCAACGCCGAAAGAAATGGAAACCTCGATTCTTTCCATGCTCGATACGGCGAAGGAATGGCGCTCCTATTTCCCGGAGGACAGCACGCTCGACGACGTAAACCGCCGTATGCGCAAGGTGCTTGAAGGGATGAAGCGCACGAAATCCCGTGCGCCGGAACGCTGAAGGCTGTCAAGTTTCCAAAAACCTTTTTTCAACAGTTGACAGGGAGGATTATCTATGGCTATCATCCGCGCCGCGCATGAGCGCGACTTCACGATTATCACCAACGCGGCACTCCGCGACACGAACCTTTCGCTGAAAGCCAAGGGGCTGCTTGCCCTGATGCTCTCCGAACACGACGGCTGGAATTTCACGATCAAGGGGCTTTCGGCCAAGTGCAAAGAGGGCGTGGACGCTGTTGCCGCCATCGTCAAAGAGCTTGAAGCACAGGGCTATGTCATGCGCCGCCGTGAGCGCAGCACCGCCGGCCACTTTGCCGCGGCGACCTACACCATCTACGAAAAGCCGATACGGGAAGCACCAAAACCGGAAAAGCCCGTACTGGATAAACCCGCCGCGGACAAGCCGTCCACGGTTTCACCGCCAACGGTAAAGCCCGTGCAAAGAAGTACCATCGTTCCCAAAACCATCGTCACCAAACCCTGCGTAAGAAAACCCTTACCGTCCATCCATCCTATCCATCCCGAACCCGTTGACCTTCTCGAAAGCCCGGATGGGATGGATTCGATGGAGCAGCAGGAATCGGCAGACGATGCAGGCGGCAGCACGGATGCCGCGCCCATAGACTGGCTGGACGAAATCCTGCCGATTGACCCCGACGAGGACGAGTACATGCCCTGGTGCTGGAACGAGCTTGAAGCCCGAAAACCCTTTACGACCCGTCAGGACTTCGAGGATGTGCGCAATCTGGTCAAGCGGCAAATCCAGTATGACGACCTGCTGAAAAATCAGTGGAAATACAATCGGGAACGGCTCGATGAAATCGTGGAAATCATGGTCGAGCTGCATACTACGCCGGAAGCCGCTATTCGGATCAGCGGGCGGGAATGGCCCGCATGGGCGATTCAAGACCGGCTGAAAAAGCTCACCTACGATTCGCTGATGACGGTATATTACAACCTCGACCGCACGAAAAACGATATCCGCAACATCAAGAACTATCTGATTGCTACCTTGATGAATACGCCGATTACGCAGGAAAGTCAGTTTATCGCCGAGTATCGCGCACACCCTGTATAATGCCATGCGCCGCCTGTCACGAGCGGCGCATTTTTATACCCTTTTTTCTTTCACCACATAAAAAACGAAGGATTTATCATGGAAAACCATCTCAATTTTATCGTCATCAAAGCCGAACCCAAGTTCCGCGCAGACTCCTTTGTGCTGGATGAAGCCGATTGCTCTGCCGCGCCGGTTGAAACCGGCATTGTTCCCGTCACCCTGAGCCTGTATGCCTGCGATAAGCGGGATACCGCCGCCCGCCGCGCATGGGACAATTTCGGCGTAGTCACCGAAATGGTGCCGCTGGGTCTGCTTTCAGGCTGCCTGCTTCTGTCGCAGGCATACGAAGATGCCGACGTGCTGATTGATGACTGCCTGTATCTGGATCAGCCGCTCGGCGAAATGGTCGATCAGCTTACGGCGCACGGCTATGACTGCGAGTACACCTTCATCATCACCGACGTTCTGCTCACGCCCGCCGCGCACAATCAGGATGTGCTGGATGCCATCGTGACCCGCCTGCCTGAAACGCTTTTTCTCACACACCATGTTTACCCGCAAGTGCTTGCCTATCAGCCGGAGGATCACGGCGACCCACTGACGCAGCCTGTTGAAAGCGGGGGCAAGTGGCTCAACGACCAGCTTGAGGCGGCGTTCTGGTCGGATGATGCCTGCTGCGAGGTTTCCCGCTGCGGAAGCATCATTTGCCGCAGGGTGGCTGGCGATGCCTAAAACGGATGCAGCAAAGCTGCCGATCATCACCTTCAAGCCCTTTATTTCCGAAAGGGGCTTTGAGCTTCTGGCAAATGCTGTTGTGGAACAGGCTGTCCACGACTACAAGCGCCTGCTTCACCGCGTCTACGTCAAAGGCGAACACAACCCTAAAGCCTGGTATGACCTCGTGGAGCTTGAGCAGTTTTTCTGCTCCAAGCGCTTTTCGCAGTTTACCGCGCTCGACGGTCGTGCGCTGATCGAGCGCATCCGCGGAGAAATGAACCTGTAAGGAGAATACACCATGAAAAAGTGGATTGGAGCAGCTGTTGCGCTGCTCTTTTTTGTTGGCTTGCTTGCGTTCCTGCTGCCGATTCTCGGCTGGCAGAAGCAGCTCGATCAGGAATCGGCGGAGTACGAAGTGCTGAGTTCCGCTGTGCAGCTGCCGCAAACATCCGAATCACCTGTCGTCACGCCGTCCGAAGCGGATTCTTCCGTTTTGAACGACCTTATCAGCTCGCTTGACGGCGATGTTTTGAGCGAAGATATTCCTGCGCCTTCCGTGCCTGCTTGCACATCGAGTATTGACCTTGAAGCCTGCAAAGCGCAGAACAGCGACTTTGCCGCATGGCTGAGCATCCCGAACACGCCCGTCAATTACCCAGTCGTGTTCACCTACGATACCGCCTATTATCTCAAGCACAGCTTTACCGGCTCCACCAGCTCTCTGGGAACGCTGTTTGCCACCGGCGATACCAGCTTCAGCCGACCATCCCGCAACATCGCCATCTATGGTCACAATATCCGCTCCAAACCGACCGTGATGTTCAGCCCGCTGCTTTCCTACAAGAACGCGGAGTTCTATCAGGCGCATCGGACAATTCATCTGGACACGTTGAACGGCGCTTATAGCTACAAGGTGTTCGCCGCGTTTAATATGCGCTATGATGATTTCACGCCGGAAAAAGCCGATTTTGAAACCGAAGATGATTTTGCGTGCTTCATGGATTTTGTGAAGTCCGCAAATCTGCATGAAAACGATGTGACTGTAACCAGCGACGACCACCTTCTGACGCTCATCACCTGCGACCGCACCTACGGCGGCGCGGATGGACGGTTTGTCGTGATGGCGGTCAGGAAAAATTGAGTTTTTTCCTTTTGTCGTCTAACAGATCATCACCCAGACAATCATAGTAGTGCCAACTTTTCTTTGGCATTCTCGCTGATTCCATGCTATACTATTATATAAGGTTGTTTTGAACATTCCATTAAGACCGGAAGGAGGCTGTATAAAAATGAATGTTGACCAGCTCATTGGCGAAGCCACTGAATACGATAAAAAACTTTCGCTCGAAGTCAAGAAACCCAAAAGTTGGTGCAAAAGTGTAAGTGCATTTGCTAACACACTTGGCGGCATACTAATTTGGGGCGTTTCAAACGATGGTCAAATCGTCGGTCTTGAGTCTCCAGACAGTGACGCGGAAAAAATAAGTGAAATTATCAAAACGCGGCTTGAACCTGTTCCTGAATTTCGCCTTAGATTTCAAAGAGTATCTGAAGGGAAAATCGTGCTTATCCTTGAAGTTTTCAAAGGGAATGAAACCCCATATTATTATTCTGGAGACGGTGTTCTGGAAGCCTATGTTCGGATTGGAAATGAAAGTGTAAAAGCTACCGCCACCGAACTGAAGCGGCTTGTACTTCGCGGAAAGAATTCTTCTTTTGATTCTCAGCTATCTGCTTACAAAACAGAAGATTTTGCTTTTTCTAAACTTCGCGAACGCTACAAAAAATGGACAGGTAACAGTTTTGATGATAAAGACCTGATTTCCTTCGGTTTGGCTGATGAACATGGCTTTTTAACAAATGCTGGCGCTTTAATCGCCGATGAAAGTCCCATCCGCTGGTCACGATTGTTTTGTACTCGTTGGAATGGTCTTAATAAAAGCGGCGGTACTATTGATGCATTGGATGATGCTGAATATTCAGGAAGCGTTATTTCTTTAATCGAGAACGGTGAAGCCTTTATCAAACGCAACGTTCGAATGATGTGGAGAAAAACCGCTAATTCTAGAGAAGAAATGCCGGAGTATGTTGACCGCAGTTATCATGAAGCCTTGGTAAATGCTTTAGCTCACCGTGATTACTTGATCAATGGTAGTGAAGTCCACATTGACATTTTCGATGATCGGATGGAGATTTATTCTCCCGGCGGTATGCCCGATGGTTCGATAATTCAAGAAAGAGACCCTTTTACGGTTCCTTCCACGCGGAGAAACCCTGTTCTTGCTGATGTTTTTAACAGGCTTGGTTTCATGGAACGGAAAGGTAGCGGATTTGGCAAAATCATAAGTGGCTATCAGACCCAAATCAATTATACAACAGATAAAATGCCCTTATTTCGATCCGATAGATATCAATTCACAGTCATTCTGCCAAATTTGAATTATGTGATTTTTCGAGATGTCCCTCGAGATGTCCCTCGAGATGTCCCTCAAGATGTCCCTCAAGATGTCCCTCAAGACCTTTTAGACATGCACATTTTATCCTTGATCCGAAAAGATAACAAAATAAGTACGGAAAAGATGGCAATGGCGCTTGGAACCAGCTCTAAAACAATTAAACGACACATAAAGGAAATGTCTAATGTTCATTTTGTTGGTCGAGGATTCAGAGGTCATTGGGAGATTACGGAACACTGACAATTTTATCATTATACTTTCCCGCTCAGAATTTTGCTGAGCGGTTTTTTCCATTTCAAAGGAGGCTGTGATATGCGCAAACCCCATCGAAAACAACTGCTCGCATGGCTGCTGACAGCCGCGCTCCTGCTGACCAATCTTCCGATTTCCGTCCTCTCGGAAGAAATTATCGAAAACCCCATTCAGACGGAAATCGTCGAACAGGACGAATCGGAAACCGTCGAAGAACCCAATCTCTCCGATTCCCCAGCCGAAGAAACCGGCGAGCCAACCGAACCGCCCTTTTCAGAAGAACCCGATGAAACGGTGGAATCCGGCGAGCAATCGGAAATCACGGAAATCCCCACCGACGAGGACAGCCCAGATTTTCCCGACAAAGATGAATCACAAACGCCCGAACCGTCCGATTCGGGTATCGAGGAAACCCCTTCTCCCGAAGTTCCGGAAGAAACGCCTGACACAGATTCGACGGACGAGCCGCCTGTTGAAGAAACGCCCATCCCCGAAGAAATCCCGCTTCCCGACGACGAGGAAGCGTTTTCTGTATCCGAAGCGATTTTGGAATACGGCTATGCGTATGCCGCTGCTTACGCAGAATCCGTCATATACGAAGATGCCGCCCTGACCGCGCCGCTGTTCACCTTGAAAGAGGACGGCGGCGTTTTGCTTATCACCGAAGAAACCGAAACGGCGTTCAAGGTCTGGTGGCTCACCTATGCAGACGAACCCCTTTCCGGCTACATTGCCAAATCGGATATAGCCGATATTTCCTTCTCCGAGGAAAACCGCCAGACACTGAAAGAACAGCGTCCCTGCGGCTTCATCACCTCCGACATCGGCTATATGGATGCATTCGTTCTCCTTGGCGAGCTGACCATAAGCGAAGAAGCCCCGGAAGCAACGCCTGCGCCCGAACCGCAAGCGCCGCTGCTGCAAACCGGGGATTACGCCGCCGTCACCACCGAAACCCGCGTTTATCTTTCCATCGACGAAACCATGACGGAAGATGATAACGGCGACGATTGGCAGGGCGTATTCACCCGCGATGCTGTTGTTTCTGTGGAATCCGTTCAGCAGGACGCTTCGGGGCGCAACTGGTGCGAGGTGCGCTATCTGTACGGCGCGGACGACGCAGATGGCAAGCTGATCTGGACGGACACCGACACGCTCTTTGTTCCGATGGACGATCTGTCGCCCACCGATGCGCATGAGCTGACCGTCACCGACTATGCCTATCCGTTTGAGCCGATTGCCCTGTATGCGTCCGCAGATTTCAATCTGCGGGACTATAACGCCAGCGTCAAGACCTTCTATCCCGGTCAGCAAGGACTTCAGGGCAGTTCCGGACATGACAGCGAGTACAAGCAGATTGCCAAACTCGACGGCTACGGCACGATTTACGCCACGCCGCATTATCTGGAGGGGCAGACGGTCTATTGTCTGGAACACACCATGAACAGCCCCGGCACGAAGAACAACGCCAGCGGCCCGTTTGAGGTTGTCGATCTGGACGGGTACGCGGTCAAGCCGGGGTATTCCGGCGATATTTACGGAAGCCGAACCATGCACGCCATCGGCTGGGTCATCCGGCACACTTACCCGTACATGATCGTAGATACCGGTTACGAGGACAGCGACGTGTGGTCGCGCGTCGCCGGGCAGTTTGCCATCCGCGAAGTTGTCAAACAGCTTGAGGGCGACTGGTATGTGCGCGACTACTGGCGCATGGACGAGTTCTACCGCGCATCCGGTCAAGCGCCGGGCGACTATCTGGAATACGCGCGCTGGCTGGCGGCTTGCGCGATTGAGCGCGCCAGCATCACGGGCGAGATCGGGATCAGCAGCAAATCGGTGAGCATGCAGAACGGCAGCTACGTCGGCACGGTGACCTTGACGACGGACGCGGATCTGATTCGCATCAGCCGCAGCGTCGGCAGCCTGACCGGCAACAGCGCCGGTTCGGACGGCGAGTATTACTATCTGCACAGCGGCGACACGATTTCCGTCACCTCCACTCAAAGCACCTTTTCGATTACCGCGCAGTCCGTTTCTTCGCAAGACGAGGAAGCGGCTTTTTTAATCGGTATTCCAAACGCGGATATCCAGAAGGTCATCATTCCGCAGTACGGCCTGCCTGCCAAAATGAAGGAAGTGCGCATCGAGTTTGAACAGCCGTATGGGGCTGTCCGCGTGAGCAAAATCAGTGCGGACAATGGCGCGGTGCTTTCAGGCGCGACGTTTGAGCTGATGAACGGCGCGGGGACGGTGCTTGCGACGCAGACCACGGGCGCAGACGGCACGGCACGCTTTGACAACCTTCCTGCTGGCAGTTATATCGTGCGGGAAGTCGGCGCGCCGACGGGCTACAAGATTGCCGTCAATCCGTCGCAGGCGGTGACGGTTGCAGCGGGCGCGACGAGCGACGTTCGTTTTGAAAACGACCGGGTGAACGGCAAAATCCGAATCGTGAAGCGGGATGCGCTGACGAAGGAAGCGCTGGCGGGCGCGGGCTTTACGGTTACGCGCCTGTCTGCCGCAGAGGGCGGCAGTGCGGTCGGCGAGGCGGTCGCGATGCTGACGACGGGCGCGGACGGAACGGCGGAAACAGGCTGGCTGCAATGGGGCAGATATCGGGTTGCCGAAACAGGCGTTCCCGAACACTATGCCGATGGCGGGTTTGTAACCGAAATCGACTGCATGGAGGACGGAAAAACCTATACCGTGGAAGCGGAAAACGAGCCGACGAAGGGATGGATTCGGCTGGTCAAAACGGACAGGCTGACCGGCAACCCCATCGAGGGCGTGGCGTTCGA
>ENA-ORSS01001865-ORSS01001865.1-human-gut-metagenome-genome-assembly--contig:-NODE-1865-length-20388-cov-9.252496_pt1 | contig 20388 bp, 11 predicted proteins | sample MGYA00241899_ERZ509162 | MGnify/ENA primary metagenome ERZ509162 (study PRJEB26280, sample SAMEA2338641) | human gut metagenome | biome: human gut; feature: human-associated habitat; material: faeces... | reverse complement strand
TATTATCACTTTATTGGGTGTTGTTTGCATTTTGTATATATACTGCGTAAATCTGCTAAATCTTCACGCATTTCTGGAGAATCCGGTAAATAAGGTGGAATCACAACATCATCTGGAGAATACTTCCTCTCATAGATACCCTGCTTGTATGGACGATGTGGATCCAAAGAAGCTGCAAACATAAAGAAAGGCTTATCTTTAGGACGTTGTTGCAAAGCTTCTACCCAAGAACTACCCATTTCCCATGGTTTAGTAACAGTTTTCAAAAAATTAAATCTCTTTTCGACATCAGGAGAATTTGTTCCATGATTTTTTCCAACCAACATTGTGTAATACCCATTTTCACGAAGACAATCAGAAAATAAAATAGAATGTGCTGGAAGTTTATCATGCAAATTTCGTGCTCTAGTACAACTTGGGTACATTCCTGTCAATATAGATGAACGACTTGGGCTACTTGAACTAGCAGTCAAAAAGAAATTATTAAAACGAATTCCATGATACGCTAGCCAATCAATATTAGGGGTATCTACTACAGGATGCCCATATACACCAACTTCTTCCCATCCTAAATCATCTGCTATAAAAATTAGGATATTGGGAGATTCATTTATATCATCTGCAAATATCTGATACGGTAATCCTGCACCTAAAAAACTGAATGCATACAATATGAATTTCTTCATTGACAAAAAATATTAACCATTTCAAATCTTCTAATTAATACTAATTACTTTTCATCACATTATCTATCGCCTTTAAATAATCTAATCCATGTATGGTATCTGGTTCCAAATAACTACCCTCTGTCCATTCATTCCAGCAATTAATAGTTATAACCCGTGGAACGTTAGTAGAATTCAAAACCCTTTTTTTAATCTGACGCAAAGCTTCTTCAAAGTTCTCAGGGGTATTATTTACTATAATATTAGTATAAGGATAACCTTGTCCTCCTTTCCAAGGCAAATTCTGATTGGTTCGGGGAGTAGGATCCCAGCCCATTGTCAAGTTAGGGAAATATGGAACACCATATGTGGAATCAGCTTTTTCCCAATAACTAAAATATTGGTCTCTGACATGATTATAATCCGTTTGAGGTTCATCTAAACAAGCGTGATGAATCCATACATAAGAAGTTGTAGAATCAAAATTTAACTCTGATATCAAAGATGGAATATCCTTAGGCTTATCCTGCCCCGGCAGAATAGGCATTCCCCAAGCTATCAGATTCCAGTGCACGCCTTTTAATCCTGCCCGTTTGGCTTTATCTCTTAATAAATCCATGGCCTGCTTGGTTTTTTCCAATGAACCAAAGCCATTTATAAAATTCTGAATATCATAAATTGAGAAATAGGCCTTCCCATCAATTTTCCAATAATTGTCCCTAATAAAATACCGACCAACCAAATCATCGGCTATTTTATCAAACTCTTCCAAAGTCACCCTGCCCGAATACAAATATTCGGGAGTTGCCCCTAATGTATAGGGAAACAGATCCTGCCAATCATGATTAGCCCACATCAAAGCAAAATTTATTTTCTGAGAATTAGCAGCTTTTAAAAAACCCTCATCCAAACACCGGTTCAAAAAAGGCTTTCCTTCATAATTGTACCAATCGAAAATAAACACATCAATTCCATATTCAGAAGCAGTCTCTATTTTTTGCTCCATCACCTTAGGGTCTTTTTCATCAGTATATCCCCAAGCTGGGACATTCGGTTGACAATGTCCTTCAAAACGTGGTTTTGCATTTTTCACCAATTCCCATTCAGACCAATTATCCCAATGCTGATTGCTAATACGTAAATCCTGCTTATCTCTTGTATGATAATTAGGGAAATAATAACAAGCAATTGTAATTTCATCCTGTACACGTTTTTCTTTTACAAACATATAATAGCATGCTAATACTAACATTAAAGTAGTAATCAGAAACACATATTTTTTCATAAACAACAGTTGATAATGCGAATCAGGAGTTGCCGACCTGATTCAAAAATTAACATAAATAAGTAAAAGTAATGGGCAACCTCACAAGGTATGTACCAACACTCCCTTAGTAACTCTTACTTTAGACGCTCTTTGATTTTCTGTCTCTTCATTCAGCCAGTTGAAAAAGGATTCGATAGACTGTCTAAGCTTAAAAACGGCTTGTACGAAAAGATCAAAAGAATTAGATTAATGCATATACAATTCATATGATGACGTTATTATTATAACTCATCATACTTTTTCATCATTCCCCTGAAGGCACAACCAAAGGTTCTCCCCACCCCACTGGAGTCCCAAAATTTGGAGTTCCATCCGTATTCCATGTAAATCGTTGTATAAAAGTAGAACGGCCTGTTCCATAACTTCCATGATTACGATTCTTTACATGGTAAACAATCCAATCCTCTGTTCCATCCAATGATTTTGTAAAGCAACAATGTCCTACTCCATTTACCCCATCTTCATCAACCGTATCATCACAACGATAAAATACTGCGCCAGGAGATTTTTTCCAATTCGATGGATCCATCGGATCATCACCTATATTCAACATAAGATATGCTAAACGATAATATTTAGTCCATGAACCATTACATGAATATATTATAAACAACTTACCATCGTGTTGCAAGAAAGCGGGTCCCTCATTTACTTTTGCCGATGGCTGTACCAGTTCCCAAGGTTGATCTGGCTTAGATATTTCTACTCGATTAGAGGAAATTGTCCAAGGATTACTCATTTCCGCAATATAAATGCGTTGATCTCCACCTGTCTCTTTACTAACTGTTCCAGACCAAACAGCATATAATTTTGTACCGATCTTCACAACTCCCATATCAATTGCATAGCATGTGTTGTCTGCTGTAGCTACAATATCTGGTGAATACTCATCACCTGTATAAATCATACCCATATCTTCGTATTCTCCCATTGGATCTGTTGTTTTAGAACGGAGGACTCCTGTACGTTGCATTTTATAACTTCCACCACTTTCTGACGATGGTCGACCTGCAGCATAATAGACATACCACCTTCCATCTATAAAATGAAGTTCTGGAGCCCACACATGCGAAGTGTTCCACGGTTTTATTGAACCATTATCCTTAGGAGCCTTCCAAATAGATTCCGTTGAATTTATAACCGTCAATTTATCCGATTTAGACACATTTATTCCATCACCATGAGCCTTACATGTATAATAAGCTCCTTGATACTGTATAATCCATGGATCTGGTATACCAGCTATCGGATTCACAAAAGTTTTATCGCTTTGAACTATCTCTACAACCTTCTCATATACTACATCATTTATTCCTTTAGCTAAAAACTTAATACTGGCTTTTCGTGAAGATGTAATATCCTTATTTTCATCATACGCTACAACAAATATTTCTTTTCCACCTTCCGTTTTAGTCAAATGTATCCATTCATCATCAGTAGAAGCATTCCATACAAGATTAGTAGAAATATTCAACTTAAATGTACCTGCAAAATTCCCAACTTGAACCGTCGAAGGCAATACAGATAAATAATCCTTACGTGTCAATATTTGGTCGTCTTTTTTTAAATTTTGTAAGACATCAGCATCTTCACAAGAGAGGACAAAAAAGAGTGAATAACACAAACATAAAATATATAATAATCGTTTCATAGTCTTAATTTAAAAATGGTTAAAATAAGAAGAAGCACCAATAAAGCATATAATGCTTCTTCTTAATAAATTCACTTTTTATAAACTAGTAGGAAGCTTTTCCATTACAAAGCGAAAACCGTTGTGATTACCGGCCTCACCTTTATGTTGATTACAGCCACGTGTATAAACCTTTAAATAATCCGGATGTCTAAAACTACCACCTCTAATAACCATTTTACCATCTGCAGTCAGTTTTCCAGCATTTACAGGATCTATTGCTATTTCATCTGCACATACAAAATAGAAATCCCAATCAAAAAAATCTCTACAATATTCCATTGCATTACCAGTCATATCATAAAGACCAAGTTCATTCGGTTTCTTTGTACCTACTTTGTCCGTACTGCTGTTAGTGGAAACAGAGACTTCACTTGAATTATTACTTCCGCTATACACATATCCTTTACTCATATTACCACCACGAGCTGCATATTCCCACTCTGCTTCACTCGGTAAACGTACCTTTACACCTAACTCTGCAGACAACCATTCGCAATACTGTTCAGCAGCTGGCCAAGTAATATTAACAACCGGATACCTATTTTTTCCGGCACGAGGCCTATACACCAAATTCGGAGCTGTTCCAGAATATTCAAAATTCCAAGCAGCAGTACTAGCATTATGTAATGCCTTTTTAGGCTCTGTGCGGCTATTTCTATTCTGATAAACATTTAGAAATACACACATCTGATCGACTGTCACCTCATATCTGCACATATAAAAATCTTTTGATATTTGCACTTTATGTACAGGTTCTTTTCCTTTTGTTTTTTTATCAATCGGAGAAGCTTCTGTATCTGTATTAGGATTCCCCATATCAAAAGTACCATTTTCAACCAAAACCATATCTTCCAAACTCATACCAGGAACAATATCTCCAGTGCGGGTTGTAAACTCAACAGGAAGACCATAAAAGACTCCATCTGCATTTTTTGCATAGGCTCTGACATAATAAGTTTTACCCTTTTCCAGTCCACCAACGATAGAATAAAATGCGCCAACCCCTTTATCTATCTTTTTAAAAGAGTCATTTTCAATAGTCGGTTCCGAAGTTGTCCCCCAACAAACGCCTCGCTCTGTTGTAGGAGAGCCTGCATCCATTAAAACCTCGCCATATAAATAAGCACTTCGATAACCAGGAAATACATCCCCTGTTTTGATAAAATTCATTGTTTTGAACCATACAGTTTCACCATATACAATTTTTTCTGCTGTTTTATAATAAGGACGAACTAAATAATAAGTGTTCTGAGAAAGATTCTCCAATTGTGCATCAAAGCCGTAGCCGCCTACATTCGCAACAATAGTTTCGTCTTCAATTGTCGGTTCATTTTCAATCGGAAGTATTGGTTCTGTTTCCACTCCGTTATAACATACTCCATATTCCAATATCTCGGAACCACCATTATCTGCAATTTGCATTAGTGCAATCGCAGTTGTCGGAGTGATTTCAGTTATATCATCAATAACGCACCACCCTTCACCTAAAACATCTTTAGTAGTAAACTGTAATTCGTTTCCATAATAGATATAGTCACCATCACTCACATAAGCTCGCACATAATATTCAGTTGATGGTTTCAACCCAACCAATTGTAACATATATCCATTCTCACCAGTAGAATCCAAAGCCTCCACTTTACTATCTTTTACTGTAGGGGAAGATGATTCACTCCAACAAAAGCCTCTCACCATACCTTCATGCAAAGTGCCCTTCACAATATATCCACTTACAAAAGCTGTTGTTTGTCCAATTTGAGCAAATCCTTGTGTAGTAACTTGTATTGAAGATTCTATAATTTCATCTTCTTTGCATGAAATAACAATCAAATTTGCCAGTGCAACTATCAAAAATAAAAATAATCTATTTTTCATTTTTTTATCCTTTCAATTTATAAGTTACTCTACTATACGCGGAGACCATCCCCAGTTTTGAATCAAATTTTTATTTCTATTTATCTCTGATTGTGGAATAGGCATTAAATTCATAAAATCCTCATATCTACGTTTTTCTATTTCTCTAACATTATATTCCTTAGTCTTATCATCTTCCTTTAAAATAATCTCCTGTTCATGAACTGATCTTTGTGTTTCAGGTCCAATCATCCAACGACGAATATCCCAAAAACGATGTTCTTCAAAAGCAAATTCTACACGCCTCTCATTTTGAATCAATTTACGTATATTCTCCTGAGTCAATGGCCAACCTCTATTAGCAAAAGTAGTACGTACATCTGGCATTCCGGCCCGGTTACGTACCTCAGATATAGCCCAACATATAGCATCATCAGGTGCAGAAGAAGGGTCATCATAATATTCATTTAACGTTTCTGCATATAATAATAAAATATCGGCATAACGGATGATTGGATAACTATTAGGCACAGTTACATTGTTAGTCGGATTCAAATCCTTATCCATAAATTTTTTTAAAAAGAAGCCTGTTCGCGAATATCCAAGAATATAATCTTTTCCCCATGGCTTTTCTGAATCGATATCACGCCTCCAAGTATTAAACTCTATACCACAGAAAGTTGCTCCATCATACCATATCGTAGCTTCCATACGTGGATCACGTCCAGAAAAAGGATGTAATGGGCGAAATCCTGAGCCTTCTTGCTCAGGCAACATACCGTTTTGCATTTCATAAGCTGCAACTAAGTCCTGAGTAGGCAAATTATAACAGACTGGAGTTCCTTTTCCACGAACATTAATAAAATTAAAAGGAAGATTATTATAATATATATCAATCGAAGGCCCTTTCAAAAATGGGAAAATAGATTCCTCTACCGTATTGCGCGTTACAAAATAAGTCTCATAAGCTGACTTCGTTCCATTTGTCTTCCTATATAAATCATACCTTCCCAAATCAATCACAGCTTTTAATGCCTTTGCTGCATCATTCCAACGTTCCTTATTATAGTCAGGATAACGCCACAATTCTCTATTAATATCTTCAGAATCATATTGTGGATAATTTGACGGTCGATTATATAATGGACTGGCTGCCATAGCAAGCACTTTCCCCTTCAATGCTAATGCCACACCATCATTGGCACGTCCAAAATTATTCCCTGACCAATCTTGATTCACACTCCTAAAAATCTCAATAGCAACATCACATTCACTTAATATGTATTTTACGCATTGATCAAAAGTTGCTCGTTTTGCTTCTGTCAATTCTGGTGAATCAAAGTGTAGGGTATGATCCAAAATTGGAACTCCTCCAAAATATTTCAATAACTCTGCATAAAAAAATGCACGTAGGAATATGACTTGTCCACGCAAATACTCCAAATCCTCTCTAGTAGCAACCCCTGGTCTCTCTTCAATATAATCATAGTTTTCAAGAAACTTATTACAAGCACGAATAGCTGCATAATAGTTAGACCATACCCCTCCTAAAGGTAAATCATCAGCATTCCAATTCCCATTGTTGAATCTCTGAGCATTAGAATCCAACGGACGCGCTTCACCATTATCTGTCGCACAATCCAAATATGCTCCACCCCATCCGGAAACTGCAGCACCTTTAGGCAACGAATAATAAATATCATTCACAAAATAACGGGCATACGTAGGATCTTTAAATACATCTTTCTCATATAAATCTCCTACATCTTCTTTATCCATCAAAGAAGAAGCATCCAAACATGAACTCATCACTATTGATAAAATGATTAAGTCTAATATTATATAAAGTTTTATTTTCATTTCACTAGTTTTTAAAATTTAAGATTTAACCCTACGCTATAATTTCTCATCTGAGGATAAGAAGTATTTCCTCCATCGTTAGATTCTGGATCATATTCTTTAAACCCACAAAATGTCAACAGATTTGTTCCACTAACATAAATACGAGCCGATGTTATCTTGATTTTTTTCGTCCAAAAAGATGGCAACGTATAACCAATCTGTACATTCTTTAAGCGAAGATAATTTCCATTCTTCAACCAAAATGTAGATAATCTATGATTCTGTTCAGAAGTCGATGGGGATAAACTTGGATAAGTAGCATGCTCCTTATTATCTGGAGTCCACCTTCCTAAATGATGCTTCATTACACTCCCTGTATTAGTAAATTCCCAATAGCCATATCCATTGACATATAAATCTGTAATAGCAGCACCTTGAAAAAATATTTGCCAATCAAGGCCTTTCCAATTACCACCGATAGTCAATCCATACATTATTTCAGGCAAACGAGTTTTTCCAATAGGAGCTATATCATAACTATCAATAATACCATCACCATTTATATCCCGATATTTTAAATCTCCAAGCTTCAAATTACTAGAAAAGCTAGACGGCAAAGCATCTATTTCCTCTTGAGTATTATAAAAACCATCTACAATCATACCAAAACGCTGATTTACTTTATGACCAATACTTGAAGTCCATGGATAAGTTTGTGGTTCTTCACCTCTTTTCAGGACCTTATTACGAGCAAATGACGTATTTCCTTTAATATAATAAGATACCTTTCCTATTTTATCATGAAATGAAGCATCAAATTCAAATCCTGAATTACGAACCTCTCCCAAATTTTGAGGTGGAAATCCCTTATTACCATCAGTTGCTCCCAACATACCATAAATAGTAGATATAGATCTGTCATAATCTAATATATTTACTCTTTTTTCTGTAAATGCATCTACGGTAACCGCTAATTTACTATTAAAAAAGCGCATGTCAATACCAATATTTAATTTACGAGCCCGTTCCCAAGTAACATTGGTATTTCCTTCCTTCCCTTCATATATACGATTTTCCGGATTATTCTCAATTCCAAATGAAGGACGGTTAGAAGTCAACATAGGATAAGTTTGCAAATAATAATATTTATCAGAACCAATTTTATCATTACCAACTTCACCGTAAGCTCCACGAATTTTCATGTAATCAAAAAGTTTACTATCTTTATTCCAAAAATCCTCTTCAGAAACGACCCAACCTAAAGAAAAAGCTGGGAAAAAGCCATACCGTTTACCTTTTGCAAATTGAACAGATCCGTTATAGCCAGCATTAAACTCTGCCAAATACTTACTTTTGTAACCATAAGTAATACGTCCAACATAATTAATATATCCAGTTGGCAATAACTCGTTATAATATTGAGCTAATTGGTTAAATGCAAGCAATCCTGTAATTGCATGAGGACCAAATTTACGATCATAGTTAACAGCAAATTCCGTTGTTACATTCCGTCTATGAGGTCCTGCAGATGTATCTATCCTAATTGAAGTTTCTTCCTGTACTATTTTATACTGTCCATCTTTAGTATATTCCCACAATTCTGGACGTTCCGTTAAATCTCTTCGAGATGACATCGAAGAGACAAATCCAAACATAGCTCTTACAGAAAGCCCCTTTGTTATAAAATCCAATTTCTGATTTAGTTTTACTACTGCTTCAAACACATTAGTTTTTGAGTGATTATAACCATATCGTGACAATGCAGCATAAGGATTCAAAAGATTTAATTTACCTCCATAAGTTCCATTCGGATTAACATAATTCAAATAATTAGGCGGCAAACGAACCATAGACTCATATAAACTTGTTGTTGCGTCATTATCATGTTTCTCATCCAATCGTCCAGATATATCCACTCCAAATACTGTAGTCTTCGTTACATTAAAATCCAAATTTGTGCGCAAAGCATAACGTTTAAAATATACATTCGAATTATAGTCATTATTATTAAATGTATTATAAATTCCTTGTTCATCCAAATAATTGGCTGATACATAATAGCGAACAAAAGGAGTACCTCCTCTTACTACAAGATTATATTGTTGCTTTGTACTAAAATCTTTCAATAAATCTCCAATATAATCATTATCAGGATGTGTATAAGGACTTGCACCTGTCCGATACATATCTAAATCATGAGTGCTATACTCTGGAATTTCACCTACATTCATCAATGCCTCATTTTTCAAGCGCGCATAATCATAAGAACCTAATTTCTCTGGTAAATTAATCGGAGTATTCAGTGTGAACGATGCTCTCAGGTCAACTACCGGTTTACCTATATCTCCACGTTTTGTTGTAATCAATATTACTCCATTTGCTCCACGCACACCATATACAGCAGTAGCAGACGCGTCCTTTAAAACAGAAAAGCTCTCTATATCTTCAGGATCTATCTGTGAATAGTCCCGTTCTACCCCGTCAACTAACACTAATGGAGCTGAAGTACCTGAATTATAACTAGCAATACCGCGAATATAGACTGATGCATTATCATCACCAGGACGTCCACCAGGAGATCTGGTGATGACTCCAGCAATTCTACCTCCTATAGCCTGTGTCAGATTAGTGGTTCCAGTACTTTGTAATTCTTTTGCATCAGCTGTAGAAATAGCCCCTACAACAGAAGCTTTCTTTTGTGTTCCATACCCAACCACTACTACCTCTTCCAAGTTGACGCCCGTTTCTATCATTTTCACATTTAGTGTTTTCCGTTTACCTATTCTTATTTCCTGATCCTCATATCCTATAAAAGAAAAAACTAAAATACTATTAGGACTTGAAACTGAAAGACTAAAATTACCATCTAAATCACTAATTACACCATTTGCAGTGTTTTTTTCAATAATATTTACTCCCGGCATAGTCTCATCGTTCATATCTACGACTGTACCAGTAATTGTAAATGATTGAGCGTATAACGAACTGAATGTTACGCCCATTATTACTATTATTAAAGTTAACAAAAATTTCTTCATGAATTCATTTTTCATTTAATTCTACAATACTGAATTACCAACCTGGGTTTTGAGTTAGTGCCTTATTTTTATTAATTTCACTTTGAGGAATCGGATAATAATAACACCTTTCAGGAAAAATACGAATTTCCACTTCAATAGGGTTACTATAAACAAATTCTCCTGTACTTTCATCCTTCACTATTTGTACACCATGAACAGGACGATTTAATACAACTTCAGCTTCTCTCCAACGGCGCAAGTCAAAATATCTTATATCCTCAAAAGCCAATTCAACAGTACGCTCCCGATGAATTATAGCACGCATTTCTCCTTTCGTCTTATTTTCAACAGGAGGTAAAGCAGCTCGAGCACGTACTAAATTAACATAAGTATATACCAATTCATCTTCTACCATATCATCATCTGATGCCGTATAATATTCATTTGCAGCTTCCGCATACATCAATAAAATATCAGCAAAACGTAAAAGAGGAAAATCATGGTAAGTATTTTTCTCTACACCTGAAATCCGAACATTTGGATCCAAATGTTTACGAAGTGTATATCCAGTCACACATCCTTTAGCTGTAGAATTTACTGCCGTATAATCTTTCCCGCCAACATACGTTTCGACTTCTCCATCCCACCATTCACTACCATTATAAAGAACAGATGCCTTAAACCGCTCACATCTATTTTCCCAAGGTCGTTGCGGATCATAATCAGGATCTTCATTGGGTAATTTTCCACTTCTCAATTCAAACATATCTATATATTCTTGTGTCAAGCTAGTATTTCCAGTAGCTCCTGGAAAACCTGCAGGTCCATTCCTCTTTTCCACATTATTAGTCATCCCCTGCATCTTCATAATAAGAAATTCATGATTCCCTTCACGAGTAAAAAAGAGCCGTTCATAAGAAGGATAAAGTTCATAAACAGGAGTTCCATCTGACAACTTCAAATTTATTACATCATATGCAGCTTTTGCAGCACGCTCCCAACGTGCATGATCCGGCGATGCATAACGTTGCACATCAGTTGTATTAATAATGGGAGATTCATTATATAAAGGACTTGCTGCGTAAAGCAATACTCTGGCTTTTAAACCTAAAGCAGCCCCCTTCGTTAAACGCCCATAATCATTATCTGGGTAACGTAACGGCAAACCTGTAGCAGCCTCATCACAAAGACGAACGATGTATTCCACACAATCCTCAAATGTATTGCGTGGGATATCAATTGTCCCCCCCTCATACAATTCATCCATAATAGGAATTCCTCCATAACGCTTCAACAGTTCATAATGTAACAAAGCTTTATGTAATTTAGCCTCACCTATATATTGTGCCATTTTTGCTTCAGACAAAGCCTCACAATAATGAATGTATTCCAGAACGATATTTGTCTTTCGTATAAACTGATAAATTTCGGCCCATCGTGCATCCTTGTTACCTCCAGATCCAGAATGAAAAGTTGCATGTGTAAAACTATTAACCTCCGTATTAGTACCAACAGGAGAAAGTACTCCCAAATCGGTTACACAATCAAACAAACTATTTTGATTGGCAGAACCACCACCAAAGCGATTATATCCTCCCAGACCTGCATTCAATCCAACATAAAGTTCATTAACGAACATTTCCACCTTTAAACTATCCTTAAAGGCTATTTCTGGTGGCATTCTCTCTAATGGAACTTCATTCATCGCATCATAGCAAGAAGATAATAATGCCAAACCAGCAAACAATATCATTATTTGTTTTTTCATATAGTAACTATTAAAATTGAAGACTTAAACCTATACTTGACACTTTTTGTACTGGATAATTACATACTCCAGGTTGACTCTCTGGATCAATAACACGCATATTATGCCATGTAAAAAGATTATATCCTACATAGAAAATACGAGCTTTAGATATTTTGACTTTTCTGGTCAAATCCTGTGGAAAAGTATAACCTACTTCTAAAGTCTTAAGTCGAATAAAATCTCCATTATCTTGCCAAAAATCTGAATCCAAACGATTATGGGTTCCTCCTAATAAAGACAAACGTGGATATTTCGCAGTACGCCAAGTTGATGGGTCTCGTGGATTATAACGATTTTCCCAATGATACTTTTGTACACTACCACCGCCCCATTCATTTCCATTTCCTGCCTCATTCTTAAAAGCCATTATATTAAGATCTGCATATGTATAATCCCTATTTGCAACTCCTGTAAAAAGAACTTTTACATCAAATCCTTTATAAGTCGCACCAGCAAAAAATCCATAATTCCATTCCGCTAAATTGGCATCCCCAATCTTACGTTGATCTAGTTCATCAATAATAGCATCTCCATTTAAATCACGATACTTTATATCACCAGCATAAGCTGCTCCGAAATCCGTTTTGGGACTATTCAAACGATCCTGCTCATCTATATATAGCCCATCAGAAACATAGCCGAACACATCATTTATAGAATTACCTGTTCGTCTCTGATAATCATACGGATAAGGTTGTTCATCATTATATATAATAGTATTATCTATAAAACTAAAATTACCTCCTAATATCCAATAAAAATCTTTTATCCTATTCGAATAAGCTATACGTGCCTCGTATCCTTTATTTTCCGCTTTCCCTATATTTTCCAGAGGCCCTCCAAAACCATAACCAGAAAGTGTAGATACCGTATACCGTGTTGTCAATATCTGTGATGTCTTCTCCTTAAAATAATTAAACCCTAAACTTATACGATCTTTCCATAAACGAATATCAGCACCAAGATTTAATTTCAATGTTTCTTCCCAAGTTACATTAGGATTGAAAACACTATTTTCTCCCCATCCATTAACATTAGATCCATTTACGCCAAAATGATAACGACTACCTTTATTAGACATTGTTGGTAAATAATAAAAATATGGTAAACCATCATCAGTAGCTGTCAAGCCATATGAACCATAAAATTTTACAAAACTAAGTAGATTATTTCCTATTGTATTTTTTACAAAAGGTTCTTCCGATAAGATCCACCCCAATGAAGCTGCAGGAAAAAATCCATAACGATTTTTTGGAGGTAATTGTTCAGTTCCTTGATATCCAAAAGAGAACTCTGCCAAATAACGAGAATCAAAAGCATAAGACGCACGTCCAAACAATCCTTGATGATAATTAGTCATTTGTTGCGTATCTGTAGTCTGCTGATTTCTATTAAAAATCAATAAGCCTGATACATCATGTTTTTTTCCAAAAACATGTGCATAATTCAATCCCACTTCCACATCAAATATTCGAATCTTACTATCACCGAAAGAGTTTTTATTAACTTGCTTTCCTGGTTCCCCCCACGTAGTAAACAAATCCTCACCAGTAGTTTCGTCTTTGCCAGCATACTCATATACCATATATGACTTACTTCTATTTATTGTATTATCAAATCTCGCATCAAAAGCCAATGAAGCATATGCACTTAAGCCCTTAGTAATAAAATCCAATTTTTGATTTGCTTTCATGGAAGCCTCCATCGTGCTATGAATATATTTTGAATATCCACTATGATTTAATATACCATATGGATTTTTACGATAATCATTTGTACCTGCAACTCTATCTGGCCCATAATTCAATGGGAAAATATTAGCAGGAAGAGAATAAACTGTTTTAAAAAGCTCTTCTGCACTCATGGATCCACCAGGATTATTTCGTAATTGCTGCCTACCAAATAAATCAACTGACAACAAAAGATCTTTAGTTAAAGATACATCAACATTAGAACGAATAGAATATACCTTAAAATTTGCATTAGTATTATAAGTATTCAAACCTGCTGTTCTATATAGCCCATCATTATTTTGATAAGAGAAATTAACAAAATATTTAGCTTTTGAACTTCCTCCCTCGATACTTAAATTATAGTGCTGAGAAATTGTACTTTTTTTAAATATTTCATCAACCCAATCTACATTAGGATGAGTATAAGGAGACTCACCACTTAAATATAAATCAAAATCTTCTTGCGTATAAACAGGCTCCGCACCTGGATTATCATTAAGATAAGCTTCATTATATAATTGAGCATAATGATATGAATCTAAATATTCAGGCATCTGCGTTGGTTTGGAAAACCTCAATTGAGTATTAAAACGTATAACAGGTTTTCCTTCTTTGCCACGGCGAGTAGTAACCATAAATGCTCCATTTGCTCCTCTCAATCCTAAAATAGAAAGAGAACCTGCATCTTTTAAAACCGAAATAGACTCTATCTCATGTGGGTCAAGTAAAGAAAAAGAACGTAGATGACCATCTACAAATACGGCAGGAGAACTACTACGCCAAGAACGCTGACCACGCACATACAAACTTGCATTATCAGCTCCTGGCATTCCAGTACTTTGTATGCTTTGAACACCCATCATCAATCCTGCCAATGCTGCATTTTGAAACATAACCGGAATGTCTTCCAACTGTTCTCCTTTGACAGTTTCCACAGCAGAAAGGAGTCTTGATTCTTTTTGTTGGCCATACATTAAGTTTACAAGATTATCCTCATGTTTTTTAATTTCCTTCAGTAATGTTAGTCTAATATCCCGGTTCTTTCCAATCCTAACTGTAGTTTTTTTATAATTTTCTAATGTAAATATTAAACTTGATTCTTCATTAGGTACAGTAATCGTAAAATTTCCTTCTTTATCTGTTAACACAAAGGATAAAGTTTCTTTTACATCGACCAAAACATTCTGTAATGCATTTCCGCCTGTATCTACCACTTGCCCTCTTATTATAATTTGGTTCCGTTGCGCAAAAACATTAAAAGAATAAAAGTTGTAACTACAAAGGACGACAAGACAAAAAAACTTCAAAAAAGCAATCTGCCTTGATAACAAGTGAAACTTAATACTGTTTTTCATCATATAAAAGGTTAAATTATTGTTTATTTATTCCAAAGAAAAGATAACTATGCTGGTCTGACACTTCATAATGAGAAGTTGATTTTATGTGTAATGGCAAAACATATTGTTTTGTTGGTTCTAAAGTGGTTGTACGAAAAGTGACTTTCAAATCTCCTCTGCTTGTGTTTTTCTTAATCACAGCAACCGTATCTGCAGGAGTAATATCATAGCTTCCAACAGGAAGAATTTCATAATTTGCAAAAGAAGGATCTGTTTTCTGAAGTTTCTTTAAAGAATCAACAGCTAACCCTATTGAAACTTCTACATTTTGAGGAACTGGAATACTACTTCCACAATATGCTCCTATTATATAAGTAGTATCTTTAGCATAGTCAAAATTAGCAATAAAAAAATCGCTTTTTGTAGCCCATGCCGATAATGGAAAATAAATTTTCGCATATTGAATTTCCTCTTTTTCTTCACAACCCAAAAAGAAAAAAAATAGTAGCAGTAGAATTAAGGATTTACTTTTCATAATACATTATTTAAATTACAATTATTTTATATATTCTTGTTGTATATGCGAATCAGGAGTTGCCGACCTGATTCGCATAAATGAAAGGATTATATCTATTTTGCCTTCGTTGGTTGTGGCCCTAAATAAGAGCGTTTCATTCCACCAAAGTCCAATACGATTTTCTGTAATACAGTTCCTGCGTCTCCACATAAGACTTTTACCGTATGTTTACCAGGCTTATTAATATGCAATGTGGTTTTGTTAATTCTACAATTCTTCAAAGCACTCTCATACCAGATCTGCGCATACTCGAAAGACGATGTAGAAGGATTCATCACTGGGCCGTCGTCAATACAAACTCCATATCGGGTTTCGATATTCGTAGCCTCATGCCCGGCATAATCCCTGTCGGCACTTAGCGTAAACGTAGGAAGTACATAGGTATATACATCTACCGAACCTTGTTCGAACGTATAGAAGTCATATTCAACACGCGGAACAATACTACTACCCGTTTTTTGCGAAGGCGCAATAGGGTTACCCAACTGAACGGAAGCATTTTCGAATCCCAAATTAGGAATTGTCACAATCTTTATATCGTCATTCTCCACTTTCCGATGGTAATCTGCAGCGTTTATCGAGACATAACCATTATGTTCGACAAACAAAGCATCCATTTCGGTTTTCGAAGGTGAGGCCGGATTAAATACAGATACATAAACTTTTTCTTTTTCGCCACTATCTGCCGTTATCTCCAACGTACCCGAAATTCTTTCTCCGACAGGCACTTTATCCCAATCGACAGATACCCAAATACGAGATTCGGTATCGGTACTTCCTTCCGTGTCGCTAATCTGTATCCACTCATCAGAAGCTGTTATTTTCCAGTTCAAAGTTGCTGCACCTTTATTGAATACATCCAAATAATGCGACTGACGGAAATAAGTATCAAACGCCGGTAATGCATACAGACTTCCAACTCCTTTCAGCACATCTGTACCTTCGACCCACACACCTAATGAAGCAGATGGAAGAAGAGATACCGTTTCCAAACGAGGCAATTCATAATAAGATGTTGCAAAACCCTGACGCATAGTCATTATATGATTCCATTTCCCTTTTAGCAACGAATTATAACCATCGGTGATGGTCTGTAGACTATCATAGTACACTTTAACCTGATCTTTCAGTACATTAGCCGTTGCCCGCTGTTGCAAAGCATACCATCTGTTTTTTTGCCCATTAAGTACCATCTTATTCAGAAGCTCGCAACCTTTTACAGGATAATAAAGCAACTGATAAAATCCAGGTTTACATCTTTCGGGCAGTTCATTCAGAATCTGTTCAACCTTTGCTCCTATCCGATTATAAGCCGCCAAACGTGAATCAGCTTCCTGATAATTGGCAAAGGAGAAATCGGTGTCAGTATTGCGCTCCTTACCATGTTTATTAGTTGCCCACTGGTATCCCCATCCCATAAACTCGGGTTTACGCGAAAAAGCCTGATGATAAAAAGTATCTGTTATCTCCAAAAAGTCTTCATAATACTTATCACCAAAAAGGTTTGCCAGCCAACGAGCCTGATAAAGAGATATGTTCTCATAATTAAACGAATCAATATCGTAGGCCATAGCCAGAAATAAATTCATTGCAGACTCACACGATTTTATATCTCCCACATTCAACAACCAGATACGATCGGCTGTCGTGTCATAAGCTTTACGCAGTTCTTCATACATCAAGGCAGGAGGAGTTGTACTCATCCACAAATAATCATGAGGCTTGCCCAAGTACGAAACATGATAATACACACCAGCCCTTCCCGAACGTTTCTGTTCACGCGGACTACTCAATCGTTTCATATATCCATAATTATCATCCGGCCATATTATCGTTACATCATCCGGCAAATCAAGACCTGCACTGTATACATCCAATACCTCTTTGTAAGGAGTAAAAGCTTGAGGAATTTCATCAGCAGGTTTTCCTATCACATCTGTCAGAATCTGACGTTGTGCCATTAAAGCTTCTCCAAGCATTTTTACCCTCTCTTTCATATCATTGCTTCCACTCATAGCTTTATCATGAAGGCCACGTAAAGCCAGCGTATAGACATTTTCATAACAACCGTTCTCCACAACACGTTGTTTCAACACTTTGTTTATCATATCCTTATTATGGATATAATCCCATTCGCCCATCGACTTTTTATCCCATTCGCTAGCATTATTAAACAGGAGCGGTTCGCAGTGTACCGATCCCATCACAATAGCGAAACTATCGGCAACAAGCTTATTCTCAGGAATTTTATTAAAAGCGATAGACGCTTCGTGCATAGCCGGACACAAATAATTTGCTTTCAGGCGTAACAGCAGCTCACATACTTTTGCATACGTTCTAGGCCCTATACTACCTCGCTCTTTCTCAAAAGTATTTTTTGCCCAGCGCAACAATCCCCAATCTTCATCATTAATAAAAATTCCACGATACTTTACAGAAGGTTCCTCCGAAACAACTCTATCTACACATAAATTCAGATTCTTATGCACAGCTACAGGAGCATCAGCCCACCAATACCATGGAGATACTCCAATGGCTTCGGATATCGAAAATAAGCCGTATGCAGTTCCACGACGATCACTTCCTACCACAACCAAAGCCTTGCTAACTCCAGGAAAAGGATTCTGAACGACCTCTAACAGATAGCTTTCCCATCTACCTTTCAATGACGTTACATCCAACTTGTTATTTGCAACAAGATCGTCTATCAATTTATTCCGCCCCAATGTACCAACAATAACACTATTGGCAGAGAGCTTTTCATTGCTATTTTTTACTTGAATTTTCTTACCAGTAACCAGACGCACGTCATTCGAGAATAAGTTTGCAGCTTTTCTTACTACCTCAAAATCGCTCTTGTCAATGTACAAGCAAGCACGTTTTTTCCCATTTACCAGGCCGAATTCATTGGCTTTAACATCATTCTCTGTCAATGAAACCTGTGCCTTAAGTGTCGGCAGGCATACAAGCACCGCCAACACACATGCAATTAATCTAATTTTCACCATATCTATTTTCAATTTATCCGAGTTGATTCAGGGCCCATATATGAGTTTCTCAAACCACCGAAATCTATAACAATTTTCTGCAACATCATTCCTGGATGAGCACAGAAAATCTTCACAGTATGCTTACCCGGTTTAGTAATAAAATGAGTCGTTTTATTGATTCTACAGTTTCTCAACACACTTTGAATCCACAATGTACTGTAATACGGTGCACCAGCTTCCGGCAAATATACGGGACTATCATCCACCATAACCCCGTAACGTGAACCATGTTCGTTATCCAATGGGAAAATAGGCAGCATATATGTATATACATCTACCGGCCCTGTCTGGAAAGAATAAAAATCGTATTCAAGTACAGGATAATTGTTACTACGAACCGGAGCCACATAATTAGAAGTAAGCACTAAACCATCCAAATAGGGTGTTTTCGCAAATGGATCCCCCAAACGAACGACTTTATTATGGAAACCAAGGCCATTTACGACATCAAATTTTATATCATCAGTTTCCTTTTTACGATGAAAGCCTGTCGCATCAATAGAGACATAACCATTGTTTTCGACATACATTCCTTTTAATTCAGAAATAGCAGGAGACGAAGGATTGAATACTGACACAAATACCTTCTGTTTACCAGCCTTTTCAGCCAGGATATCTACTGTACCAACAATATCTTCACCAACAGGTACTTTATCCCAATCTATCGAAACACTTATTCTTTCTTCATAACGTGTTTTTCCATGCTGCTTATCAACAACTATCCAAGGTGCAGATGGAACAGCTTTCCATTTCAAGCTACCTTCTCCTTTATTAAACACATCAACATAGTAATAAGAATCAGGTAAGAACTTATTAAAGCAAGGTAGAGTATGAATATTAGTAATCCCTTTCACATTGTTCTCTCCTTCACACGAGATTCCTAATGTCGGTGTAGGCAATAATGTTACAGAATCCACTTTTGCACGTTCAAAACTTCTTGCTCCACCATGAATTAAAGACATCATGCCATTCCATTTTCCATTCAACAAAGAATTATACTGTTTGGTAATCAGCTCCAGGCTATCACCATACATTTTAACTTTGTCTTTTAGCAAATTAGCACTAGCCCGTTGCTGAGAAGCATAAAGACGGTTCTTCTGCCCTACCAATGTCATCTGATTGACCAGTGCAGCACCCTTCACATTATAATATACTAATTGAAAAAATGCAGGAACAGCCTCATCATCTAACTGCCCCATAATTTTTTCGGCCTTTGCTGCAATACGCTCATATTCGGACAATCTACGATCAACTTCTTTGTAATTTTGAATAGAGAACTCTGTATCCGTTCTACGTTCCATGTATTCTGGTTTACGGGCAAAAGCCAACTTGAAATATGTCTGCTGAATATCTTCAAATTCATTCCTGAATTTTTCTCCAAACATACGGCACAAAAAGTCCACACCATGCTGACCAATGTTACTATAGGTGAGTTCTATAATTCAATTTATCCTCTTGTATCAGACAGCAGAACTCTTTA
>ENA-ORSS01001864-ORSS01001864.1-human-gut-metagenome-genome-assembly--contig:-NODE-1864-length-20394-cov-5.668420_pt1 | contig 20394 bp, 22 predicted proteins | sample MGYA00241899_ERZ509162 | MGnify/ENA primary metagenome ERZ509162 (study PRJEB26280, sample SAMEA2338641) | human gut metagenome | biome: human gut; feature: human-associated habitat; material: faeces... | reverse complement strand
TCACGGCTGCCGTAGCCGTAGAGCACGCCGGCACAGTCCAATCCGAAGGCCCTTGCCCCCTCCGCGTCGTATTTCCGGTCCCCTATCATCAGTGTGTTTTCCGGCGCTGCATCGGGACAGGAGCGAAGCACATGGGCTATCACGTCCGCCTTTGTGGGTCTGCCCTCGTCCATGGTGTTGCCGCCTACAAAGTCGAAATACCGTGCTATATCGAAGTGCTCCAGTATCCTGTGGGTGAAGTCCTCCGGCTTTGAGGTGGCCACCATGACCCGCCTGCCCGCGGCCTTCAGGTCACTGAGAAGCTCCGCTATGCCAGGATATATCTCGTTTTCAAATATGCCCTTTTCGGAAAAGTATTCCCGATAGTGCTTCAGCGCCTCCAGCGCCTGAAGGTTGGTCATGCCGAAGCCCTCCTCAAAGGAGCCTATGAGGGGCGGCCCTATCAGCCATGTAAGCGTTGTCCTGTCCGCAACCTCTATGCCCATCTTGCATAGAGCGTACTGGGCGGCGGAGGTGATGCCCAATGCGGGGTCCGTGAGCGTACCGTCAAGATCGAACAAAAGGTTCTTGAATACCGCGTTTTTATCCATTTTCTTCCCGCTCCTGGCGCCTGAGGTATTCCGCCGCCTTGAACAGGCCGAATACCGTCTTGCCGTCGGAAATCCGGTCATTCATTATCATATCTATAAGCTGGCACAGCGGCGTTTCCCGGTAGTCCAGAAACTCGTCCTCATCCGGGTGGGCATTGCCATAGCTCAGGCCCCTGGCAAGGTACACGTATATACGCTCCGAAAGTATGGCGGGGGAGGGTATGTATATGCCCAAAGGGATAAACTCCTTTGCCGTTACGCCTATTTCTTCTTTAAGCTCCCGCTTCGCCGCATCGAGAGGGTCTGTGTCGAAGGCCTCCAGCTTGCCTGCGGGTATCTCGGTCATCACCCTCTGCTGCGGGTAGCGGAACTGGCGCTCTATTATTACGCCGCCATTATCCGTGAGAGGAACCACGGCCACCGCGCCCCGGTGTTTAAGATAATCCCTCCGGGCGGTCTTTTTGTTGCAAAGCTCAACGGTATCGCTGTACACGTCGAATACCGGGCCGGAATACTGTATGGCGGAGGAAACCGTCCTTTCAAAAAGCCTGCTGTCGTCCATGTGACAACCCTCCTGCAATTCTCAGCAAAATCAATTATAGCATATCACGGCGGCGCCATAAAAGCAAATAACGGCACACTTTTTAACCTTTGGACAAAACCGGACAATAATTGCACCCGAGGAGGCAAATGCCTGCAAAAACAGCCAAATTTATTCCCTATCGCCGCGAAAATGGCGGTGCTAAAATCACAGCATACAGAAAACCGCATATACCGCAGGATAACCAAAAAATTACATTATTACGGAGGCACTATATGGCTAAATACCGCATACTTTTGGCAGACAGCAACAACCAGTTCCAGACCACCGTCAGGGATTACCTTACGGCTCAGGAAGGAATAGAAAGGGTGGACACCGTGAACGACGGTCAGTCCGCCCTGGACGCAATGAACAACAACCGGTACGATGTGCTCCTGTGCGATCTCATCATGCCGGGCATGGACGGCTTTGAGCTCCTTGAGAGGCTTAACAGCGGCCTCGTAAAGGACGTGCCTGCCGTCATAGTGATAAGCGCCCTGCGTCAGGAGGAGATGGTACGGCAGGCCTGCACGCTTGGCGCAAAGTATTACATGGTCAAGCCCATCGACCCCGATACGCTGTACAAGCGCATAATGGACATGATGGAGAGCACCTACGCACAGCGCTCGCAGGTCTGCGCCATAAGCCCCAAACCTCAGACTCTGGACGAGAAAATCGCTTCTGTATTCCTCATGATAGGTATACCCGCCCACATAAAGGGCTACCATTACCTGCGGGAGGCGGTGCGCATGGTATACTTTGAGCCCGCCCTCTGCGGCCGCATAACCAAGGAGCTTTACCCCGGCATCGCCAAAAGGTTCCAGACCTCTGCCTCTAAAGTTGAGCGCGCCATACGCCACGCCATAGAGGTGGCCTGGACCCGCGGGAAAATAGAGAACATAAACCAGATATTTGGCTACAATATCTACAGCAAAAACGACAAGCCCACCAACGGTGAATTCATAGCCCTGGTTGCTGATAAGCTCATCATGGAGACTGCCCGGGAGAAAAACGGAAGAAGCGAGATTCAGAACGTCATATAATCAGGCAAAAATTGAGGGTTGAGGGCTTTGCGGTCTGTTCGCTCTCACGCCCACCAACACAGCAAACTCCAACTGAAAATGAGGGATGAATGCGATAAATAATTTTTTCCTGATGCGACCAACTCCTTCTGTTTATTGGGTAAGAATTATACCTACAAACAGGAGGAGTTTTTGCAATGAACATGGAGTTCAACCAACACATTATCGAGTACATGACCCATTGCTATTCGAGACAATTAAGGCCTAAAACAATGCATAGTTATGAAAGTACTCTGAGGTTATTCGAGAGGTGGTGCAAAGAGGAATTGGGTATTGAAACTGTAGATGCGGTTACTGAAAGCACCATTCGCCATTACATTTCAGACATTCAACAAAGAGGAAAGTACACCTTTTATTCAAACGATTTAACCAAGGTCACAAATGCTCCAGAGCACAGGCGAGACTACTGCGAAGCAGTAAGCACAATCACCATCAATAACTACCTTCGCAACTTAAGAGCCTTCTTTAATTGGTTAGAATATGAGTGCATCATTAAGCAGAATCCAATGCAAAGAATAAAGCTATTGAAAAGCGAAAGAAAGGCAAAGGAGTATATGGATGATACAGACTTCAGGAAGCTCACCCACTCCCTTAATAAAGCCCTTTATCCAGAGCATCGTGACTATGCCATAATAATGCTGCTGATGGATACAGGAATGCGTTTAGGCGAATGTTCCAGCCTGCTTGTAAGCGATGTCGACATGACGAATCTCTCGATTTCCCTAAGAGCGGAAATCACAAAAGGAAGGAGAAACAGAGTCGTGTTCTTCTCCCCCAAGACCGAAACCCTTTTGCGCCATTGGCTCAGTTTCAAAGACAGACATGTGGAGAGTGATTACCTCTTTCCTATGAAGCAAAATGGTGAGCACATTACTGTCAGCGCATTTGAAAGAAACTTTAAAGTTTATCTTAAGCGCATCTCCATCAAAGGTAAGTATTCTCCACATTGCCTCAGAAACAACTTCGCCAAGCGCTGTCTCATGAGTGGAATGGACATATATACATTAAGCAGAATATTGGGGCATTCCAGTGTAACAGTCACTGAAAAAGCGTATTTGGATCTTACTGATGATGACCTTCGCAAAAGGTATCAAAACTTCAGTCCCATATCCAATATGAAATAAGCATCATCTTTTAAACATGTTTTATGCATCTTTAGAATTGCTTGAATGCACCTTTTGATGCACTTTCAAACAACTTTTAATACACATTGATAGGTATGGCTTCGATATGGCATTTTGCCTGTTCGAAGTCATTCGTTTTATACCTACCAATATTTCACAATTACTCCTACCAACAAACCAATAAACACTGGGAAAATTCAGATATCTTCATCTCAAAAAAGCCTACATTTAAGCATTTTTGAAATTTGCTTTTCACTGCACACACCCACAAATCGCTAACTGGTAGGTTTTCCGGAAAACTTTTAGAGATAGCAATAATGGCATTTTTTAATCTATGCCAAGCCATTTCGCACATTCATGTCACGTTTATAGCACAAGTTAAGCGCTGCGCAATGCTATAATGTGTACATAAGAGAGAGGGAAACAAACCTCTAAGAAAAACAAAGGAGAAACGATAATGGAATACTACAACGAATTCAAGCTCACCATGGAAACAAACGCCAAGGCAAAAGAGGCAAGTGAAATTCTGATCAACAGGCTGAACAAAGGTTTCGAGATTGACAATACTTATCGTTTCAATCCTTCTTCTAAAATGGCACAGGTTATTTCTGCCAACGATAATACTGTCACACTCGATGGTTACGATGGTTACTACACTGTTGAAGATTCCGAAGAAGTCTTTTTCGAGCTTTTAAAAGTACTGGCAGAAAATCTCTCCGAAGACACCTTCTCTTGTGAAATAATAAATAATTCTACATACTCAGAGGGCACTATCAATACATCCTTCAGCAACGGTATCCTTACCATCAACTCTGTGTACTATCCCGAAGGATATACCGAATACTTGTGCTGTGACGAATGCGGTGAAAACATCGTAAAAATCGATGAGTACGATGCAAGCAAAACATACTTCTGCGAAGAGTGCGGCGAAGAAGTCGACCTCCAGGAACAGTACGAAAACTGCAAGCCCATCATTACCGAAAAGGTAATAGCCATCAAGTAACAGCAGTACCATTTAAGTGACAAGTTAAAACACTCCCGCTGGTATAATAAAAACATAAAGAACAGAGAAAACCTAAACAAAGTAAATTAAGAATTAAGGAGATAAAAACAATGAAGAACATCAACATCAACTTCCAGAAGCAGACCATCGAAATGACCAAGACCTTCGCTAACAGTGCAAGCAACTATGGCTCCGAAGCCTACAACGAACTGATGAATGCCAAGCGTGACTTCCCCTCCTACACTGTCACTATCGTAAAGACTGCCTCCAAGAAGGATTCCTTCAAGGGTCTCAACCTCAAGTACATGGAAAAGTACATCACCGAAAAGTCTGGTGTCGAGAGCGAACAGATGGCTACCTTTAACCTCCTCTGCGGCAACACTGATGAAGAGTTTGCGGCCAAGGCATCCTTCGGCGAAATCAAGATGTGGTTCCTCACTCAGTATCCTGAAATCGAGAAAGCACGCCAGAACATCGATGAGATCATCGCCAAGGCCAAGGAAGCACGTATCGCAGCCAAGGCAGCTTAATCAAGACAACAGTGAGCAAGAAAAGGAGCAGTAATTATGAAAAACACTCTTAAGATCAATCACGAAAACAGAACTCTCGTAATGGATAGAACTTTCGCTAAGGCTGCCTCCTTTGTCGACTCCAACGAATACAACCTCCTTCAGGATGCACGCAGAGACTACCCTTCCTACCAGGTAATCCTTCGCTCCATAAAAAAGAAGGAAGATAAGGAAAGCTATCGCGGCCTTACCTATAAGTACATGGAAGACTACATCCGCACCCACGCTAATGCCGCCGCCAACATGGCTGAATACCATCAGCAGCGTTTGTTGGCAGAGTGCCACTCCATCCGCTATGCAAATATCAAGAAATGGTTCCTCGGACTGTATCCCGAAGTGGCCCAGTTCGGTGTAACGGAAATCCCCGAAAGCAAAGTTGAAAATGCACTTTCAATAGTGAAAGGAGAGGCCGAGCTTCAGGCGGCGTAGTGAAAATGAAATATGGAAAGATAAAAGACCTTCCGGAATAGCGGGAAGGTCTTTTTCTTATTCAATTTCTATTGTTCTTACTCCATGTTCCAGAATGGTATTTATCAGTTCATTTCGTGAATAATTGACCTCTTTGGCAATTCTGTCTATCTCGGAAAGCGTTTCTTCTTTAATACGTACAGTAATCACCCTGTTTCCGTCTTCCCCACGTTTTTTCAGCTTTAATACATCGCCTTTTACTTCGCTCATATTATGTCTCCTTGTCTAATTACTATCAGTTTATGTTGACAGGAGATTTCTTAATATACTATAATATGATATGTATTATGATATCTATAATGATATCAAAATGTTTGTGAGGTATAGGTATGCGAAAAGTTCTCTGCTTAGTGCTGATCGCCATCATGCTCCTTTCCGTTGGCTGCTCCGCAGCGGTTTCCATTGTTGGTGCCAACATCAACGATGACGGTAACCTTATTCTTTCCATGAGCGACGGCAGCACCATAGATGCAGGTTACGCTAAAGGTGATAAAGGCGACCAAGGCGAAAAAGGTATTGACGGCAAGGATGGTAGTGACGGTATAGACGGCGTTGATGGCGTTGGTATCAAAAAGGCCTCTGTTAATGATAGCGGTCACCTTATGATACGCCTTACTGACGATACCTTGATGGATACCGGTTATGTAATAGGTGCAGACGGCAAAGACGGACGTGACGGCGTTGACGGCAGAGACGGTCGTGATGGTGCAGATGGCCGTGATGGTGTTGACGGAACTGATGGAAGCAATGGTATTGACGGCAAAACTCCTTACATCGGTGATAACGGTAACTGGTGGATTGGTGATGAAGATACAGGCGTAAAGGCAAAGACTACCGATTTTATCTTTAATGATAATGGTAATGGAACATTGCTACTTGCTTATGTTGGGCACGATACCGATGTTGTGATTCCTGAAAAAGCCACTCGCATTTGCGAAGGGGCATTTATGAACAACAAAGCAATGCGTACCGTTTCCATTCCTGAAAGTGTGCAAAAGATTGATGAATTTGCTTTCTATGGCTGTGTTTCTTTGGATTCTGTAGAACTTCCTAAAAAGCTTATGTGGTTGGGTAATTTTGCCTTTGCCGATTGCACAAGCCTTAAGAGTGTAAATATTCCTACTAATGTTGCTACGCTTGCAAGAGAAAGGGATAACAACGAATTCGATGGATGGGGATATTATACTTTTGAAGGATGTACAGCGTTGGAATCCGTATCATTTGGCGATATAAGTGACTATGCCTATTATCCCAACGAAACTCCTGACCATGGCTATATTGGTAAAGGTGTATTCAGAAATTGTGTAGGATTAAAATCCATTATGCTTCCGAGTTATATAACCTCTATTTACGATTATGCATTTTCTGGATGCGACCATCTTAAGAAAGTGGTTCTGCCTGAGGGATTATTAAATATAGGAGCATATTCTTTTGCTTTGGCTGATGAATTGGACGACGATTATATCCACAAAAAATACATCACAGGAAACGGATATGATAATTCTAATCTCGATATCAACTTCCCTGAAAGCTTAAGAATTATAAATTCCTATGCTTTCAACGGACAAGGATTAAATAGTCCTGTCGAGGTGTATTGCAGTATTGTTTGTGACTCTGTTTTCACAGGTTCTCCATCAAATATAACAATAAACTGTAAAGCAGATACACAAGGTATAGCACAATTTGCTATTGGTGGTAATTTGAATAACGGACTTAAGAATGTAGAACTGGTCTTTGATGACTCTGTTTCAACAATTAAGTTTAATGGAGACGGTGGCCCTTATTCTCTTGTTTCATCCTTTAGTGATGGCGGATTTGGTGAACTAACCAACGTAATAATTAAAGTTAACGCAACTACACCGCCCAGCTTTAACCATCCTTCAGAAATTGCAGCTTATCTGGACAAAGCATCTGCTATTTACGTCCCATCTGCATCATTAGCAGCCTACAAAGCCGCTGATGGTTGGAAAGATTACGCAGACAAGATTCAAACAATGTCCTAAACGAAAACAACATTATGCAAAGGCAGTAATCAAATCAGATTGCTGCCTTTTTCCTTGTTCAAAACTTGACGCCACTCAAAATTCGATTCCCCCCTGAATTTTTGGTATAATATTTATAGAAAGTAAGGAAAATAAGCGTTTTCTCCTGATACTTTCTCAACAAATCAATTCAATAAAAATATCATGCCGCCTCCACAGGAACGAACTTAGTAGAGCCACCGCCAGAGAAGTTCTACATATACGTAGAAGAATACGTATTCTAAGTATTATTTCTCCCCAAGCTTGTGGTTCATATAAGGGGTTCAGTAACAAAAGTTACTGAACATTTGTTTTGCTGTGTGGGTTTGGCACAAAGGAGGCTTTATGTCCGTTCCAAATCAAAAAGTAGTCTATATTCACAAAAAGCCATACACAAGCAACTTTCTTCAGATCGGCATTGACGAGATGCGCCTTGCTCAGCATGAAATGACATACTGCGAGTTTGTATTGTATCTCTATCTTGCCGGAAATGCCAACGGCTTCAAACTGGAACTAAGCCAGCAAGCATTTGAAAATGCCACAGGGTATAAAAAGACAGCCTATCATAATGCAGTAAACAAGCTTATCGAACTTGGATACCTTACTCAAAGTTACAACTATCACTATGAGTTCCACACCACCCCTGTTCGCCGCAGTGAACTCAATTTTGGAGTTTTATTTAACGGAAAATCTATGCCGCCCGAAAAAACAAAAAAATCTGTTCCATCAAACTCTCAATTCCGCTCTGACAATAGAGAAATAGATAAAACAGATAAAATAAATAAAAAAGATAAAGAATCTTTTTTTGAAAAAGAAAGCGAAAGCAGCGGTCATTCTGTAGATGAATTGCTTAAAGAACTCAACCTGAAGGGTGAAACCGTCGGCGATACCAGACCGCTTTACGAGTTATATCCAGACTGGTACAGCCCTATAAGTGATTATAGTGATTATGATGAATATTAATCTCAGCATCCTCATGCAGCAGGACTGTACTTTAATTTTGCAAGGGATTGGGGGAATTCCCATAATGCTTCCCCCCTATTAAATAAAACGAGGTGAAACAAATGACATCTGCTTATCCCTATGCGTCTTATTATGGCCCCAGTGCCTATGTGAAGAAAGGCGAAATACCAGGAAACAATTACTTTCACAACACAACACGAGACTACCACGGCGGCAGAGCCGCACAGCACCACGCAGAAATGCGGCAGATAGCACTGGAAACCATTAAGGAAGTTGTGCCGCCAATGATAAACGATATCTGCATTCAGATATGTACCGCCGCCCTAGAGGATGTTATCGGCGCTATTGAGTGGGATATTGAGGAAATAGTCAACGTATCCTTTGACGATATGCACAATGTATTCAACAGCGAAAAGTTCCGCAAAGTGATATCCACAAAGATAATGGATTCCATTAAAAAGAATATGAACAAACCCAATATAAGGATAAAATAAATAAAGAGTGACTTAGGTCACTCTTTTTTCTTTTAAAGTTCTTCCCCTGTTTCCCTTGAAATGAACTGAATTTTAAGGTCACAGTTCAAAGCTTCGGCGATCTCCGCTAAATCGGACTCGGTGAAGTTATCCCTTTTCAGTTTGTTATGTAAATTCTGCGGACTTGTGCCCATTCTGCGGGCCAATTCAGACTCGGATATATTGCCGCTTTTTACAAGCATAATTCTTATCTTTTCCGTCATTGCCATGATATCACGCTCCTTTACGCAATTATAAACTCATACATTTAATACGTCAATGTTTTATTTTAAAAATTAAATCAATATTTAAAGTTTTATATTGACTTTTTAAACATTTTAGTTTAAAATATAAGCATGGAAGTTGAATAACAACTTTCAAATAACAATTTTTAAGGAGCAACCACAATGTCCAGAAACGAACTTATCGCAAAGATCGAAGCCCTCAACGAATGGGAACGCCTCATCGCTGAAGCACAGGCAGAAGCCGAAGCAATCAAAGACAGCATAAAGGCCGAAATGCTCGAACAGGAAACTGAGGAACTTGAAGCAGGTGCTTACATCATTCGTTGGACTTCAGTCCTCTCAAATCGCTTTGACAGCACCGCCTTTAAAAGGGAATACGGCGAACTGTACAAGCGATTCACCAAACAAATCTCAAGCCGCAGGTTTTCCATTGTATAAGAAAAGCCCCTTGCCTACTCGCCGACCAAAGCAACAGGCAAAGAGCTAATGACCACTCAAGCGGAGTGGATACCAACATAATAGCGTATCCGCTCCGCAGAATCAAGAAAGGATACGCAAACATGAAACAGCTTACAAGTTACAACAGAGTCGCAGGATACCTCAATAAAATATTCGATCTGCTCAATGCAGAATATTTTGAAAATGAACTTTCAAGGCCTACAATAACCATTCAGTCCACCCCAAAGGCCTACGGCCATTTCTCATTAAAGGATGATACATGGGTTTCCACAATAGGCAACAGCCACGAAATTAACATAGGAGCAGGAACCCTTGCGCGGCCCATTGAGGAAGTGATAGCAACGCTGCTGCATGAAATGGTGCACTACCTCAATTATAAAAATGGCATTCAAGATTGCAGCCGTGGCAACACCTACCACAACAAGCGCTTCAAGGCGGCAGCGGAAAGCCGCGGATTACAAGTTTTCCACCATGAAAAATACGGCTGGTCAATCACTCAGCCCACAGAACAGCTTATGGACTTTGCCATAAACAATGGCCTGACGGATATCCTAATCAACCGCAACGAAAGCCTTGCAGGATTTGGAATCACAGGCACAGGAACCCACAGCGGCGCGGCTTCCGGCACAGCGGTCAGGCCCTCAAGCAGCAGAAAGTACATCTGCCCCTGCTGCGGCAACTCCGTCAGAGCGACCAAAGCCGTAAGAATCGCTTGCCTCGATTGTGCAAAGCAAATGCTTGAAGCTTAACATTCAAACTCAGGGATACGGCAGCCTCAGCCGCCGCCGTGTCCCATAACTTTTAAGTTATGACACCGCCACAGCAACAACCGTATTTAGGCAAAAAAACGGTGTCAAAACTCAGGTTCAAAAGTAAAGGAGAAATGATGATGATTTACGGATATGCGAGAGTATCGACAGCAACACAGGGCCGCGACGGAAACAGCCTTGAGGAACAGGTTTCCTCCCTTGAGAAATACGGCTGTCAGGAAATAATCACAGAAGCCTTTTCAGGCAAAACAATGGAACGCCCTAAATTTAACAGCCTATTTCGCTCTCTGCAAAGGGATGACACATTAGTAGTATGCAAGCTTGACAGATTCGCACGAACAGCCATAGATGGCGTACAGACTGTCAGAGAGCTATTTGATAGAGGGGTTAAAGTCCATATTCTAAATATGGGACTAATCGAAAATACGCTCACTGGAAATCTAATCCTCACAGTAATGCTTGCCTTTGCAGAATACGAAAGGGGAATGATTGCAGAGCGCACTCAGACAGGGAAAATAGCAGCTCGTCAGAATCCCAATTTCAAAGATGGTAGACCCAAGAAGTTCACGCAAGAGCAGATTGAGTTGGCGTTGGGGTTGCTGAAGGATGGGAAAACGTATAGGGAAGTTGAGAGGATGACAGGGATAAGTAAGAGTACGATGGTGAGGGAAAAGCGGAGTAGTTAGCTCCGCTTTCTTTTATAATCTCTGCAGTTCTTCAATTAGTTTATCTATAGTCTTCATACTATAAATTTTTGTATTATACATTTTTGCTATGCCTGATTCCTCCAATAAATCACAAAAGGCATTATCCGTAAATGCGTGAGTCACAAATGGCAAATATGCTGCAGCCCAAACAGTATCCAAATGGTCGCTTCCGAGAATTTTTTTATCCTTACACATCCTATATGCCCATAGCGTACTCTCTATTTTCCTATAAGGAATAGCCTGATGATGATCACTAAGCAAAAAATTATAGTACTTTAATATTTTATTGTTTTTTTCCTCATCTGTAGAATAAGGTGTAAGCTCTGCCCGCATCATAAACTCCGCCATTGTTCTAAGATACTTCAGCATGTCATCCATGCTAGCATTTTCTAATTGAGGCGGATTTAGAATTGCTCTTTTAAATAATTCAGCGTAAGCCTCTTGTTCCTTGCGTAGCAGTTTTTCAAAATCTTCTGCGATTTTTCTGTTATGTTTTGCCTCATTTAAGCTATGCGCCACACTTCGCATTGCCTCTCGCTCTTGTTTGCACGCGTCTTTCTGCCACAGCCCCGCTCTCTCTTCTAGGTCAATAATAGTACCTTCCTCCACATACCCTTGAGTATTAACCATTTGTATGCATCGTTTATTATTGTCATAAGCATCATAGAACATATCCATCTCTAATGTTTCTATTTCTTCAGGTTTTAGTAACTCGTTTTTACTAAAATCAAACACAAATTCTATTCCATTTGTGTTATTTTCTGATACACCCATTTCTATCAATTGATTCCCCAATGGACAACAAATCTTATATTCTTTTATTAACTTACAAAGTAATCTATATAATTCCCCAATTTTTTCTTTGTTTTCACTTGCACATTTCCCATTACAGTATCTCGCCATTTCAATAATAATATTTGTGTCCAAATATATTGACGTTCTTATTAGTCTCAGCATTTGAACTTCAATATCGCCAGGGTTATCCACAACATATAACCAACCAGCTTCTTTGAGTTTAGTAATATCCATTTTAGCTTGTCCTTTCCTTTTCTGCTTATTTTGTACTTCTTAGTTTACAAAAGTTCCTAGTGTTTTAAGTAACAGCCCTTGTTTTGATTATGGTATTATTTTACTATAAATACAGAGGTGAAAAAACCGTGCCGAAATCCGAAAAACAAAAACTCAAAACCCTCTATGTAGCGAAGTTCTTCCTAGAGAACTCCGATGAAAATCATGCCATTACCGCAAGAGATATAGTGGATTATCTCAGGGAAGAATGTTCCATTGAAGCGGAGCGGCGCTCCATCTATCGTGACATTGCGCTCCTGCGCGATGAATTCGGCATGGATATTGACGGTGGACAAGGCGGCAAATATCGTCTGATGTCACGCCAATTTGAGCAGGATGACCTTCGCATTCTTGCCGAATGCGTACACGCTGCAAGGTTTATTTCTGCTTCCAAGGCAAAGGAACTTGTTGAAACCATAGGTGAATTGGGCAGTATTTATCAGTCTGAATCCTTGCAGCATGAGGTTTTTCTGATTGATAGAGTTAAGAGTACCCAGAAAGGAACCCTTAACATCATCAGCACCATCAATGCTGCTATGGCTAAAAAGCAGGATGGGAAGCCCCATGAACCTCAGAAGATCAGTTTTAAATACATGAAGCATACCATTGATGATGTTAATTCAATGGTTGAAAAGTATCATGGAAAGCTTTATAAAGTAAGTCCCTTTCGCTTGCTAATAAATGACGGAAACTATTATTTGTTGGCGTTTGATGATAAGGCACAGGATATGCGAACCTATCGTATCGATAGGATGAAAGACGTTAAGTTGCTGCCAGAGTCACAGGAAGGTAAAGAAGATTTTGAAGCAATTGACCTCCAATCCTACACACAGCGTGTTTTCTCTATGTTTGGTGGAGAAAAACAACTCGTAGCAATGCAGTTTGAGAATCATCTGCTAGACTCAGTAATAGACCGTTTTGGCACGAAGAACGCTTCATATTCAAAGGTTGATGATGAGCACTTTTCAGTGTCCGTTGAAGTGGAATTGAGCAATCAGTTTTATTCGTGGTTGCTTCAGTTTGGGGAAAAAGCAAAGATTACTCATCCAAAGGCAGTGGTTAATAAGATGAGGAAATTTTTGGAGAATATGGTTTTGCAGTATAGCTAAATTTGAATTATAGTAATCTATGTATTCGTTGCAAAAACAATTTTATGCACGATATACTGAATTCATACCCATCTGTTTTCTAAATTTAGTGGAGGTATAATATGCCCAATTTTTCTGTACCCTATGATGCTAAAGTTGTACAAGAAGTAAAACAAAAAAAGAAGATAGACCGCGCAATTAAAGAAGATATCGAAAAAATTGGCGATGCTTTGGCTAGCTATGATATTGAAAAATTAAGAGAAACTCATAGATATATTGACGGCAAGTATCAATCAGCAATTAACAATTGGGGACAAAGTCTGTACAAGTATGTTCCCAACTATGGATTCTGTCATGCAAATTTGAATGAGTCAGATCTGCAAGGTAATCTACTAACTATGAAGGCGAAGCTCGAAGGGCTCATTCAGGGATTAAATTCAAATACTTTGCCTGTCTCCACTCCAAATTTAGGCAATTCCGCTGATGTAAATGTAACCGTTAACAACAACATGTTAGTTAACATAACGTTTGAACAAGCTCGCGAAAAAATAGAAGAAATGACTTCCCTTACCCATAATCAAACCAAGGAAATATTAGAAAAGATTGATGAAATTGAATCAATTATCAAGGAGGACGATAGCAAAAAGACAAAATGGGAAAAATTCAAACCGATTTTAACCTGGCTCGCAGATAAAAGCTTTGATGTTGCCATGACGATACTTCCTTTGTTGCTGAAGATGCAATGATAAATTTTAATACGAGGTGTACTTATGAAAACAAGAATAAATTTAAAATCCATCATTGCTGCATTAGTAATTTTAGCAGTAGGCATTTTCTTGTCTTTAATGGATGTATTTTATTGGAAAAGTTCATCATCTATTATGTTAAATATCGGTTGTTCTTTTATCGCATCTTCGCTAGTTGCTTTAGTTACCGTATTTTTGGTTGAGCGCGAAAAAAACAGTCCAATAGAAGAGTGGAAAATTGTAAAAATATATAGTACGAGAGCGGAACGCAATTCCGAAGCAGATCCCAATATTGAAAACGCGCGTTACTGCATAGATGGAATCGCTTTTGGGTTATCAACATTTCGGACTATGTATGGTAAAAAGATTGAACAGTGTTTAAAAAAAGGTATCCAAATCCGATTGATAACCATGGATCCCGATGGGCAATTTATATCGTTTCGAGAAGAAGAAGAAAAAACTTCCTCTGGGGGAATCAGGGACACCATTAACGATATGGTTAAATGGGCAAACGAATTAAACCAAAATAGCAATAAAGGCAAAATCGTAATTAAATGCTATAAAAGTATGACTCTAGATTATTACTGGCGCGTAGATGATGAGCTTTATGTTGGCCCATACTGGTACGGTTATAAAAGTTCAGATACAATAACATATAAATTCGTTGCTGGCGGAAGGGGCTTTCAGCATTACAGTGACTACTTCGAAACATTGTGGGAAGATAATGACCTATGCAGAGTTTTGACAAAGGTTGATAGAATTCCTCAAAAAAAGAGGAAACGCAAATGAATATTAACTTTCAAAACAAGTTGAAAATCTCTATTTAAGTTGATTCGAATCAATATCCAAGTTGCTTAAAAGTTGCTTTGATTTTGTTCCAAAGTTGATACCTCACACCCACCAACACACAAATTTCTGATGTTAGTCGCCCTAAAAGTTGCTTTATTTTTTTAAGTCTGCTATTATCTGAAAAACACCAAGAAACAGAAGGTAACGGATTCGACTAACTCCCCTATAAATCAGTCTCAGACTTCAGATGCGGCATGTGGCAAAAACGCAGACAATCAGCCTATTGCTGCGCAGCAGCACTAGGCTGAGCAGCCCACCAACGGTGAATTCATAGCCCTGGTTGCTGATAAGCTCATCATGGAGACTGCGAGGGAGAAAAACGGAAGAAGCGAGATTCAGAATGTGATATAGGTGTGCTATAATGAAGAAAAACCTCCGGAGGCGCCCATGCATCCCCTCAAGCTTATCCGCCCGACTCAGGAATACGCAGATCAGGTAATGGCATACCGGCAGGAGATGCTGGACAACGGCGACAGCCTGGATGGATGTGCCGCTTTGGAGGATACCAACAGCTACGCCGAATGGACGGATTTTGAGGGGCGGCTCAGAGAGCGCTACGGCGAAGGCTATGTGCCATCCGATGTGTACCTGGCGGCGCGCAAAAGCGATGACAGGCTGGTTGGCATGATTGACTTCAGGCGGCCGTTGACTGAATTTCTGCTGCGCTTCGGGGGGAATATCGGCTACAGCGTGCGTCCTTCCGAGCGGGGAAAGGGCTACGCAGGCGAGATGCTTTCGCTGCTGCTGCCCAAGTGCCGAGAGGAGGGGGAGAACAGGGTGCTGCTCACATGCGACGCGGACAACGAGGCGTCCCGCCGGACTATAACAAAAAACGGCGGCGTGTTGGAAAACCGGGTTGAGTGTGATGCAGCTCTTAGCCGTTGCGGGATGATACAGAGGTACTGGATAACATTGAAGCCTTAAATCAAGGTGAAAAGGGGAGAGCAGGCCGGCTCCCCTTTTTTGTCCCCAAAAGGTAAACACGGAATTCGTCTTTATGTGTAAAATAGTATCATTTTACTGCCGGCGGCAAAGGGCAGGGCAATAATAAATATACGTCAAGGTTTTATTCTGAACTTGTTGTTAACACTGAAACTGTCTTAAACGCGTTGAAATGTGGATAACTATGTTGATAATGTTAGCAACTCATGTTATTAACGCCCACGCATACTCATTTTTTTATGCAGTATCTTCGTACAAGCGGCCGGAGTAAGAAACATTAAATATTATCACCCGTGTGTTTTTTACCTTCGTTTTTCGGGTGAATGGCCACATAAGCGGCCCTTTTGCATAATTGGCATACTACACTCGTATGATTATATAACGATAATCTGTGCGAGAGGAGCAGGCATATGGAACTGATCTGGAAAGAGCTTCCGGGGGAGCGGATAATATATACAGGAGTATCTCAGGGAACCGTCGAGGGCGGCATACCGCTGCCGGAGGGCCGCAGCGCAAAGGAGATACTCTCGTATACCGGCGAGGTGGCTATATCTTCATCCAGCGCCAGGGAGGGCGAAATAGCCATAGAGGGAGTTGTGAAAATTGACCTCATCTGCATGGATGACAAGGTGTTTGCCTTCACTTCAAGCGCTCCCTTCACCCACCGCATAGCCGCGGATGGCGTGCGGGAGGGCATGAGGGCCGAGGTGCGCTCGGCGCTGCAATCCCTGGAAATAAACAAGGGGGAGGGCGGAATTACCCTCAACGCGGTAGCGGATATAAACGCAATGGTGACAGCATCAGGCGGGGCAAAGGTACTGGATGGAATAAGCGGCATAGAGGATGGGGAGCAGCAGCGGCAGGAGATGACACTCTACGAGCGGGCGGGGGAGAGCCGGGGCAGCTTCCGCCTGCGGGAGGAGATAGAGGCGCCCTTCGCCACAGAGGTGCTGTACAGCGAGGTACATGGGGTGCTGAGGGACGTATCTCCCGGCAAAGACGGAATATGCCTGGAGGGTACGCTGTACATATCGGCGCTGGTACAGAGCCGCACAGGGGCGATGAGCCAGTTAAGCCAGGCCATACCCTTCACTCAGACCGTGGACGGAGAGGCGCTGACTCCCATGTGGGGCGAGGTGAGGGTATCCGGCTGTCAGGTGCGGGGGGCTGAGGATTTTGGCGTAGTGATAGCGGATGTGGAGCTCACATACCGCACATGGGGCCGTGCCGGCGGCCGTTCCGATGCTGTGACGGACACATTTTCCCCTACCGTGCCGTTCGAATGCACACATGGGCTTATACGCACCTCGTCATACTGCGGGCTGAGCACCCAGCGGCAGTCCGTAAGTGAAAACATAATGATACCCGATGGTATGCCCGAGGCGGCAAGGGTGGTATACGCCACCGCACGGCCCATGGTGACGTCCTACGGCATAGAAAACGGGGTACTCACCGCTGAGGGGCTGCTGTTCACCCGCATATTATACACCGCCGAAAGCGGCTGCATATTCGCTTTCAATGAGGATATACCCTTCTCTGTGAACATGGAGGCCCAAGGCGCCACAGACGCCATGATATACGGAGTGGCGGCGGCCTCGGCGGCGGGAGGAGGCAGGAGCGTGGAACTGAACTGTACGCTCATACTCATTGCGGATCTGTACTGCACCGGCGGCTTTGAGGCGGTGACGGGCATTGAGGAGTGCCCCCAAAGACCCCCGCATCAGGGCATAACCGTGTACTTTGCCAGCGCCGGAGATACGCTGTACTCCATAGCCAGGGAGTACAATACCAGCCGGACCAACCTGCTGCGCATGAACGACCTGCCCGAGGTATTACAGGGCGGCGAACGGGTGGCATTTATGGGGTAAAAGGGGGGATATCCGTCTTCTTTCTCTTTTCTTTTCATGAGAAAAGAAAAGCAGAAAGAAGCAAAGAGAAAAGAAAAGCAAATGGGAAATATAAATAAATAAGACATAGGATTATGCGTATAAGAATATAAGAACAGCCCTGCCGTCTTGTGTACGGCAGGGCTGAGCGCTGTTTTATGTTTTGTTTTCGTTGGTTTTCCTTTGCTTACTTTCCTTTTTTAAAAGGAAAGTAAGAGAAAAAACACTACTTATTCTTGAGATACTCGTCTATAGCCGCGGCGGCCTTCTTGCCCGCGCCCATTGCCAGTATTACGGTAGCTGCGCCGGTAACGGCGTCGCCGCCCGCGAATACGCCGGGCTTGGAGGTAGCGCCGGTCTCGGGGTCTGCGGTTATCTCGCCCTTGCGGCCAACGGTGAGGCCGGGGGTGGTGTTCTTGATGAGGGGGTTGGGGCTGTTGCCTATGGCCACGATGACGGTGTCAACGTCCAGAGTGAACTCGCTGCCTTCCTTGGCAATGGGCCTGCGGCGGCCGGAAGCATCGGGCTCGCCCAGCTCCATCTCTATGCACTCCATAGAGGTGACATAGCCGTTCTCGTCGCCGTTTATGCGAACGGGGTTATTGAGCACCTTGAATATGATGCCCTCTTCCTTGGCATGGTGTACTTCCTCGCGGCGGGCGGGCATTTCGGCCTCGCTTCTGCGGTATACGATGTACACGTTCTCGGCGCCCAGACGCTTTGCGCAGCGGGCGGCGTCCATGGCCACGTTGCCGCCGCCTATTACAGCGGCGTTCTTGCCGACGCGGATAGGAGTATCCGTCTCGGGGAACTCGTATGCCTTCATGAGGTTTATGCGGGTAAGGAACTCGTTGGCGGAGTATACGCCGCAGAGGTTCTCACCGGGTATCTTCTGGAAGTTGGGCAGTCCTGCGCCGCTGCCTACGAATACGGCGTCAAAGCCCTCCTCCTCCATCAGCTCATCCAGGCTTATGGAGCGGCCGACTACTACGTTGGTCTCTATTTTTACGCCCAGAGCCTCCACATTCTTTATCTCCTCGCGAACCAGCGCCTTGGGAAGACGGAATTCGGGAATGCCGTATACCAGCACGCCGCCGGGGGTATGCAGAGCTTCGAAAATGTGCACTTCATAGCCCAGCTTCGCAAGGTCGCCTGCGCAGGTAAGGCCCGCGGGGCCGGAGCCTATCACGGCTACCTTCTTGCCGTTGGGGGCGGGTATCTCGGCGGGGGCGGAGCCCTTTGCCATGGCGTAGTCGGCGGCGAAGCGCTCCAGACGGCCGATGCCTACCGGCTCCCCCTTAATACCACGGACGCACTTGCTCTCACACTGGTTTTCCTGGGGGCATACGCGGCCGCAGATGGCGGGAAGGCTGTTGGTGGTCTTTATGATGGCGTAAGCGCCCTCGTAATCATGAGCGGCGATCTTTGCTATGAATTCCGGAATGCGCACGTTTACAGGGCAGCCGGAAACGCAGGGCATGTTCTTGCAGTTGAGGCAGCGGGAAGCCTCGTTGAGGGCCAGCTCTTCGTCGTAGCCCTGAGAAACTTCCTTAAAGTTCTTGTTGCGGATATTGGGCTCCTGCTCCCGGGCAGGGGTCTTCTGCAAAGTCATATTAGGCATATTATCTCTCCCCTCCTATAAGATGGCAGAAGTGCTTTTCGTCGGAAAGCTTTTCCTCGGCCTTGTACATGCGGCTGCGCATGATGGCCTCGTCAAAGTCTACCAGATGGCCGTCAAAGTCCGGGCCGTCCACGCAGGCGAACTTGGTCTCGCCGTTTACGGTAAGGCGGCAGCCGCCGCACATGCCGGTGCCGTCTATCATTATGGTATTCATGGAGACGGTGGTCTTTATGCCGTATTCCTTTGTAAGGTTGCATACGGCGCGCATCATGGGCATGGGCCCGAGGACGAATACTTCGTCATAGCGCGTGCCGGCCTTGAGCTGCTCCTCCAAGGCGCTGGTAACGAAGCCCTTGTGGCCGTTGGAGCCGTCGTCGGTCATTATGTAGAGGTTCTTGCAGGCGCTCTTGAATTCCTCGGTGAGGATATACAGGCTGGTGCTGCGGAAGCCTATGAATGCGTCCACGTCAGCGCCTATGGCGTTAAGGGCCTTAGCCTGAGGGTAAGCTATGGCAACGCCCAGACCGCCCGCTACCACGGCGGCCTTTTTGCCCTTCAGGTGGTCAAACTCGCTGGCCTTGCCGAGAGGGCCTGCAAAGTCCATGAGGTAATCGCCCTCCTCCAGGAGGTCAAGGCGCTTCGTGGTGGCGCCTACCTTCTGGAATATTACGGTTGCCGTACCCTTTTCGCGGTTGTAATCCGCGATGGTGAGGGGTATGCGCTCGCCCTTTTCGTCAATGCGAAGCACAATGAACTGCCCGGGCAGGGCCTTCCTTGCGACGTAGGGCGCTTCGACTTCTATCAAAGACACCGTGTCGTGCAGACGTTCTTTTCTTACTATACGGTACATAGGCTGAACATCGCTCCTTTTAGATTTTTGGACATAAAGGTTGATAATATAATATCACCAATATGATTATAATAACGCAGTATGGCTGTAAAGTCAAAGCAAAACGCTTATTTTAACGTGCAAACCTCAGGCTTCTTCAGAGTGTCAAAAAAAGTGGCTGAACGCCACTTTTCCGAACCATCAGTTGACAAGAGCACACAAGCCCTAAAGGCTTGTTTTGGGGTGCTCCTGCGTTCTCGTCGCTTGTATTA
>ENA-ORSS01001857-ORSS01001857.1-human-gut-metagenome-genome-assembly--contig:-NODE-1857-length-20453-cov-4.890136_pt1 | contig 20453 bp, 20 predicted proteins | sample MGYA00241899_ERZ509162 | MGnify/ENA primary metagenome ERZ509162 (study PRJEB26280, sample SAMEA2338641) | human gut metagenome | biome: human gut; feature: human-associated habitat; material: faeces... | reverse complement strand
CGGGACGTTTCACGCAGCGGCCCGTTGCCGGCGGGGAGTTCGTCGTCGGGCTGGAGCTGCGCAACGAGGGGTTCGCCTCGCCGTTCAACCCCCGTCCGGCGAAGCTGGTGCTGACCGACGCTTCGGGTCGGAAACGGCAGGTTTTCGACATGCCGTGGGATCCGCGCCGCTGGTTCGCGGGGAAGACGCATACGCTGACGGCCGGGTTCGCCGTGCCGCCGCAGTTCGTCGCGGGCGACGTCTGCACGTTGTGGTTGTGGCTGCCCGATGCGGACGAACGCCTGGCCGAAAGTCCGTGTTTCAGCATCCGGCTGGCCAACGAAGGAATATGGGATGCGGCGAGCGGATACAACCGCCTGCTGGATTTCGAACTCGAATAGAGAGCATGTTATGAAGGATTGGATCGGAAAACACCGCTGGCTCTTTTTTGGGCTGGTGACCATGCTGACCTGGGGCGTCTGGGGCGAACTGAGCGAACTGATCGAGCGGGCGGGATTCCCGTCGGGACATGTTTACGTCGTGTGGGCCTTTTCGATGGTCCCGTGTGCGGTGGCGGCCCTGCGGATCGCCCGGTGGCGGCTGGACCGTTCGCCGCGGGCGTTGCTGCTGGGGCTGAGCGCCGGACTGCTCGGGGCCGGCGGTCAGCTCGTGCTGTTCGAGGCGCTGCGCTTCGGGCCCGCCTATATCGTATTTCCGTTCGTGTCGATGTCGCCGGTCGTCACCATCGCGCTGTCGCTCGCGCTGCTGCACGAACGGGCCAGCCGCATCCAGATCTTCGGGATCGTTGTGGCGCTGGCGGCGATTTTCTTTCTCTCGTGGCAGGAGGGGGCGCACGACGGAACTGCGGAGGGCGGTCTGTGGCCGGTGCTGGCGGTCGTCGTCTTCGTGGCGTGGGGCGTGCAGGGCTATGTCATGAAGTTCGCCAACGCCTCGATGAGCGCCGAGAGCATCTTCTTCTACATGGCGCTGACGGGACTGATGCTGGTTCCCGTGGCGCTGCGTATGGCCGGACCGCAATCCGGGCGGATCGGTGCGGGACTCTGGATCGGAGGATTTCTGACCCAGTTGCTCAACGCGGTGGGTGCTCTGACGCTGGTGTACGCCTATCGCTACGGCAAGGCGATCATCATTTCCCCGATGCAGGGGCTGGCTCCGCTCATCACGATGGTGCTGTCGCTGGTGATCTTCGCCGTGGTTCCCGGGCCGATGCTGACCGTCGGACTGGTGCTGGCGGTCGTGGCGCTGGTGGCGCTGTCGGTCGAGCGGGACGGATGACATCCGCCGGGAGCGGTTTCCGGGGAAGCTCTGCGGCCGCCCGTTTCCGGGTTGTCGCAGGGCTTTTCGCGTCGGGCCCCCGGAGAGACCTTCGTGACGCGGCCCGCCGGACTTCTGGCAAAGATGGCGGAACGGCAGTCCGTGCGGCCGGTCAATGTCCCGGTCCGGCCTGTCGGCCCGCATTGCGGGTTATGACTTCCGCAAGGCCGACTCCCGTGAGCCGCGATTCGATCCAGGCGGCGAAATCGAAATATTTGAGCAGCGGGCGTTCGTACTCGGTCCGGACGATCGTTTCGACCCGTGGCCGGAACCGGCTCCACAACCGGTTGCGTTCGTGCCGGCTTCGGCGTTACGGGCAATCAGGAGCTGCGTTGGGAGCGCACGAAGGACCTGCTTTATACGTACAGCGTTCCCGTGCCGCCCAATCTCTACTCCTCGACCTTCGCCAACGTGGGAACCATCGACAACTCGGGTATCGAACTGACGATCGCTTCGACGCCGGTCACGACCCGGAACTTCCGATGGGACCTGGGAGCTACGGTCAGTCATAACCGGAACGAACTGGTGCGATTCTCGAACGATCAGTACGAAATGGTTGAGATCAAAACCGGATATTTCGCCGACGATCTGAAGATGTACACGATTCGGATTGTCGAAGGCGAACCGCTGGGCAACTTCTGGGGACCGAAATTCCTCGGATTCGACGCTGCGGGCGGAGCCGTTTACGAAGACCTCGACGGTGCGTCGTTGAGGTTCGTGGGGGAATAGCCAGAAACTTGCCGCAAAGACGTGGCGCTACGAACTTTTCTATTGGGACTATGTGATAGTTCTGCTGCTTTTCTCGACTTTTCTCGGAGGTGTCGTTTTCAACGCGTCGAACATTCTGCTTGCGGCGGCCGTGGCGCTTTGCGGCATGTCCGTGGCTTTTCCCGTCGGAGTGGGATTGGCGCTGGTTCTGGGTGTATTGATCAATTATTTCGGTGCGGCCAAAGGCGATCCGCTGTTCATTTTCCTTGGCGTGGCGCTCATCGCTGCGGCGATCGTCATGAACGGTCTGGCATACAGGATGGCCCGGACAGGGAAACGGAAACTTACGGCGAAAGGGCTTCTGATCTCGGTCGCGGCGGGCACGATCATGGCCTTTTTCTACCGGTTTGTCGCCTCTTCGATGGACCTCGACAGTTTCACGGCCCCCGCAGCCGGAAAGATGACTCCCTACATAGTCCTTTTCCGAGCCATACTTTCCGGAGACATCCGGAAAAACGAAAAGCCTTACGTATTCCAATACGTAAGGCTTTTCGTTCCGTTACACTCCTTTCGGCTGCTTTCCGGTCGGAACCGGGATTCGGACCTGCTTCTTGTCTTCGCTATGTATCAATATGTTGCGATGTATCTTCTTTTTTATTCTGTTCCCAGATTATCCGATTTTGATTTCTGGTTATATCCGATCATATATATCCTTCAGTTTTTCCGAGAAAATCTGAGATGTAAACAATTCACCTACCCGCCGATGACCGGCTTCAGCCATCTTCAAGCGAAGCGTATCTTCGGAAAGCAACCTGTCTATGGCCCGTGCAAATTCCACTGCATCCGAATTAGGTGCCTCCAAACCCGTTTCACCGTTTAGCGAAACATAATTGACTCCCGATGCGGGAATGGAGAATGTTACCGGAGGCGTATAGCAATACATACTTTCGAGAAGCGTTACTCCGAATGCCTCGGCCCTTGTTATGGAGGGGAATGCGAATACGTCCGCAGCGTGAAGATAATATTTGAGTTGATTGTCCGGAATCCGACCGAGGAAATGAATTCGAGGAGATTTTGCCTGCATCCGAAGCCGGGGTGTTAAAGGTCCGTCGCCTCCGATCAGCAGCACGCATTCTTCTTTTATGTATTTTTCCGCTTCAATGAGATAGCGCAGACCCTTGTATGGAACATGGCGGCCGTAAGAGAATACGATCTTTCGATCGCCATAACAAGTTCGTATTTCCCGAATATGCGTGCGGTCCTTTTCTGCTTTTACGAGATCGAATCGCCGGGTATCTATGACATTGGCCAAAACCACACATTTGTTATGGTATGGAGCCAAAGGCTTTGCCTCATCTCGTAATTTGGGACTCGTTGTAAGAATCAGATCGGCACGGCGGAACAACAGACTTTCGAAAGGACGATAACAAGTGTATAAAAACGCTGATGTTAATATTTCAGCATGGTAGTGTACGATCAATCGGACCCGCCGAGGTAATACGCATAAAAGATAGAATCCGACCAAAGGATTCGGAGCATGAAAATGAATAATATCAGGGTTGAAAGACCGGATTTCAGCACGCAGCCGCCACATATAGCCGAAGGATAGTGCCTGACTTGCGATTTTTGCAAAAGTCCCCACCCGAATGACCTTAATTCCTTCGTAAGATGAGATTCGGGTATTCCGACAATCGTTGAAACAAATCACCTCATGTTCGTATTCGGATAACGAAGAAACGGCCATGTGACAAACCTGTTCGATTCCGCCCGTATGCGGTGGATAATAATTGGGGATGTGCAAAATCTTTTTCATCTAACAGAAATTCTTTTCAGAAAAGCAGTCAGACAATGTACGCGATAGTGGATTTTAAACCAAAAAGGGAAAAAACTTTTGTCGCACGAGGCGGATACGGTCGCTTCATGCCTGCGATAAATCATCAATGGAACCGGCAGATAAGAAACTTTACCGTAATAAGATGCCAACAAACCCAACCATATATCATGCGGCACGGAGTGGCGTGGACATGGTAATGCTTTATCGAGTAACTCTCTCCTGAAAGCCATGCAGGACCCCAAAAACGAATTTCGGATCAGATTCCGCAAAATACCTGTTCGTAGTCCGTTCAACTTGAAGTAGGAATCATGAATAATGTGTAAAGAGGCATCGGCCACTTTGCAGTCAGATAAAACCAGCAAATGATTTTGCAGCTCCTTTTGCATCGTATCGACCTTACCCGGTAACCAGACATCGTCCTGATCCGAAAGAAAAATAAATTCACCGGAGGCATGACGAAGCGCATTTTCGAAATTGTGTGTGACATAATCAAAACGGCGAGGATAAACCGTTGTCTTGATATGTTTTATAATTCGGATGCGGGAATCATTTAGCTCTGAGATAATTGCAAAAGTACGATCGGTCGATCCGTCATCTGAGATTATTATCTCATCTCGAGGTCCGAGTTGCGAAAGAATAGAAAGGAGTTGCTCCCGTATAAATTTCGCGCCATTATAGGTCGCCAAACAAACTGAAATCATATTTTAATTTGCGTATTCTTCCCGTTGTGTTTTTGACCGAACTTTATCGCCATCAGTTATCTAAGGATTATCCTTGGTTTGCTCAGGACACAAGTTGAGTTATCGGGCAGATCTTCCACAACGACACAGTTCGCTCCGATTTTGACATTATTGCCGATTCTGACATGCCCCAGAATTTTAGCTCCAGCCCCGATCAGCACATTGTCTCCTATCGTGCACCCCCCCCCGTGACTTATGGTAACCTGCTGAGCTATGGTGCAGTTTTTCCCAATACTTACATCATGGCCGATAATTATCCCGTTGGGGCCATGTAGCAGGATCGGAGGGGTTTTAAAGAATGCTCCGGCTCCTAAATTTGTGCCGAAAGAGCAATTATGGTAAGCGTCGCATTTTTTTATATAGTATAGATAGTACAATTTTAAAAGAGTAGGAGTTTTGTTGTTCGGATCGGTCACTATAGCTCTTCTTTTCCAATACTTTTCATGATTATAGTGCTGAATAAATCCCAAGATCCATTTACCTAATTTATTGTCGTTGGAGAATGGTTTCATATGTCGTCTTAAGCAGCATTTTCAGATGTTGTCCGTGGAATCCTCATCTTATAGCATATTGGATTGAATTCCCTATTCAACTATATCAGTGAATAATTTTTTATCTTCGCATCCAATATTTCGTTATGCTTTTTGTCAGAAACGATATTTTCCGAGTTCGTATCGTCAAAGATAAGGTATGCGAAATGACACAATATTGCCGGAATGCCCAATCGGGGAAATCCAAAAATTTACAATTTTTTCCGCACTCCAGATAAATTTCGAAGCGACTTTGCAGCTTTTCAATATCCGTTTGTTCATTCGAAAAATTTTGAAAGCATTTACACGGAAGCAGATAGAAATATCTTTCACCCGAATGCCACAGTTTCCGGACAAATTGCGTGTCTGCGAAATCGAGCCATATCCGTTCGTCGTATCCGCCGCTACGTTCGAACAATGATAACTTTACGCATAATCCGCTATTTATGAGTAAGTAATGTTTTATCGGATAAATTCTGCCGGGGGACAACGGATTTTTCTGTGCTTTCCAGCGTCTGAAAGGAGAAAACTCCGTACCTTTCGGGAGAAATACCTGTGGAACGAAAAGTTGCAGATCCGGATGAGCAGAAATTGCATCGATGTAACTATCGAAAAAAACATCCGGTAAAATCGTATCTTGATCCAAAAGCAGCAACCAGTCCAGTTTTTCCTTGCTCGCATACCGGGCGGCTGCATTATAAGCATAACCTAACCCTTTGTTATCGGGGCAATGATCGTATCGAATATCCGGATAGTTCCGATGATTGCTGTCGGCATCCGGAGAATTGTCAAAAATAAAAAGACGAATCTTATGATGCGTACCGATTTGTGCATAGGCGCTTTGGAAAGCCGGAGATTCGCTCAATTGCATTTTATACAAAACAATCGCGCAACAGATTGAAATCATTTTTGCCGTAATTTTTCAATGACAGGATATAATACATGTTCCCACGATAATTCCACCGGCATCCCGATCGTGGTGTTTATTGGAGTTTGCAGATCAATGATTCGCTGTAATGCTTGTTGTAGCCCCACTGTATCTTCCTGTTTTATATATTCTCCGCACTCATTATTCCCGATCAAATCGCGGGCTGCCCCGACGTTCGTTGAAACGAGATAGCAACCGAAACGTCTTGCTTCTACCAAAACAAGGCCGTAGCTTTCCCACCGGGACGTCAGCACGAAGACCTTGGCCGAATTGTAATGTTCCCACAATTTTTGCTTGTCATAAATAGGTCCGGTAAATATGATCGAACTGAGCTTATCGGGGAAATTCTTGTAGAATCTATCTATTTTGGATTGAAATGCCGGTTCGATCGGGCCTATGAAATAAAATTTCCATCCTGCCGGATTGATATGCGCCAAAGACTCAAGCAGCATGTCCGTGTTTTTCTGTTTTGTTCCTAACCGGCCGACTGTTATTATTTTGTTCTCTTTTTCATCGAACGACTTTATCTTGATCGGCGTTTTCCGGAGGCTTGTTTCGTCAAAACCGTTCGGTACGTAAACCAGTTTGTCTCCGAATGCGAAATAGGGAGAATCGGATTTTGTCATTAATGCATATGCTTTCGACGTCTCACAAGAGATAACATCAATAGCAGCGATCCCTTTTTTATACAGCAATCGTCGAATTCCTTCCTTTATGCCTTTCTGCTGCGGAAATTTCTCGGCAATATGATGATCTGTGTCGCATTTGACATAAACTTTGCCGTCCGGATTGAATATTTTGTATATAATAGCCTCGATAATGGTAGGTATCGAATAATGAAACCGCATCAGGATATCGATTTTCCGGGCATTGCATACAAGGTACCACCAGAAAAAGACAAGTTTATACCATCCGTTTTTTCTGTCGCCCCGGCGGAAAAGAAATTTGTACCGTATTCCGTCGTTTTCAACCGGGAAATTCCGGTTCGTTGCACTTGTCAGCGAAACGATTTCGACATCATAGCCGAGCGCTTGTCCAAGATAATATGGAACACAGGAGACATCCTTGCCGATATGTTCGCGCTCCATATAGAGAAAGGTCAATGTCAATTTAGGCATATATGCTGTGCAAATAAATTATTTGAGCAACTCTTCCACGAACAGCCTGCCGTACATGATTGCAGCGCTGTAACCTACAACGAGCCATTTGCCCAATGCTTTCGGTGAAAAAAGATAGATTACCATGGGAAAAAGCAGGATATCCACACATGTAAGGAATTCCGTAATGCGCAGTCCGGCCGTAAGATTATTGCGGAATAAAGGCAGGGCGGTCAGCCCGCATGCCATGATCTTTAATAACAGGACCGAGTAGCGATTGTGCGGTTGGATTTTATGAATATTCCAAAGCAGAAACAGGAATATTCCGATTCGGGTTATTTGGAAAAGACCTAAGATATTGGCTCCGCCATTGCCGTCATCGGTTATTTCCACACTATATATCAAGAATTTTTCCTGGATGAATTCAATCGGAACAAACGAAATCAAAGATGTCAGATAAACTCCGTTCAACGAAAGCAGGTATCCTGTTAAAATGACACAGGTCCAAATTCCCCGATTGATTCTGTCGCTTGATAAAAACCAGAGCGGAAGCATCAGTAACGCTGACGCATGGAACATTGTAGCCAATAGTACCCAGCCGAAATAATGCAGCCAATTCCGATGATAAAGAGCTCCGATTGACAACAGCAGGATACCGCAAGCCGCAGCCGCCCGGATTTGTGTCATATCCTGCAAGATCATCAGGTTTCCGATCCAAATGATAAGACTAGGAAAAATGAATTCCGAATATCGTTTGATGGCGACGAATTTGATCGTAACGCTGATTATGGCATAAACGAACATCAGTCCGGTAATTCCACCTCCGCAAATGTCTCGTATTAAAAAACGGATCAATAAGAAAGCCGGTTCGACCAAAATCGAGTTGTCGGAAAACATTGCGGTATAAGCCGCATAGTCATTATCGATCGCTCCGCGAAAACCTATAAAAAAGATCGCAAGGACACAAAATGCCCAATAAATCGTTTGAATCTGCCGATTTTTATACGATGGATTCCATATACAAAAAAGTATATTGATGGTAAAAAAAATTAAAACAAAAAACATTCTCTATCCGAAATAATCCGCAAGAAATCAACGTGTCTTTTTATAAACGGAAAGAAGCGGTTGCAATGCAGGCGCTGCCCATCGGCTAATCATTCCCCGATAAACAATTTTTTTCCATCGGGGAATTTGGATATTCGATAAGGATGCCATTATTTCTGGCCAAAGGTTGCGCCATCGTGATAAATTATCTTTGTCCATTGTCCACCAACTCAATAAAGTCCATTTTACTTTGAATAAGAAACCATATAAATCGGACGTCAGTCGAGTTCGATCATCCGAAGGCATATTCGCTATAAACTGAATTATTTTTTCGGAATTATGAATAATATCATCGGCTCGTCGTAACATAATCGATGAATCCATTGTCCTGCAAACGCTTTCCTGATGTACGATATAATGATAATACGCTTCAGGAACATGTATGATGGATTTGGCCAGATAAAATAAATTGATGGAAGCGACAGTATCCTCGTACATCGGACGAATATCCGAAAAAGAAACGGCTTTCTGATATAAGGATCTTCGTACTAATTTTATCCATACTCCAGGATTAATATTGGCTCGCAGAATTTGCTGAACAGCGTTTACTCCTCCAAGTGTATCAAGCTGATTGACATGTTTCTCTATATTATCGACAACAAACATCAGATCGCAATATGCAATGTCGGCATGATTGGATACCGCTGTCCGATATAATGTTTCATACATATCCGGTTCGACCCAGTCGTCACTGTCGCACATGATTACATATTCTCCGGAAGCAATGTTTATTGCCGTTTGACGGGCGGCTGTTATATTCAAATTACATTTATGCCGAACAATTTTGACACTATTCTGACGCTGTGGATATTCCGTTAAAACCCGATGTAAGATATTCAGACTTTGATCCTGCGAACAATCATCGACAAAAATATACTCGATGTCTTCAAGTGTTTGTTCGAAGAGCGAGCGGACACATTTTTCAATATATTTTTCAACATTATATACTGGTACGCAGACGGATACTTTGGGCATATTGAAAGATGTATTTAATGGTTATCTTATGATTCTTTGGCAGCGGCGCACAAAGATTCGCATTCCTTTGGTTGCAATGTAAAGGGCCCCGAAAAGCAGCGAAAAGAATATTCCGATTACGACGATTCCGTAAATCAGCCAGGAAGCGACTCCCGCAGTCGGATCGAACGGCAAAAGTCCATGAATCAAATACATGACGGCCGACACCGCCGATACGAGCAGTATATGTTTCGCATACATTCTGACATATATCCACAGATTCTCTTTGAGGCCTCTCCGGAACAGGAAATAAGGTTTCCAGCAGAATACCACGATCAGCAGGCTCAGCAGCACGCCTGCGAGAATCCCATGCAGGCCGAAGAACCAGCCCAACAGTACCGACATCCCGATATTGATCGACGCCTCGACCACCGGAGCCCAAATATCGCTGAACAAACCGTAGGCGTTGATATAGGCATCCACCGTAGACCGCACAAGGCTGATATACAGCGTCGCCACTAACAGTCCCAATGTCAGATTGTCCAGCACGTATTCAGGGCCTATCCACAACGTAATGAAGGCCGGCGTGAGCATATAGACTCCAAAACATACCGTGCAGCTCAGCAGAAACCGCACCGAGAACAACTCTTCGAATACCGACATGATTCGTTCCTTATTCCCCTCGGCCACCAGGTTCCCCACTCCGGCGTTCATGCTGTTGAACATGGCATTCATCAACGAAGTAATCCCCAGAACAATGAGCATGTAGTTTCCATAGAGCGCCACCAGAGTCAGCGAAGCATAGGCATAAATGATGATCGGGCTGGTCTGTGTCAGAGCGAATCCTGCCACTTTATGAAAGAACAGTTGCTTGATCTTGGTGATGACGTCGGGATATTTCCGGCTCAGCGCCTTTCCTGCCGACAGGTCGGTCCGCAAATAGGGATACGTACGCCGGATCACCGCGTTCAGCGCCACCGACGCCACCACGGCAAAGCCCACTTCAAGCGCCAGCCACCAGACATATCCATCGTCGAAGTATTTGATCGCTACGATCTGGCACAGCGTCTTCGCCAGCATCGACGCTTTGTAGCTGTACTGTATCCTGTACTCCTTCTGGTCGGCCGAGAGGACGATTTGTTTGTAATTGACGAAATAGCTCAGCAGGGCACTTACGAGCAGCGCGCCGAACGAGGCATAGGCGTACCACAACGGCAGCGGCATCTTCTCGAAAATCCACGGGAAGAAGCACATAAGCACCGCAGCGCCGGCTATCACCACCCAGGCGATGCGGCGGTACATCCAACCTTGCAGCGATACGATCTCGTTGATCGCAGCCGTATCCCGGTCGAATAGCGGCTTGTAGAGCGTGCAGGCGATGGCGGCGCCGATTCCCAGCTCCGCGAGGTTCAGGAACTGCAGAAGGTTCGTCGCCGTGGTGTTCAGGCCCAGCACCTCCGCGCCCAGATGGTCGAGGAAGATCTTCCGGGAGAAGAACTGCAGGATCAGGTTCACGAAGTAGAACCCGAGCGCCACAACGCTGTTCTTCAGACTTTTTGACGTACGCGATTCCGCTGCCATCGACAATCGACGAATCAAATGCAAGTTTCGAAAACCCTACGACCGGCTTCCGTACATACTCTCGTAATAGTTTTGGTACTTTCCGGAGGAGATATTTTCGAGCCACGCTTGGTTTTCGAGGTACCACCTCACCGTCCGTTCGATCCCCTCTTCGAACTGCAGCGAAGGCTCCCACCCCAGTTCTCTCTGGAGTTTTCGCGAGTCGATGGCATATCGCAGGTCGTGCCCCTTTCGGTCGGAGACATACGTGATCAGGTCGTCCGAATATCCTTCTGGGTTTCCCAGCAGACGGTCCGCCGTGCGGATGAGCACCCTTACGATGTCGATGTTCTTCCACTCGTTGAATCCCCCGATGTTGTACGTCTCTGCGACCTTTCCCCTGTGGAATATGGTGTCGATAGCCCGTGCGTGGTCCTCGACATAGAGCCAGTCGCGGACGTTCTCTCCTTTTCCATATACGGGCAGCGGTTTCCGATTTCGGATATTGTTGATAAATAGCGGAATCAGCTTTTCCGGGAACTGGTAGGGGCCGTAGTTGTTGGAGCAGTTGGTGACGATCACGGGCATGCCGTAGGTGTCGTGGTAGGCCCTTACGAAGTGGTCGGACGAGGCCTTCGAGGCCGAATAGGGCGAGTGGGGGTTGTATCTGGTAGTCTCGGAGAAGAACTCCTCGCCGTAGGCCGAATGATGTTCTCCGCTCGATGCCGAGGTCGAGAAGGGCGGTTCGACACCCTGGGGCCGTGTCATCTCCAAAGCCCCGTACACCTCGTCGGTCGAGATGTGGTAGAAGAGTTTGCCGTGGTATCCCTCCCCGCGGGATTCCCAGTACACCCGCGCGGCCTCGAGCAGCGCGAGCGTGCCCAATACGTTCGTCCGCGCGAAGGTGAAGGGGTCGCGTATCGAGCGGTCCACATGGCTTTCGGCAGCCAGATGGATCACTCCGTCCGCCCGGTATTCCCGCATCAGGTGCGACATGCGTTCGTAATCGCAGATATCGGCCCTGACGAAAACGTAGTTCGGTTTCCGCTCCACGTCCCGGAGGTTCTCGAGGTTGCCCGCGTAGGTGAGCTTATCGACGTTGACGATCCGGTAATCGGGGTATTTCGAGACGAAAAGACGCACCACGTGGCTTCCGATGAAGCCGGCGCCTCCCGTGACGATGATGTTGCGTTTGAAATCCATCTTCTATTTCTCTTTTTCGATGTTTCCGATACATTTGCGGAGGCTGTCCGTCCAGTGGGGAATCACGATACCGAATGTCTCCTTGATTTTCGTCTTGTCCAGCACCGAGTAGGCCGGTCGCACGGCTTTCGAGGGGAACTCGTCGCTGTGGCAGGGGCGGATGTCGCAGGCGGAGTTTCCGGCGTATTCGGCGATGGCCCGGGCGAAGTCGTACCACGAGCAGACGCCCTCGTCCGAGAAGTGGTAGATGCCTTCGCGGCCTTCGTATTTGCGGTGTTCCACGATGTCGAAGATCGCTTCGGCGAGGTCCCCGGCGTAGGTCGGGGTTCCCGTCTGGTCGAATACCACGCGCAGCACCTCCTTTTCTTCCGTCAGACGCAGCATCGTCCTGAGGAAGTTCCTCCCGATCTCCGAATAGAGCCACGCCGTGCGGAGAATCACATAGCGGCAGCCCGAAGCCAGCACCTCCTCCTCGCCGTGCAGTTTCGTCGCTCCGTAAACGCTTCGCGGCGCCGTCGGGGTTTCCTCCGTGCAGGGTCTGTTCGCTGTGCCGTCGAAGACGTAGTCCGTGGAGACGTGCACGAGCAGTCCGCCGACTCCTTTCATCGCGCGTGCCAGGTGTCCGGCGGCGGTGGCGTTCAGCAGCTCGGCGCGCTCCGCGTCCTCCTCGGCACGCTCCACGTCCGTATAGGCCGCGCAGTTCACGACAGCGCCGATGGCGTGTTCGCGGACGAAGCGTTCCACGGCCTCACGGTCCGTGATGTCGAGCCGCAGGGTATCGTCGCCCGCGACGTCCGTGAAGAAGTAGCGGTCCGCCGAGGCGGCCGAAGCACGCCGGAGGGCATGTCCCAACTGCCCTCCGGAGCCCGTGACAAGGATGTTCATGACTTGTAAAGGTTTTCGTTATACTCGAACGGCGATACGAAATCCCGCAGAAGCGGATGCCGTGTATCTTTCTCGCTCAGGATGATCTTCTCCTCCGGGATGCGCCAGTCGATGCCCAGCGACGCATCCCGTATCGAGATGCCACCGTCCGCTTCCGGAGCGTAGTAGTCGTCGCACTTGTACTGGAAGACCGCCTCCTCGCTCAGCACGGCGAACCCGTGCGCGAAGCCCCGCGGGATGAACAGCTGAAGGTGGTTATCCTCCGTAAGCTCCACGGCGACATGACGCCCGTAGGTCGGACTCCCCCGGCGGATGTCCACCGCGACGTCCAGAACCGCCCCGCGCACGCACCGAACCAGCTTCGACTGAGCATGAGGGGGACGCTGGAAATGAAGCCCCCGCAGCACCCCGCAGGTCGAGCGAGACTCGTTGTCCTGGACGAAATCCACCGCACGAACCTTCTCGCCGAACTCCCGATGCGAGAAACTCTCGAAAAAGTATCCCCGCGCGTCCCGGAAAAGGCGCGGCTCGACGATGACCACGCCTTCGATGGATGTCCGTATGATATTCATAGTGTATTATTCTGCGAATTAAAGGTTCGCCTCGCCCGTGCGTTCGACTTCCCCGATGACTTTCAGCAGGTACTGTCCGTACTGGTTCTTGAGCATCGGCGCAGCCACCTCGCGCAGCTTCTCCGCCGTGATCCAGCCCTGACGGTAAGCAATGCCCTCCAGGCAGGCGATCTTCAGACCCTGGCGCTTCTCGATAACCTCGATGAACGTCGAGGCTTCGCTCAGCGAGTCGTGCGTACCCGTGTCCAGCCACGCGAAACCCCGTCCCAAGGTCTGCACCTTTAACTTGCCGTCCGAAAGAAAACGCTGGTTAACCGTCGTAATCTCAAGCTCTCCGCGGGACGAAGGCCTGATGCTTTTGGCCACTTCCACGACCTCGTTCGGATAGAAATAGAGGCCCACCACCGCGTAGTTCGATTTCGGATGCTGCGGCTTCTCTTCGATCGAAAGACAGTTCCCCGATTTATCGAATTCTGCAACTCCATAACGCTCCGGATCGTCCACCCAGTAGCCGAACACCGTGGCGTTGCCATCCTCCTCGGCCGTGCGGACCGCCTCCCGAAGCATGCCAGAGAAGCCCGCGCCGTGGAAGATGTTGTCGCCCAGAACGAGGCACACCGAGTCTTCGCCGATGAATTCCTCGCCGATAAGGAACGCCTGGGCCAGGCCGTCCGGGGACGGCTGTTCCGCGTACTCCAGGCGGAGGCCGTAATCCGAGCCGTCGCCAAGCAGGCGACGGAAGCCCGGAAGGTCCTGCGGTGTCGAGATCAGCAGGATTTCCCGGAGCCCCGCCAACATCAGAACCGACAGCGGATAATAGACCATCGGCTTGTCGTAAACGGGCAGAAGCTGTTTGCTTACTCCCTTCGTGATCGGGTACAGACGCGTGCCCGATCCTCCGGCCAGTACGATACCTTTCATGATCGTGTCTTATTATTTGAATCGTTTATCTTTCCTGTTTTCTGAACGTTTCAGCTATTTCCTCTCCGAAAAGTGTCCACGCCGCGGCAGCGGCCCCTGCGAGGAACACGCATCCGACGAGAATCATGATCTTCGAAGGTTTCGAGGGTTTGAGCGGGACTGTCGCGGGCTGCACGATGGCATAGACCGGGGTCGATTCCTGGACCTTCGCACGCGCCAGTTGCAGCTGCTGGGCCGTCTGGTTGTAGAGGCTGTACGCCAGCGACATCTCGTTTTGCAGCCGCTCCTCCTCCGTTCGGAAGCTCTTCCGCGAGAGCGCCTGATTCTGGTCCACGTACTGCGCGTAACGCTGCTGCGCCGCATAATACTTTCCCTGCGCCTCGTCGAAGAGCCGCTGCGTGAACTCCAGGTCGTGCCGCGCCTTGTCCGTGCGGTACTGCGTGATGTGGTTCTGCAGGTTGCGCATCACCGTGTCGGTCAGCGTCGCCGCGACGAGCGGGTCCTGCATCGTCACCGCCAGCGAGACGACCATCGTCTTCTTGTCCACGCTGGCCGCGATACGCTCCTGGAGGCTTCCGACCGTCTCGTTCTCCTCACGTGTCAGGCGGAAGGGGTCCGTCACGCCCGTTCCGCGGCGTTCGTCGTCCTCCGCGCGGAACAGCCCCGTGAACCATCCCAGCGCCTTGAACGGCGCTGCGGCGACAGCGCTCCACCAGGGTGAGCGCAGCTCTTCGGAGACATACTCCGAGACGGGCATCCGGCGCTCGTCCCGCGCCAGGCGGACCTCCACGTCGAACAGCTCGGTCATAAACGGCACCGACTGCACGATATCGGGGTACAGCTCCGGAGACATCGCATCCGCCGAATTCATGCTCCCCACGTTGATCCCGGCCATCGAGGCCAGGGAGCCCAGTCCTCCCAGCGACGGCTTCCCGCCCTGCACCTCCGGGGCCAGCTTCACCGTAACCGTGTACTCCTTGGGGATGCTGAAGCCGATGACGAGTCCCGCCAACGCCCCCGCGACGCACCATCTGACGATCCTCCGGCGTCCGGCCCACAGCTTGCGCGCCAGCTCCGCCAGGTCGATCTCACCATCCCCCGCAGGGGCGGTCGCTCTGTTCATCTCTTCCATCGTCCTTTCCGCTTATTTCGACAGGTTCGCGATCGACGCCGCCATCGTTCCGATCGACGCCGCCGACGTGGCCAGGCTCATGATCGCCGGGAGGCTCATGCCCTTGCGCTCGCGCTTCGAGGGGATGACGATCTCGCACCCCGGCTCTATGCGCGCCTTGCGAAGGCTCTTCACGCGGGACACCGTGCCGTTCATGTAGATCACGTACGCCTTGCTGCGCTTCGCACGGAGCCCGTAGCCGCCCGCCTGGCCGATATAGTATTTCAGATGCTTGCCCGCCATGTAGAGCACCGTATTGGGATACATCACCTCTCCCGAGATGCTCACCGTGGAGACGTATTCCGGGATCACCAGACGGTCTCCCTCGCGCAGCACCATGTCGTAGTCCGAACCGGGGTTCGACAGCGCCTTGTCCAGCTCGATGCCCACCGTGTAGTAGTCGTCCAGTTGCAGCTTGTCCAGCGCCAGGGAATCTCCGCCCCGGCTGTTCTGGCGGGCCATGCGCAGCGTCGTCTCGCGCACTGCGCGCTCCTCGTCGTTCAGACGGCGGATCAGACGCGCCCCGTGCGCGTAGGCGTCCGGCGTGAGGCCTCCGGCGCGGCGCACGAGGTCCGACAGGCGCTCGTTCTTCTTCACCAGCGTATAGCCTCCCGAGAACACCGCCTCGCCATCCAGCGTAACGCGACGCTGCTCCCGGTAGCCCGGGCTGCGGCGGACCTCCACGATGTCGTAGGGCGCCAGCTCGAAGTCCGCGTCGCCGTCCGTCACCAGTCCGTCCTTGAGCGAGAACGTGTAGATACGGCCCAGCTCGCTCGTCGGCTCCAGGCTCTTCGGGTCCTTCATGCGCCGCGAGACGTCCACCTTCACCGTAGAGGCCCCGTCCAGAAGACCTCCGGCCTGAACCACGAGGTCCTCGATCGTCGTATGCGCGGCATAGGGGTACACCCCCGGGCGAGCCACCTCGCCGCCGATGGTGAAGGACCCGCGCTCCTCCAGTTCGTGGATGCTCGGAACGATAAGCACGTCGTTGCGCCGCAGCTCCACGTCCGCGGAACGCCCCGACATGATGCCCCCGAGGTCCAGCGACAGAAGCTCCAGCGACAGGTCCTCGCGCTCGCGAAGAAGCTGCGCGCGGCCCGTGAAGGCGTCGCCCTCCAGGCCCTCGGCGCGCTCGATCAGGGCCCGCACCGTGTGCATCGCGTCGCTCAGCTCGTACATCCCCTCCCGGTACACCGAGCCGCGGACCTCCACGCGGTTGGCGAAGCGGTCCAGAACGGATCCCACAGTCACCGCGTCTCCGTCCTCCAGCGTCCATCCGCCGAAATCGCCCTCCCGGACGTTGTAGAGCCGGTATTCGCGCCCCGTCTCGCGGATCACCCGGAGCTCCTTCGAGTAGGCGTCCCCCGTGAAGCCGCCCGCGTAGTCCAGCAGACGACCCAGCGTCTCGCCTCGTTTCATCTCGTAGTGCATCGGACGCTTCACCTTCCCCGAGACGTTGACCAGCAGCTCGTAGGGGCGCACGATCACCACGTCGCCCTCTTCCAGACGCACGTCGTCGTCCTGACGACCCTCCAGCAGGTAGGCGTACACGTCCACGCGCGCCACCTCACGGCCCCCGCGCATCACGCCGATATCGCGAAGCCCGCCGATCGGAGTAACCCCTCCCGCGCGGTACAGCGCATGGAAGACCGTCGAAAACGACGACAGACGGTAAGTCCCGGGCGTCTCGACCTCTCCCATCACGTTCACCTGGATCGTGCGTAAACGCCCCAGCGTAACCCGCACTTCCGATGCGGGACTGTCGCCCGAGACCCCCGCGTAGATCTGTCCGAAGACCTCTCGAAGCTTCGCGTTCGCCTCGCCGATGGTCAGCCCGTTCAGATACACAGGACCCACCTGTTCGACCATGATATTGCCCTCGGGGGAGATCTCCTCTCGGAGGCTCCGCTCGTTCTCCCCCCAGATGTCGATGATGACCTCGTCGCCCGGACCCAGACGGTAGTTCGACGGCGTCGCCTGGTTCTCGTTCGGCTCGAAGGTCAGCGTGCGGCTCCGGAACACGTCGCGCCCGAAGACCTCGCGCGGGTCCGAGCGATCCGCCGCGGGGTCCGTGGCTGCCGAACTCACCACGTCCAGACTCCCCGCGGTGAGCCGTTCCGAGGAGGACTGGACCCGTTCCCGTTGCTGACCCGAGATACCGCGGTCCGCAACGCGGACTTCGCTGCCCTGGCTCTCTTCGTACTTCCGCTTCAGACGCTCAGCCTGCTCCGCCGTAACCCCTCGAGCCAAAAGCTCCCTGCCGATCTGATGCTCGCTCTTGCCGTTCCGGCGACCTTCCAAAGCATACTCGAGCACCGCTTCATCGCTCAACTGGGCGTAGGAATAAATACCCGACAATAAAAATCCCGATAATAATAAAATACTGAAAATCCTATTCATGAATTGTCTTGTTGTTGGCTGATCTGTATTTTGTCCGGATGTGACCGTCAGAACTTTTTCCCGAACACGATCGAGCAGAACGTATTCGCGAGAACCTTGAAGTCGAGCCACCAGGAACGATGGCCCAGATAATAGAGGTCGTATTCCAGACGGCGCAACATCTTCTCCATCGTATCCGTATATCCGTTGTATAGCGTCGCATAGGAGGTTACGCCCGGACGGATCTGGTATAGATAGACATAACGCATGTCGTGTTCGAGAATCTGGTCGATATAGAACTTCCGTTCGGGCCGGGGGCCGATGAAGGCCATGTCGCCGCAGAAGACATTCCATAATTGCGGCAGTTCGTCCAAATGGTGCGCACGCAGGAAACGCCCCACTTTCGTCAGACGCGGATCGTCGTCGCCTCCGCTATGGCTCAGCTGGGGGCCGAATTTTTCGGCATCGAGCCGCATCGAACGGAATTTGTAGATGTTGAACGGCCGTCCGAACCGCCCGATTCGCTCCTGTTTGAAGATCGCGGGACCGCCGTCCTCCTGTTTGACCGCGATGTAGCAGATCAGAAACAGCGGTGAGAATACGATCAGTGCCACAAACGCCAGAATGCAATCGCCGATGCGTTTCACCTGCCGCGAGAACGACGACATGCCGTCCGGAATGAACCGGTCTTTGGGAACGTACCGGCTTACGGGGGTTGAAATTTCGATGTCTTCATCGAATTTCGGATGCCCCCCCCCCCTCAGTTTGTCGGTCCACCGCGCATAGGCGCTCCGATCCACCGCATCCGGCATCCGGACCAGCAGATACGATGCGGAAATATGTCGTACGACGATCGCCCGCTGCAACAACAGCGGCACGGTATCCTCCCCGACCTGCGTGCAGGGCATTTGCAGTTTTTTCGAAAATCCACGCAAGCTCATACAGCCCTCGGATTTCACGAACAGCCGCAGCCCGAAAGCCGACAGACCGTATGCGATCCACGTGCTCGCCGAATCCAAAAAGTAGAGATGCAGATAGCTGCCGTCGTTTTTGCACTCGTTGATCGTAATGATTCCCGTATCCATATTTTCCCAAGACTTGATAGAGGCGTTTGATTCTTGAGCCGGAAAAATCACGGTCTGTATTCCCCGACCTTTTTCCGGTACCAGCGTCGGTATTCGTCGAATGAGAGCTCCGGAACGGCGAGGATTGTGTATTCGGGTCCCGGGGAGCGGAGGATATGGCGCCGGGCGTATTCGCGCAGCCTGTCGTCCTCCACGGAGGCCATCACCACGGGAAATGGGAACTCCCGGAACCGGAACACGGCCGTCTCGCTCTGCGGAAACAGCCGGCACATCTGGCAGGCGGAGCGTTCGAATGCCACCCAATAGGCTCCTACCCCGTAAAGGTGCACGGACGCCGTGTTGTCCTTTTCCCGGTCGAGGATCTCTCTCCCGTGCGCCGCCAGAAAGGACATCAGCCTCAGTCCCGCCGGCTCCGCAGATCGTCTTTCGCGCGTGTCGTACATGATTGTCGTCCTGAATGGTTCGGGGGAATCAGCGGACCTCCGGCCGGGCGTCTTCACCCAGCCAGCGGTCGAAGTCCTCCAGCCAGCGCATGAGCCGCCGTTTGCTTTTCCGCGGCGCCGGCTCCTTCCGCCAGCCGTCGATGATGGCGTGCGCCCGGTCGCAGCAGTCCCGACTGCCCGTACAGCCGTAGAGGGTGACGAGCAGCAGGGCGCGGGACTGTTCCGCCTTCACGTGCGAAAGCTGCTCCCGGACCGTTCCGAGCAGGCGCTCCAGCGCCTCTATGTCGGGACCGTCATCCCGGAGCGGGACGCCTACCGGGCGCGCCCCGCAGGAGCGGAAGGCATTGAGCGCGCCCACAAAGGTAGGCTCCTCGCAGATAACCGTATCGCCTTCGTTGCAGAAAACCTTGCAGGCAAGCTCGATTGCCTGCTGACCGCCCGAAACAATGACAGTTTCGTCACGGAAGGTGTCCCCGGCGGCGCCCGATCTGCCGATCCCGAAGACTTTCCGCTGGCGTTCGGTGACTGCACGCCGGAGCGGCTCGTAGCCCTCGGTTACGCCGTACTGCAGGGCGGTGGTGGACTCCTGCGCGAACAGATCGGCGGCAAGGCGGGCAAGGTCGCGGACAGGGAAGGACTCCGGGGACGGATTCCCGGCGGCGAAGCTGATTGTGTTCGCGTCCGACGGCGCCTTGAGGATCTCACGGATGGCGGAGGGACGCAGGTTGGCAATCTTATCCGAAAAAACGTATTGCATGATCGTGTATCCTTTTGACAGTTCCCCTGATCGGGGGGCAGTCGGGCGGCTCCCCCCGGCAGGGGCAAAGCCGTTTTACCGACCGTCTTTCTTCATATTGTATCACATTTTGCGCGAAATGTCAAACAAAAAATGGGGGCTCCGGCGCCTGTCGTGATGAGATACCCATGGCTTCTTGCCATGTTGATCTCCTTTGATGTCCAATCAACGGTGCTCTCGGCGCAATGACTAATTTGCACTTTCTGTTTTTGTTAATAATGTGTATTGA
>ENA-ORSS01001850-ORSS01001850.1-human-gut-metagenome-genome-assembly--contig:-NODE-1850-length-20514-cov-4.986950_pt1 | contig 20514 bp, 19 predicted proteins | sample MGYA00241899_ERZ509162 | MGnify/ENA primary metagenome ERZ509162 (study PRJEB26280, sample SAMEA2338641) | human gut metagenome | biome: human gut; feature: human-associated habitat; material: faeces... | reverse complement strand
GTCAGGCGCACCGCGCCGCCGATCGACAGTCCCGTCACCGCGCCGTCCGCGCGCTGCACGCCGACCTCGAGCGTGCCGCCCGGCTGGCCGATACCGATCTCCGTGATGCCGTCGGCAAAGTCCGCCGTGAGCACGACGGCCGCGGCGACGCTGCCGGAGGCGCAGCTGTTTTCCGCGACGCAGGACGCGGTCTCGCGCACGAACACGACCGGCTTTATGCTGCCGCACGCGCGCTCGAGAAAGATCGCCCCGACGGCGCTGGCCTCGGGCGCTAAGTCAATGGCACGCTGCACGAGCGTCTCATCCGGCTGCGCACAGTCGATGACAAAGTGCGTGATGCCGGCAAAGGTCACGCGCGTCGCCTGCACGTCCGCCCAGCCGGCCGGCTGCACGGACAGCGGCAGCGGCATCACCGTGGATGCCGTACCCTCCGCCGTATCCGCCATGACGGGCTGGACACCGTCCGCCCCGCTGATCTCGGCAAAGACACAGCTTTTCCCCTGCGCGCCGTTGCGCAGCGCCTGATAAAAGCCGGCGCAGCGCAGGGCGTTGCCGCAAAACTCACCGCCCATCATCTCCAGCCGGATCTCGCCGCCGCTGCGCGGCGCGGTCAGAAACGCGACCTGCTCAATGCCCAGCTCCGGCAGCCGCAGGATCTGCGCCGCGACGCGCGCACGCTCGGCCGCCGGCACGTCCGAGCAGACGATGGCCGTGACGTTCCCCGCCGGGTCGAGCACCGCGACGGTGTATTCTCTTTTCTGCTGCAAAGTCTGCATGGTGCTCACTCCGTGAAATGGATGTGGTTATTGATGTGATCCTGACAGAAGCAGTGGTAGCCCACGCAGCGGGAGCAATAACGGAACTCCAGCTCCGGGTGGTCCGCGTCCGTGCGGCCGCAGACGGCGCACTTGTAGTGATAGGGCTTGTTCGCCTGCTCGCGCTGAATGCGCCGCGCCTCGCGCTTGAAGTTGACCGTTTTCTGCCGCTGGCGCACGTGCGACGGGCGGAAGAAGTCAAACAGCCAGTCGCCGCAGTAGACCAGATAGTTGAGCACCGCCACCACCGGCAGCAGGTTCAGCGGGAAGGTCATCGTGATCACGCCGAACACGAACAGCGCCGCGTCCAGATACGCCAGATACTTCACCTTGATCGGGATGATGAAAAACAGCAGCACCTGCACGTCCGGATACAGCGTCGCAAAGGCAAAGAACATGGACAGGTTCAGGTACGTGGTCGAGACGACCACGTCGCGGCCGAGGATCGCCGAGAGCACCACACCGTAGATCGCCGTGAGCAGCATACCGCTCACGTAGTAGATCGTGAATTTGCCGTTGCCCCACTCGCGCTCAAGGCACGAGCCGATCCAGTAGTAGAAGTACAGCATCAGCAGCAGCCAGATGGGCCGTGACTCCGTCGGCACGAACACATAGGTGATCAGCCGCCAGACCTGCCCGTGCAGGATGCCCTGCGCCGAGCCGCTCAGAAGCGACACAATCTGTCCGGTCGTATCCATCTGCGCCAGCAGCCAGACGGCTGCGTTGCCGATGACGATGATCAGCATCAGGTTCGGAATGCCGAAGCGCGGATGCGTATAGCAAAACCGGTCGATTTTGTTCATCAGTTTTCTCATGGGGTTCCTCCGTAAAAACAACGTATGACCATGATACCTTCTTCCAGGCGCAAAGTCCATAAAAAAATATCCGGAATCGCAATTTGTGCTTTCTAAATGGCGCAGCGTGTGGTATGATGATATCTGTATTATTATGTCGCAAGGTATGGTTATCACATGGAACAAATGCAAGAATTTGAAACAGAAGCGCGCAATGATCTGATCGAAGGCCGCAACGCGGTCATCGAGGCCCTGCGCGCGGGCCGCACGATCGACAAGATCTTCATCGCCAAGGGCGACGTGGACAAGACGCTCGGGCACATCGCCTCGAAAGCGCGCAGCGCCGGCATCGTCGTTACGGAGGCCGACCGCCGCAAGCTCGACGCCATGAGCCAGACGCACGCACATCAGGGCGTGATCGCGCTGTGCGCCGTCAAGGAGTACAGCACGATCGAGGACATGCTCGCCGTCGCCGCCGAGCGCGGTGAGGCGCCGTTTCTCGTGCTGTGCGACGAGATCTCCGACCCGCACAACCTCGGCGCGATCATCCGCACGGCCGAGTGCGTCGGTGCGCACGGCGTCATCATCCCGAAGCGCCGCAGCGCGGGACTGACCGCCATCGTGGACAAGGCGTCCGCGGGTGCGCTCGAGCACATGGCCATCGCGCGGGTACCGAATCTGGTCGCTGCGATCGAGACGCTCAAGAAAAACGGTCTCTGGATCTACGGCACGGCCGCCGAGGGCTCAAACGAGCTGTGGAAGACGGATCTGACAGGCCCCGCCTGCATCGTCATCGGCTCGGAGGGCAGCGGCATCAGCCGGCTGGTGCGCGAAAAGTGTGATTTTCTCGTCAGCATCCCGCTGCACGGACAGATCTCCTCGCTCAATGCATCCGCTGCTGCAGCGGTGCTGCTCTATGAGGCGCTGCGCCAGCGCAGCTGAACGTCCGTGCCCCTCACTATAAAAAGGAGTTGACCATATGGACGAATTTGATCGCTCGCCAGAGGACATTTCTTTTGATCTGAATGCGGAGGAATTCTCCCTGGAATCCATTCTGGACGAATATAAAGATTTTCAGACGGAAAAGCCGGCGCCGCGTCCGCGCCCGGCTTACCGCAGCCGCCCCGTCACAGCGGAGATGATCGAGGAAGCGGAAGCGGCCGACGCCGAGACCGAGGACATCCTCATGTCCGCCGAGCTCGACAGTGCACTGGACGATGCCGAAAGCACGCAGGCACAAACCGCACCCGTGCATGAGGATCACGACGTCAAGCGCTATCAGCCGAAGCGCCAGCGCGACCATGCGACCGCGGCCGAGATCGAAAAGTGGAACGAGACGAAGGCCGGCGCAAAGCGTCTGGCACAAAAAGGGCTCTCAGGGCTCAAGAGCTTCGCCTCCAAGCTCTCGGAAGTCGTGCCGGATGAGCCGGTCGAGCCCGAGGACGACCTGCCGGAGGAGGATGCATCCATCCCCGTCTCCGCCCCGCCGGATGTGCCGGAGGGCCTGTATGACCCTGAGCCCGAGCCGGAAGAGCCGACGCGTGTGTTTCAGGCCATCACCGAGGAAGGCACGGAGAGCGGCGACGCTGCCTACGCCCGCGCGGGAAGCTACACGCGCGACGAGGACGACGCGCCCGCCCGCCGCAGCTTTCAGGACTCGGTGCTCAACCCGCTCATGGCGCGGCTGGCTGCCGTGGCCTACCGCGTGCGCGCGCACAACAACGCCGTGCATGCCTCGGCTGACGCCGAGGAGGCGCTCGGCCCGGAGCCGAGTGCGGAGGACGCCGCAAAGTATTACGGCGGTCAGGTCAAATCCCTGCGCTTTCGCTGCCGCGCGGCCATGCTCGTGTGCATCCCGCTGCTCTACATCTCGCTCGGTCTGCCGGTGTTCGGTGTGCTCAAAAACAGCCCGACCGTCGCCGCGCTCGTGTGCCTGATGATGCAGCTGACCGTGATGCTCATCGGTCTGGACGTGATCACCAACGGCTTTTTCAACCTCGTGCGCCGCACGCCGGGACTGGAATCGCTCGTGTTTCTCAACTGTGTCTTTTCCGCGCTGGATGCGGTCGTGCTGGCCGTCACCGGCTCGGACGCGGTCGGTCTGCCGTTTTGCGCCGTGTCCGCGTTTTCCGTCGCCTGCTGCCTGTGGAGCGCGCTGAACACCTGCCGCGGCTTTAAGTACACGTTCCGCACGCTCGCCGTCGACAAAGACCCCTACACCGTCAGCGCGGACAGCGAGGTCGTCAAGGACAGCATCACCGTGCTCAAGTCCAAGCGCGACACGGCGGGCTTCATCCACCGCAGCGAAGAGGCCGGCCCGGCCGACACGATCTATGCCGGTCTCGCGCCGTATCTCATCGCCGCGTCCGTGATCCTCGGCCTGCTTGCCACGATCCTCTGCGGCAACTACGCCAACATCCTGCACGTGTTCGCCGCCGTCACCGCGCCGTGTGCGCCGTTTGCGGCGCTGGTCGCGTTCGCCGTCCCGTTCCGGACGGCCGCGCGCAAGCTCGCCCAGACCGGCAGCGCCATCGCCGGCTGGAACGGTGCGAGCGATATCGGCCGCAGCAAGCACCTGATCGTGACGGATAAGGATCTGTTCACCGCGCGCAACATCTCGATCGAGGACATCCGCATTCTCGACGGTGCGTTTCCGGACAAGGTTATCTCCTACACCGGCAGCGTGATCGTCGCCTCCGGCAGCTGCCTCGCCTCCGTGTTCACCGATCTCATGCAGCGCAACAACTGCGCGCTCATGCCGGTCGACTCATTCACCTGCAACGAGAGCGGCGGCCTGACGGCGCTTGTCAACGGCGAGGAAGTGCTCGTCGGCAGCAGTGCCTTCATGAACCTCAAGGGCGTGCATCTGCCGCAGCAGCTCAACGTAAAAAACGCCGTGTTCGCGTCCATCAACGGGCTGTTCGTCGCAAGCTTCAAGATCAAGTACGTGCCGGTGCAGTCGGTGCAGAACGCGCTCTTCGGTCTGCTGCGCACGCGCATCGCGCCGATCTTCGCTGTGCGTGACTTCAACATCACGCCGCTGATGCTCAGCCAGAAGTTCAAGATGTCCACCGACGGCTTCGACTTCCCGGCGTACTCCAAGCGCTACGCCATGTCGGCCGCCGAGCCCTCGGACTACACGCAGACCGCGGGCATTGTGGCGCGCGATGGCCTCGGTCCGCTCGTCGGCGTCGCCGGAACCGGCCGACAGCTCTTTCAGGCGGTGCGCATCTGCGTCATCCTCGCTCTGCTGTGCACGGTCGTCGGCGTCATACTGATGTTTGCCCTGTGCGCCATCGGCGCGTTCGATTCTGCCACCGTCGGCAACCTCTTCGTGTATATGGGCCTGTGGCTCGTTCCTGTCATATTGCTGAATTTCGGCCTGAAACGCTGAGTTTTCATATTTATGATTGCCAAGAGTTTCGAAATCGTGTATACTTTTATAGTCATGTGTTAAATACAGCACATGGCTTCCGGAGTTGGAATTTCCGATAGTTAATATAGAAGGAGAGTACACTACATGAGCTACGAAACCAAGAACATCCGTAACGTGTGCCTGCTCGGACATGGCGGCAGCGGCAAGACCACGCTCGCCGAGAGCATGCTGTACCTGACCGGTGCGATCGACCGTCAGGGCAAAACCGCTGACGGCAACACCGTCTGTGACTACGATCCCGAGGAGATCAAGCGCAAGATCACGATCTCGACCAGCATCGCGCCGGTCAATTTCGGCGGCTGCAAGATCAACATCCTCGATTGCCCGGGCTTTTTCGACTTTGCGGGTGACGCTCGCTGCGCCCTGCGCGCGGCTGAGGCCGGCATGATCTTCTGCACCGCGAAGGACGGCATCGCCGTCGGCGCGGAGCGCTGCTGGAAATACCTCAAGAGCGAGAACATCCCCTGCCTGTTCTACATTTCCAAGACCGACGAGGATCACGGCGATTTCGCCGGTGTCCTCTCCGCCCTGCAGGACAAGTACGGCAGCGCCGTCTGCGCGGTCACCGCGCCGATGAGCGACGGCACGGGCGTCATCGACCTCGTGCACAACGTCGCCTATCAGACCAAGGGCAACAAGACCGAGAAGATCGCCGTTCCCGCCGCCGACGCCGACATGGTCGAGTCGCTGCGCGAGACGCTCTTTGAGGCGGCCGCCGGCGCCGACGAGGCGCTCATGGAGAAATACTTTGAGGACATGATGCTCTCTGAGGAGGACACCGTCAAGGGTCTTCGTCTGGGTCTGAAGGACCGCACCGTGTTCCCAGTGCTCTGCGGCGCTGCCGGCAGCGGCATCGGCACCGAGAGCGTGCTGCGGGCGATCGTCGATTACGTGCCCAGCCCGGCCGACATCGGTGAGGTCGCCACGGCAGACGGCGGCAAGCTCGCCGTCGATCCGAACGGTCCTGTGTGCGCGTTCGTGTTCAAGACCATTTCCGACCAGTTCGGCAAGTACTCCTTCATCAAGGTGCTGTCCGGCAAGGTCGTGTCCGATCTGTCTCTGCGCAACATGCGCACGAGCAGCACCGATAAGCTCGGCCGTATGTACACCATGTGCGGCAAGAAGAGCACTGAGGTCAAGGAAGCCTGCTGCGGCGACATCGTTGCCATCGGCAAGATGGAGTGGAAGACCGGCGACACCGTCTGCGACCCGAAAAACGAGGTCGAGCTGCCCGCCATCAAGCTGGCTGAGCCCTGCTACTCCATGGCCATCAGCCCCAAGACCAAGGGACAGGATGATAAAGTCGCGTCCGGCCTCGCCCGCCTGAACGAGGAGGACATCTCCTTCACGCTCGTCAACAACGCCGAGACCCACCAGATGGTCATCTCCGGCGCGGGCGACATTCAGGTCGACGTGCTGTGCGCCAAGCTCAAGAGCCGCTTCGGCGTCGAGACCGAGCTCAAGCCCGCCCGCGTCGCTTACCGTGAGAAGATCCGCAAGACCGTGCAGAAGCAGGGCCGTCATAAGAAGCAGCCCGGCGGCAGCGGCCAGTTCGGTGACGTCTGGATCCGCTTCGAGCCGCAGGATGAGTCCGACGACATGATCTTCGCCGAGGAGGTCTTCGGCGGCAGCGTGCCGAAAAACTTCTTCCCGTCCGTTGAAAAGGGTCTGCGCAACGCCGTGCAGAAGGGTGTGCTCGCCGGTTACCCGCTCGTCGGCCTGAAGGCCGTGCTGTATGATGGCTCCTACCACCCGGTCGACTCCAACGATATGGCGTTCCAGACGGCTGCCCGCCTCGCCTATCAGGACGGCATCCCGAAGGCGAAGCCGACCATTCTCGAGCCGATCGGCCTGCTGAAGGTCACCATCCCGGACGCCAACCTTGGCGACATCATGTCCGACATCTCCTCCAAGCGCCGCGGCACCGTGCTCGGCATGACGGCGGAGGACGGCATGCAGACCGTCGAGGCGGAAGTCCCGATGGCGGAGATGGGCTCCTACACGATCGATCTGCGCTCCATGACGCAGGGACGCGGCTCCTTCTCGTGCAAGTTCGTTCGCTACGAGGAAGCGCCCGGCAACGTCCAGCAGAAGGTCATCGAGGAAGCAAAGAAAGAACAGGAAGCGTAACTGCAACTGCAAAAGAAGCCCTTTCCCGGGCTTCTTTTGTCTATCCGGAAGCGAGGGATCCCAATGAAAAACACGAACAAAAACATGCTCTACACCTTCTGGTCGGGCGCGATCCTGCTGTGTCTGGCACTGGTAGCCGTCGTGCTGGTGTTCACCAACGCCGTCGGCAACACGCACACCTCCAAGCCGGAGGACACCCCCGCCGCCGCCGTCACACCGACGCCGACGCCGCAGGTCAATCCGATCACGCCGATCCAGTCGTCCGCCGCGCTCGCGCAGACGGAGGACAAGGGCAGCACCTACGTCGATCAGATCTATTTTCTGGGTGACAAATCGCTGAAGGTGCTCCAGACGGAGTCGATGCTCACCGGCAAGGACGCCAAAAAGCAGGTCTGGGTGCCGGACACCGGCTCTCTGCCCGCCTCGTCGCTCGACACGGCGAAATACAAATCCCCCGTGACCGGCAACAACGTGCCCGCAGACGAGATCTGCGAGGTCAACAAGCCCGCGTATCTCGTCATCTGTCCGAGTGCGGACAACATCTCCATGACGAACGAGGAGCAGATCAAATCGGTCTACACCACGCTCATCAACGCCGTCAAGGCCAAGAGCCCGAGCACGAAGATCATCTGCTGTTCGCTGACGCCGATCGCGTCCAACTATCAGTTCGAGGACATTACCAACGAGCTCATCCAGAAGGTCAACGGCTGGATCGCCGCCGCAGCGGAGAGCACCGGCGCGAAGTATCTTGACATGGCAAGCGGTCTGGTCGCCGATGACGGCTTCCTGCCGCAGAGCTATCAGGACGGCGACGGCATGCACCTCAACGCCGAGGGCATGAAGGCGTGGATGACCTATCTGCGCACGCACGCCTACCCGTAACCGATGCATAGAAAGATCCCGGAGCGACTGCTCCGGGATTTTCCGATATCAAAAAAGCCTCGCAGAGTTTCGCCGCCGCAGCGGCGAAAGAAAGTCCAATCATTTTCTCCGGCGACATGCGCGGCGGGGAAAATACTTCTCAGGCTGCAAGTGTGGAATTTGTGCGCCGGCGGCGCACAAATTATGCGCGCAGCAGACTGCAGGCCTTTTTGTCGGAAAACAAGATGTTTTCCGACAGCCAAAAGATCCCGGAGCCGCAGCTCCGGGATTTTTTGTTGTCTTCAGCGGATAATTGCCTTGATAAACGGCGCTGCCGGGGGCGCATCCGGGGTGATCGTGTAGCATGCAGTGAGCTCCGCGACCGCCTTGCGCGCGGCCGCCTCGTCGGCGGCGTGGATCGTCGCGAGCGACTCCCCTGCCGCGACCGGCTCGTCCACCTTCTTGTGCAGGACGATGCCGACGCCGTAGTCAATGGTGCTGTCCTTCGTCGCGCGGCCGCCGCCGAGACGCATGGACACAAGGCCCACGTCCGTGGCCGCGATGTGACGCACATAGCCGCTCGCAGGCGACGGCACTTCCATCTGCACCGGCGCTGCCGGCAGGAGCGCCGGGTCATAGATCGCCGCCGGATCGCCGTCCTGCGCCGCAACGAACTCGGCCAGCTTTTTCAGCGCCGAACCGTCCGCGATCGTCTGCTCGAGCATGGCGCGCGCCGCGGCATCATCGGCTGCGAGCCCCGCCTGTGTAAGGATGCACGCGCCGAGCGTCAGGCACAGCTCCAGCAGCTCGCTCTTATGTTCGCCGTGCAGTGTCGCAATTGCCTCCTTGACCTCGAGCGCGTTGCCGACGGCATGACCGAGCGGCTCGTCCATATCCGTGATAACGGCGACCGTCTTGCGGCCGGCCATCTTGCCGATCTCGACCATCTCGGTCGCAAGCTCGCGCGCATCATCCAGCGTCTTCATAAATGAGCCGTCGCCGCACTTGACGTCCAGCACGATGACGTCCGCACCGGCAGCCAGCTTCTTGGACATGATGCTGCTGACTATGAGCGGGATGCTCGGCACGGTGCCGGTCACGTCGCGCAGGGCGTAGAGCTTCTTATCCGCGGGGTCGAGATTCGCCGTCTGTCCGGCGATGACCATGCCGACGCGGTCGACATTCTCCAGGAACCGTTCCATGGGCAAGTTGATGTTGAAGCCCGGAATGCTCTCAAGCTTATCGAGCGTGCCGCCCGTGTGGCCGAGGCCGCGGCCGGACATCTTCGCCATCTTCACGCCGAGGCTCGCCACCATCGGTACGAGCACGAGCGAGGTCTTGTCGCCCACGCCCCCGGTCGAGTGCTTATCCGCCTTCACGCCGGACACGCCCGAGAGATCCAGTGTCTCGCCGCTGTGCATCATGGCCATGGTCAGATCCAGCGTCTCGCGCCGATCCATGCCGCGAAAATAGATGGCCATCAGCATGGCGGACATCTGATAATCCGGGATCTCACCGCGGGTATAGCCGTCGACCACATAACGGATCTCCTCCGTCGTGAGAGCCTGCCCGTCGCGTTTTTTCACGATCAGATCGCTCATTCTCATCGCAATGTACTCCTTTGCATTTCTTTGCCACGAGTATAGCACGGCGGCGGCGGAATTGCAATTCAGCGCGGAAAAATCAGATACGGCCGCCCGTCGATCTCCCGCAGCACGGCCTGCGCGCCGCGCGGGAGGTTCGGCGCGTCCGCCGGGATGGCGATGACCGTCCGCTTGCCGTCGAATGTCGTGAGCACGCCGTCCGGCGCAGAATACCAGAGCACATCCAGGCCATCGTCCGCACACTGCGGCGCCGGCTCCGGCGCAGGCTCGGGCTCGGCCGGAATGTCCCACGCCTCGTCCGCCGCGAACAGGATCTCCTGCGGCAGACGCGCACACTCGAGCCGCGTGAGCCGCTTTTGCAGCGTGAGCGCGCCGCTGCCGTCCGGCAGCATCAGGCCGAGATACGCGCGCGAGCGCGCCCCGCACACGGCGAGCCGCAGCCGGGGCGCATCCGTTTTCGCCCGCGCGGAAAACACCGTATGCAGCCCCTCACGCGTCACGCGCAGCGTGCCGATGGGCTTGTTTTGCTGCAGGATCGGATACTCAGGCATAAAAAATCACTCCCGCACCAGACTATGCGCGGGAGTGATGGATTTAGAACCGGAGTCAGCCGATGCTGTAGCTGCCGCGCACCATGACGGTGGTGTCGGCCGAGGCACGAACGCCCGCGCCGTCCGCCTGCAGGAGATACAGGTGGTTTTCCGTGAGCTTTTCGCCGACGGCAGCCGTCGAGCCGGATGTGAGATCCACAGCGGCGTTCTGCGTCACGGCTGCGGCACCGCTGCGCATGAGCACCTCCGCGCCTGCGCGTCCGGTGAGCGTCTGCCCGTTTTCCAGCGTCACGAGCACGTATGTACCGCCCGCAGCGGCGACCTGATCGGCAAACTGTTCCTCCATTTCGCCGATCGCGCCGTTGAGCGTGGAACGGTAGGCGTCCTCCATGCGCGGCTGCACGACATCCTGCAGATAGCTGGACGTGACGAGCGGGTCTTCCCGCGAACCGTAGTTTGCGACCGCATACACGGTCACGGCGGCGACCATGGCCAGCGCAGCGACCAGTGCGATCGTGATGAGCGTCTTTTTCTTCATATCCGTTCCTCCGTTTTTTGGGCGTGGCGTTTACTGCGGCAGGCCAAAGCTTACGGCGATCGCGTTATCCACCTGATGCATCGCAGGCTCGTCCAGACGGCCCATGCGCTCGCGCAGGCGCGATTTATCGAGCGTGCGAACCTGCTCGAGCAGGATCACACTGTCGCGCGTCAGGCCGCAGCTGCGCGCCGCGAGCGAGATATGCGTCGGCAGATTGGCCTTGCCGGTCTGCGACGTGATCGCAGCGGCGATCACCGTCGGGCTGTGGCGGTTGCCGGTGTCGTTTTGAATGATGAGCACGGGGCGCATCCCGCCCTGCTCACTGCCGACCACCGGGCTGAGGTCGGCATAATAGATGTCTCCGCGTCTGACTGGCTGCATAACATTCATCTCCGATGGAATATTTGCCCCGGTCGATATGTAGGGGCACAGTTATTGTCGCCATCGGAGCGAAATTTATACCTCAGTCGATATATACGCGCTGCACGCGCTGACTCATGGCGCACAGCAGCTCGTACGGGATCGTGCCGGCCTTTTCGGCCTGCTCGGCCACCGAGAGGTCTGCGCCGAAGATGGTCGCCACGTCGCCGGGCTGCACCTCGGGGATGTCGGTCACATCGACCATGCACATATCCATGCAGATGCGGCCGACCTGCGGTGCGCGCTTGCCGTGCAGCAGCACGTCGCCCTTGCCGGAGAGACTGCGCAGCAGCCCGTCGGCATAGCCGACCGGCAGCACGGCCAGACGCATATCGTGCGGGCAGGTGAACGTGCGGCCGTAGCTGATCGTGTCGCCCGCGTGGTGGTGCGTGACTTCGGACACGCGGCTATAGAGCGACATCGCCGGGCGCAGGTCGAGCCCGCCGGTCTCCGCCGCCGGAAACACACCGTAGAGCAGCAGACCGGGGCGCACCATGTCGAGGTGCATCTGCGGATAGTTTATCACAGCGCCGCTGTTGGCGCAATGGCGAATGGCAAAGTGGTGACCGCTCGCCTGCTCCATGCGGTCGATCGCGTGCAGAAAACGCGAGAACTGCAGCTGCGTGTACGGGTCGCCGTTTTCGTCCGAGACGGCAAAGTGCGTGAACACACCGGTGAAATTCAGGTGCGGCAGCGACAGCGCCTCGAGCATCTCGTCGAGATGGCTGTCGTCATGCACGTCAAAGCCCGTGCGCCCCATGCCGGTCTCGAGCTTCATGTGTGCGTTTAAGCGCAGCCCCGTCCCGGCGAGGAAACGGTTGAGCTCACGCGCGTATTCGATGCTGCCGACCGCCTGCGTCACGCCGAGGGTCGCAAGGTCGACGGCGATGTTCGCCGACTGCGGCCCGAGCAGCAGGATGTTCATCGTCACACCCGCAGCGCGCAGCTCCTCGGCCTCGTCATAGCAGTTGACGGCAATCCACCGGCAGCCCGCCCGCTGCAGGCGCTGCGCCACACGCACCGCGCCGTGGCCGTAAGCATTCGCCTTGCAGACGCCGAGCATCTGGCAGCCGTCCGGCAGGCGGCTGCTAATCTCGCGGTAGTTGTGTTCCAGATCATTGAGACTGATCTCTACCCATGTTCGAATTTTGCGATTCATCGTTCGTACTTCCTTGTTCCAGATTCCATTGTTCCACCGTGCAGTACAGGCACGAGTGTTCATCCACCGACAGCTCCGCGCACTGCGGCACGGTGCCGTCAAGATACAGCCGCACGACCGTATGGTCGTCGGTGATAAGCTGTACGACCAGCAGCCCGTCCTCCTGCCATGTGAGATCGACATAGCCGCTGCGGACGGCATCCACCACATAGGGCAGCGCCGTCAGCGGAGTCAGTCCGGCTGCGTTGAGATCGCCCGCCGGCAGCAGGATATCATCAAAGGTGAGCGTGCTCTCTCCTCGGCGCAGGTGCGCGCCGACGCCTTTCGCCGTCTCCGGAGCGATGACCGTGAGATCATAGCCGTCGGGCAGCTCCCGGCAGGTGAGCGTGTAGTCCGCGACCGTGTCGCCGTAGTCCGCGCGCACCTGCGCCGTCACGGTGACAAGGCTTCCCGTGAGCGTGTCACGAAAGGTCTGAAACGATCGCTCTCCCGCACCGTGTCCGCACGCGGACAACAGCAGCAGGCTTATCATCAGTGCAGCGATGCTTCTGCGCTGCATACTGCCTCCTATCGGATGATGGTTTTTGTGACCTCCGGCAGTGCCGCGATCACATCGGTCGGGTTCATAGCATATTCGCCCATGCGTGCGGCGCACACGTCGCCGGCCCGCCCGTGCAGCCAGACTGCAGTCTCGACGGCGTCACGCGCAGGCATCTGGCACAGCAGCGCGCCGAGCATACCCGCCAGCACGTCACCGCTGCCGCCCTTGGCCATACCGGGATTACCGGCACGCAGCACGGCCGTGTCCCCGTCCGGGAATGCACAGACCGTCTCCGGCCCTTTGCGCACAACGGTGCAGCCGTGCGCGGCGGCAAAAGCGGACGCCGCCTCTGCCCTGCCGGCCGCATCCGCACCCGCAAGCCGGGCAAACTCCCCGTCGTGCGGCGTGAGGACAATGGGCGCGCGGGCGCGATCGAGCACCGTCACATCCTGCGCGACGGCAAAAAGCGCGTCGGCGTCGAGCACGAGCGGGGTCTCCGAGCGCAAGACGACAGCCTGCACCAGCGCTGTAAGCGCGGCATTTCGCCCCAGGCCGGGGCCGAGCACGCACACATCGCTCCTGCGCAGCCGCTCGAGCAGCTCCGGCAGCGCGTCTGCCATAAGCTTACCGTCAGCCGACGGGAGCGGGAACGGCATCGCCGCGTCATTTTTCACGGCGGTGATCGCATAGATCGCCTCCGGCACGCCGACGGACACCAGCCCCGCACCGCAGCGCAGCGCAGCATGGGCGCACAGCGTCGGCGCGCCGGTGTAGCCGACGCAGCCGCCGACGATGAGCACGCGGCCGTAGTCATATTTATTGGTGTCGGACGCGCGCCGCGGCAGATACGGCGCGCACGGTTCGATGCGGTGCATAGCTTGCCTCCTGAACGGAAACGCAGTGATTTGTCAGCAAATATTATAGCGTTTTCAAATCCCCACGTCAAATTTTCTTCCCCTTTTACATTGATTTGTTGCGCGAAGTGTGGTATAAATAGCTTTGTTATTGAGTTTATTGCTTGGATCGGGAAAATAGTACCAAGGTTCCGCACCAGAGAGGGACGCCGCCGGCTGAGAGCGTCCTGCGAGAAACGTACTTCGTTCGCCCGTGAGCTCCGGCCAATCCCCGGCGGGTCCGCCCGTTAACGCGCAGAGAGTGCGGCGCACGTGCGCCGAATTCGGGTGGTACCGCGGAAGCTTCCTTTCGTCCCTGTATGCGGGACGGGAGGATCTTTTTTTATCCGCATCCGGCAAGAAACACGACCAACTACGTAAACTTTGCAACGAAGGAGTTGTTTGCATGAAAGAAATGCTGCAGAAGCTGCGCGAGGCTTCTGTCGACGCCATTTTGCAGGCGGACGACATCACGGCGCTGGAAAACCTGCGCGTGAAGTACCTCGGCAAAAAGGGGGAACTGACCGCCATCCTCAAGCAGATGGGCCGCCTGTCGGCGGAGGAGCGCCCGGCCATGGGCCAGCTGGCAAACCAGGTGCGCGCGGAGCTTGAGACAGCGCTCGAGCAGCGCCGCGAGGCGCTCAATGCGCGCATGCTCGAGATGCGCCTCAAGGCCGAGACGCTCGATGTGACCATGCCCGGCAAAGCGCCGGAGCTCGGCCACCAGCACCCGATGTACATCGTGCTCGACGAGATCAAGGACATCTTCGTCGGCATGGGCTTCGAGATCCTCGAAGGCCCGGAGATCGAAGAGGCCGAGTATAACTTCACCAAGCTCAACACCAGCGAGGGGCACCCCGCCCGCGAATGGTCGGATACGTTCTATCTGACCGAGGACAGCCGCATTCTCCTGCGCACGCAGACCTCCCCGATGCAGGTGCGCGCGATGGAGAGCAAGCCCCTGCCGATCCGCATGGTCGCGCCCGGCCGTGTTTACCGCAAGGATGAGGTCGACGCCACGCATTCGCCCATGTTCCACCAGATCGAGGGCATGGTCATCGACAAGGGCGTCACGATGGCGGATCTGAAGGGCACGCTCAACACGCTCGTGCGCAAGCTCTACGGTGAAAACACCGTCACCCGCTTCCGCCCGCACCACTTCCCGTTCACCGAGCCGAGCTGCGAGATGGACGTGCAGTGCCACAAGTGCGGCGGCAAGGGCTGCCCCACCTGCAAGGGCGAGGGCTGGATCGAGATCCTCGGCGCCGGCATGATCCATCCGAAGGTGCTTGAGGGCTGCGGCATCGACACGGACGTCTACTCCGGCTGGGCCTTCGGCATGGGTCTGGAGCGTCTGGCGATGCGCCGCTTTAAGATCAGCGACCTGCGCCTGATCTTCGAAAACGACGTGCGCTTCCTGCAGCAGTTCTGAGAAAGGAGAGGCTACCATGATTTTAAGCAGAAAATGGCTCAATGAATTCGTAGATTGCTCGGCCTGGTCCGACCACGACTTTTCCGAGGCAATGACCCTCTCCGGCTCTAAGGTGGAGACGTTTACGGATCTGCACGACAGCATCCGAAACGTTGTCGCGGGGCGCATCGTGGAGATGGTGCGCCACACGAACTCCGACCACATGTGGGTCTGTCAGGTCGATGTGGGCGGCGATGCGCCGATCCAGATCGTGACCGGCGCACAGAACCAGCAGGTCGGAGACCTGGTACCCGTCGCGCTTGACGGCGCGCTGCTGCCCGACGGCAAGCAGATCCACGCCGGCACGCTGCGCGGCGAGGCGTCCAACGGCATGATGTGCTCGCTCAAGGAGCTCGGTCTGACGCTGCATGACTACCCCTACGCCATCGAGGACGGCCTGTGGGTCATGCAGGAGGACGGCGTGAAGCCCGGCGACGACATCGCCGCCGTCATCGGCGCGGACGACCACGTGGTCGAGTTTGAGATCACGCCCAACCGCCCGGACTGCCTGTCTGTGATCGGTCTGGCGCGTGAGGCCGCCGTGACCTTCGGCAAGCCCCTGAAGCTGCACACGCCCGATGTGCCCGGCTGCGGCGAGGACATCCGCGACCATGTCAGCATCCGCATCGACGATCCCGCGCTCTGCCCGCGCTACACCGCGCGCATGGTGCGCAACGTCAAGATCGGCCCGTCCCCGGCGTGGATGCGCGAGCGCCTGCGCAACAGCGGCGTGCGCCCGATCAACAACATTGTCGACATTACAAACTATGTCATGCTCGAGTACGGCCAGCCCATGCATGCGTTCGACTTTTCGTGCATCGGCGGCAAGCAGATCATCGTGCGCACCGCGCGCGAGGGTGAGACCATCGAGACGCTCGACGGCACTGCGCGCAAGCTCACGCCGAACATGCTCTGCATCTGCGACGAGCAAAAGCCCGTCGCGGTCGCCGGCGTCATGGGCGGCGCCAACTCCGAGATCGTGGGCGACACGGCCATGGTCGTCTTTGAGGGCGCGAACTTCAACGGCACGAGCGTGCGCCGCACGGCTGCCGCGCTCGGCATGCGCACGGAGGCCTCCGGCCGCTTTGAGAAGGGGCTCGACCCGATGAATACCGTCGCCGCCGTGGATCGCGCATGCGAGCTCGTGGAGCTGCTCGGCTGCGGTGAGGTGATGCGCGGCACCATCGACGTGCTGCCCGAACCCATCGTGCCGAAGACCGTGAAGCTCGAGCCGGAAAAGGTCAACGGTCTGCTCGGTACAGACGTGTCCGAGGCAGAGATGCGCCGCATCCTGCTCGCGCTCGGCTTCGAGCTCGACGGCGAGACGATCATCGTCCCCTCCTGGCGCGGCGACGTGGAGCACTACTCCGACATCGCCGAGGAGATCGCCCGCTTCTACGGCTATAACAACATTCCCTGCACGCTCATGCGCGGCCAGACCACCAGCGGCGGCTACAGCGATGCGCAGCAGGCAGAGCGCAGCATCGGCGCGATGGCGCGCGCGCTCGGCTACAGCGAGATCATCACGTATTCGTTCATCAGCCCCTCGTACTACGACAAGATCCGTCTCCCGGCCGATTCCCCGCTGCGCAACTCCATGAAGATCCTCAATCCCCTCGGTGAGGACACCTCCATCATGCGCACGACGGTGCTGCCGTCCATGCTTGAGATCCTCACGCGCAACTATAACTACCGCAACAAGGCCGTGCGCCTGTACGAGATCGGTAAGGTCTACTTTGCCCGTCCCGACGGCATGGCCGACGAGCCGAAGCTGCTGTGCCTTGGCGGTTACGGCGGCGGGATGGATTTCTTCCAGCTCAAGGGTGCGGTCGAGCGCATCCTCGCCGGTCTGCGCATCACGGACGTAACGTTCGAGGCCGAGAGCGGCAATCCGTCGTACCACCCCGGCCGCTGCGCGAAGGTGTACGCCGGCGGCAAGCTGCTGGGCGTACTCGGTCAGGTCCATCCGCTTGCGGCAGCGAATTACGGCGTGGACACGGAGCTTTACACGGCTGAGCTGCAGCTCGATGAGATACTCGCCGAGCGCGGTGCGACACCGGTCTACACGCCGCTGCCGCGCTTCCCGGCCGTGACGCGTGACGTGGCCGTCGTCTGCAGCGCCGACATCCCGGTCGCCAAGCTCTCGCAGTGCATCCTCGCCGCCGGCGGACAGTATCTCAAGGGCTGCGAACTCTTTGACGTGTACACCGGCGCCCCGATCCCGGCCGGCTATAAGAGCGTCGCTTTCTCGCTGACGCTGCGCGCCGATGACCAGACGCTCACCGACGACCACGCCGAGGAGACGATGCAGAGTGTCCTCAAGGCGCTTGAGGAGACGTTCCACGCGACCATTCGCTGAGCGTTCAAAACAACGAAAAGTTATTAAGAAATTATTTAGAACTTTTTTCGAAAACGGTTGAAAAGTGGCTTTACAGACTTGTGTTTTTTGGTATAATAGACGCAAGAACTTGTATGAGGGAGGGCTTCACATGGAAGACGCAACCAGACGGTTTAACGCGATCGACAACAAAACAGAAATGAAGGAGATCCTCACTTCCGTGTATCATTCCCTTGTTGTCAAAGGCTACAACCCGATCAACCAGCTCGTCGGCTACATTCTCTCCGAGGACCCGACGTACATCACCAACTACAACAACGCCCGCAGCCTCATCTGCCGCCTCGACCGCGACGAGCTGCTGCAGGAGCTGCTGACCAGCTACTTGGACAAGTGAAGCAAGCGCTGTTATGAAACCAAAAAGGCCCTGCCTCTCGGCAGGGCCTTTTTGCATATCCACGCAGGCTGCTGCCGCGAGGTGGCAGAAAAGGGGCAAAAGCAAAAAATCGCCCCCGTCAAAGACGGGAGCGATTCGCGTTGGCAGCGGAAGAAGGATTCGAACCCTCACAAACGGAGTCAGAGTCCGGTGTGCTACCATTACACAATTCCGCTACGAACAAATGATATTATACAGATATTTTCGGATTTGTCAACCCTATTGTCGCATATTTTTCATGGAAAGAAAAATCTTTGCTCGGGCTCTGCCTGCGCATGCAAGCAGAGCCCGAGCAGCGGGTCAGCAGTCGAGAATCTTGCCATCGACGGAGATCGTGACGACCTGCCACGGAAGGAATTTCCCGCTCGCGCGCAGCGCCTCCCGCGCCGCGTGCTCGAGTCCGCCGCAGCACGGCACCTCCATGCGCACGACGGTAACGCTCCGGAGATCGTTGCCACGGATGATCTGCGTGAGCTTGTCGGTATAGTCCACCGCGTCGAGCTTCGGGCAGCCGATGAGGGTGATCTTCCCTTTCATGAATTCACTGTGCATGTTCGCGTAGGCATACGCCGTGCAGTCGGCCGCAATGAGCAGCTTCGCGCCCTGAAAGTACGGCGCGTTGACCGGCACGAGCTTGATCTGGCACGGCCACTGGCCAAGCTGCGACGGCTGCTGCACGGCAGTCTGCGGCTGCGCGGCCTCCTCACGGCGGATGCTGCGCATCCTGCTGCCGGGACAGCCGCCGGTGTGCACAGGCGCGCTCTGCGCCTGCTTTTTGCGCATATTCGCCTGCACGGCCGCAGCATCATAGGCAGCCGCCTCGCGCTCAACAAAGTGGATGGCATCCATCGGGCAGGCCGGCAGGCAGTCGCCGAGGCCGTCGCAATAATCGTCACGCAGGAGCTTTGCCTTACCGTCTACAATACCGATCGCACCCTCGTGACACGCTGCCGCGCACGCACCGCAGCCGTTGCACTTTTCTTCGTCAATGTGGATGATCTTACGGATCATAATATCCCTTCCCTTTCCAAAAATCGTCCGGGCCCCCGCCCGGCGGTCTTGACTTTCTGAGGATAAGATAGCATAATAAAAGCCACAATTCCGTTGTCAGAACAACAAATGGAGCAAAAAACATGAACATTTCCCTGACCAGCACGCGCCTGTTTCGCGGGATCGACACTGCGCAGCTGCAGCCGCTGCTGCAGTGCCTCGGCGCTGTGCGAAAGCGCTATGCGCGCGGCGAGACCATTCTCGCCGAGGGCGCGCCGACCGAACAGCTCGGTATGGTGCTCTCCGGTATGGCCATGATCGGCCACGATGACATCTGGGGCAGTCACAGCCTGCTCGGTCACGTCACGCCCGGAGAGGTATTTGCCGAACCCTACGCCTGTATTCCGGGGGAACCGCTGCGTATCAGCGTGACAGCCGCCGAGGACACCGAGGTGCTGTTTCTGAACGTCGGCAAGGTGCTCACGACGTGCACGAACGTCTGCCCGTTTCACGCACTGCTCATTTCGAATCTGCTGGCTGTGTGCGCAGAAAAAAACCTGCTGCTCTCGCAGCGCATCCTGCACACGGCGCCGAAGGGCATCCGCGCCCGGCTCATGTCGTACTTTTCCGAGTGCGTCAAGCGCGCCGGGCAATACAGCTTTGACATCCCCTACAACCGCCAGCAGCTGGCCGACTATCTGGGCGTGGACCGCAGCGCCATGTGCAGCGAGCTGTCGCGGATGCAGCGCGAGGGGCTGCTGAGCTATCACAAAAACCATTTTTCCGTGCACGAAGCACTGGAGTAAATCGACGAAAGGCGGACACGACATGACGAGAGAAGAATACGCGAAGCGGATGAAAAAGCACCCCGACTGGGCGCCCGGCTGGGACGCGATCGACGCGGCCTTTGCAAAGCTCTACCCCGAAGCAGAGCCGGTGCGTTTCGAGAGCGAGCTGCACGACCGTGCGGCGCTCGGCGGCGAGGAATATCTCGACGGCTTTGCCGTCTACGACACGGGCAAGGGCTATCAGCACGTCGTCACCTATGGCTTGAGCGAGCTGTACCCGAGCATGGCGGCCTTCGGTTCGGAATACAGCAAGTGGGGCTACGAGCTCACGCTCAAGGTGCGTGAGAGCTATGCCGAAACCGGCACATGGGCGCTCGACCTGCTGGCGCAGCTGGCGCGCTACACGTTCGAGACCGGCAACTATTTCGAGCCGGGCGCATACATCCCCGGCGACGGCGGCTCCCTGCACCCGGAGCTGAACTCGGCCATCACGGCGCTGGCCATCGTCAGCGACACGACCGCCGCACCGATCGAGACCGTGCACGGCAGGGTCGCGTTTTTGCAGCTGGTCGGTCTCACGCAGCCGGAGCTGGACGCGGTCGCGCGCGACCCGGACGCACTCACGGGCATTCTGGAGCGGATGCGCGCAGACGATCCGGAGCTGGTGCTCGACATGCGCAGAACGAGGTCTTACATATAAACTGCTGCCATATGCAAACCGCCGCACCGTGACACCACGGTGCGGCGGGTTT
>ENA-ORSS01001846-ORSS01001846.1-human-gut-metagenome-genome-assembly--contig:-NODE-1846-length-20533-cov-6.770485_pt1 | contig 20533 bp, 23 predicted proteins | sample MGYA00241899_ERZ509162 | MGnify/ENA primary metagenome ERZ509162 (study PRJEB26280, sample SAMEA2338641) | human gut metagenome | biome: human gut; feature: human-associated habitat; material: faeces... | reverse complement strand
AGGTGATGATATGCTCTTTGCAGGCTCATGCCGTTCTCCTGTGAACCGTTTGGTTGTTTTAGCAACACAGGATTACTGCATGGGCCTTTTTTATTCCAGCCCGTCGAAACCGAAATTTTTCCGCATAGGGAGGGGCGCGCCCCTCCCTATGCGGCCCCCTGAAAAATCCGGGGAACACCACACTGACATGGCTCCTTAAATTGCCGAACCGTATCAGGGCGTTGCTCCCAAACCTTGCACTTGGAATGAAAACTCACAAAATTGATAGTTTATTTGATTTAAGATTTTACATAATGCAAGCAGGACCACAGGATGAAAATATACTGTAAAAGGCTGCCCGGCCTGTCCCCGGCAAAGTCTCCTGAGGCATTCCTGTGCCGGGGTTTCCTGATGTCATGCCCTGGTGTAGGGAGTCACGATAGATGAGAATGGGGAGAATGGCGGAGGGAACCTGATGGATGCCCGGCTTTCCCCTGACTGGCGCGGGCCTGACGCCTGACCGCCCGCTAAAAATGACCGCGGAAAAGGTTTGGGAATGAGAACAGGAACAGCCCCGAAACGTGTCAAAACGACACAAAACCGGGGCTGTTTTTTATGTTCCGCTGATGGTCTGCGGGGTATCTGTGGTGATTCGCTCCCCTGCCTGTGCCCTGACGCTCTTTTTGCGGAGAAACCGTCCTGTTTCCGGAAAATGGCCGGGTAGATTTCCACCCGGGAGACAAAAAACAAAAAAGCCCTCCGGGTAGTACCCGAAGGGCGTATAAGCGCTGATGGTGACCCCGGAGAGAGTCGAACTCTCGACCTACTGCTTAGGAGGCAGTCGCTCTATCCAACTGAGCTACGAAGTCACGTTCGACACCCCGAATACGCTAAAGAGGGGTATATGTCAACCTCTGCGGAGCCTCAGGGCAAAATCACCATCAAGTCAGTTTTTCACAGTGTCCACCCCGGGCAGACAGCCCTCACCGGTGCTTTTCCTTTCAGTCGGTTGACAACAGCGGCTCAGTTTGGAAAAAAATACACGCGCTCTTTCGGGTGCGTTTTCAGAAGAATTTCAGCAGAGGCGTTGTCAATTGCCATTATCCCTTCTTTCCTTTGATTCCGCGGCGGGCCGCTTCAGCAGGCTGCTCCGCTGCTGCGCCGTGATTCTGCTCGCCGCGGGCGTCTGCGCCTGCGCTTCCAAAAAGAAGCCGGTGACTCCTCCGGCGCCGGCCCGTGTCACCGGTCCCTGGGTTGCGCCCCAGGAGCCCGCGGAATTTTTTGTGCAGAATCTGAAACCCGCCAACCAGGAACTGACGAGCTGGCGGGACATGGGACCGACCGTCAGAAAGTCACTCCGCTACTGCAGCCGCAAACCCGCTTCCGCGTACGCGGTGAACAGGCCTTCGCTGCAGCTGACATGGGGCGAGATGACTGAAACGCTCCAGCTTCTGCATTCTCTCCTGCCTGAGCTGGACGCCCATCCCGGTCTTTTCCTGGAAAAATTCCGCTGGGTGTCCATTCCCGGCGGCATCAAGTACTCATCGTATTATGAGCCCCGCCTCAGGGCGAGCCACGAGCGCAGGCCCGAGAAAGGCCTGACCGAGCCCCTTTACCGCGTTCCGCCGGATATGGCCGCCTACAAAGCCTCGCACGGCGGGAAATACTATTCCCGCAGGCAGATCGACGGGGAGGGCGTCCTGGCCGGGCGGGGGCTGGAAATGGCCTGGGCCGATCCCGTGGATGTGTTCTTCCTGCAGATCCAGGGCTCCGGCAAGCTTCTCTTCGACGACGGCACAGAGGCCTATGTCAACTATGCCGGACAGAACGGGCACAAGTACAAGTCCTCCGGCCGGATCATGACGGAGAAGGGACGCCTCCTGAAGCGCGGCGATATTTTCGAACAGCGCCAGTGGTTTAAGGATCATCCCGACAGGGTGAACGAAATTCTCTTCGAAAACCCTTCCTATGTCTTCTTCAAGTGGGGCCTGAGAGGAGCCACGGGCGCCATGGGCTATCAGGTTGATGACTGGCTGTCCCTGGCGACGGATCCGGGATTCCTTCCTCTGGGGGCCGTCGTGGCTTACGGCGTCAACGCTCCTGACCCGCAGATCGGGCGCTATCCCTTGCGCGGCATAGGCTTCGCCCAGGATACCGGAGGCGCCATCAAGAGGAACCGCATCGATATTTATGCCGGCGGGGACGACCGCGCCAACTACGTAGCCAGTTTCCTGGACGCCGGTGGACCGGCCTGGGTTCTCGTCCGGCGCTGAGAGTTTTTTACACGTAATGATATGAAAAGAGGTTCCGCTGCCTGGCAGCGGAACCTCTTTTTGTTCTCTTCAGGAAAACTCAGTCCACGGGTTCCATGGAAAAGCGCATGACGCCGTTTTCCACGCGCGCGTGGTAGGCGAGCACTTCGCTTATGGTGTTGACCCTCGGCTCGTGACGGAACATGACGACCCTCGGCGCTGCATTGAACCCGCTGGTGAGAGCGCTGCCCGGAATACGGAGAGAGGAAGTGACGATGAGTTCGTCATCCACCTGGCAGGTTCTGGCCGCCGCGCCATTGAGGCAGCAGACGCCGCTTCCCCTCTCTCCGGGAAGCACGTAGGTGCTGATGCGCTCGCCTGTGGCCTTGTTCCAGATGTAGACGAATTCCAGGGGCAGCATGTGCGCAGCCTCGAGGATGTCGGTGTCAATGGTGATCGAGCCGTGGTAGTTGAGTTTCGACTCCGTGACGCGGATGCCGTGCAGCTTGCCAGCTATAATTTCCGTGAGACCGTCTGCCGGACGTTCGAAAACGCGCACGTCGGCTGATTGGGTGTCGGACATAGTATTTCTCCTCACGGGCGGAAAATCCGCCCGGAACCGTATCAGGAACCGCTGCGTCCGCCGAGGAACCTGCGCTTCAGGAAGGACGCCCCCTTCTTCAGCCAGTTGACCCTTTCCAGCATGACCACGTCGCAGTAAACGCAGCGCAGGGGATGGCGGGTGAGCCAGACGTTGAAGAGGCGTTCCGCCAGAAAACCGAAGACGCGCCGCTCGTAGGCCGTGGTGTAGGCCGACGTGTCGATGCGTTCCTCCAGCCTGGCGAGCATGTCGAAGATCCATCCGCAGTAATCGCTGAAGATCCCGCCCGTCGTGGCGAACATATTGAGAAGGCAGAGCTCGCGGCTGTTCATAACCAGGCGGAACGCGTCAAGATAGCCGGGACAGGTTTCCCGGATGACGCTCTCGACGGCGTCGAGCTCTTTTTTGTGGTGCGCGTGTTCGTACTGGCTGCGCACCGTTTCAATGTAGTAGTTCCTTTTCTTCGGAAGAATGATTTCATACCGGGAAAGGAGATGTTCGTAATCCCCGCGGAGGAACACATGCCGTCTGCGTTCCTCCGTGCTGCGGGAAAAGGTACGGTGGCCGAAATAACGCCGGTAGTGGCAGAGCCCGACATAGTCGGCCTTCAGATTCTTCCAGGCCCAGTAGAGCCCTGTCATCTCGCAGTAGCCCGGATTTTTCGCGGAGATGTTGTCTCCGCTGTCGTCCGTCACGGGCAGGAAGTGCGGGTGAAGGGCGCTTCCCACCTGGAGGGGAAGATAGACATCGTCCTCCGGTGTCCAGTACGGCTTGTGCATGGCGATCAGAATCTTGATGTCCATCGCTCCTCCGGGTGCGGGTGCAAAGAGCTCCCGCTGTTAGCCGAAAACCCTCTCGCACATGTTCAGGGCGCTTTCGATGACCTTGTCCATATCGTAATACTTGTATTCGCCGAGGCGGCCGCCGAAAATAACGTTCTTTTCGGTGGCGGCGAGTTCCTGGTAAGCTTTGTAGAGCTTCTGGTTCGCCTCGTTGTTCACGGGGTAGTAGGCCTCGTCGCCCGGTTTCCAGTCAGAGGGGTATTCCCTCGTGATGTAGGTCACGGGTTGCGTGCCGAACTCGAAGTGCTTGTGTTCGATGATGCGGGTATAGGGAACCTCGCGGGCCGTGAAGTTCATGCAGGCCACGCCCTGATAGTTTTCCTTTTCGAGGCGTTCGGTTTCGAAGCGCAGGCCGCGGTATTCGAGATTTCCCAGCCTGTAGCCGAAGTAGGCGTCGATCTGGCCTGTGTAGAGCACTGTGGGAGCGGCGTCGCGGAAAGCATCGCGGTTCGTGTCATAGTCCACGCCGAGCTTCACTTCCACGCCTTCGAGCAGGCGATCGATGATCTGGTTGTAGCCGCCCATGGGAATGCCCTGCCAGCGATCTTTGAAATAGTTGTTGTTGTAGGTAAGGCGCACGGGCAGACGCCTGATGATGAAGGCCGGCAGTTCCGTGCAGCTTCTGCCCCACTGCTTTTCCGTGTAGCCCTTGATGAGCTTTTCGTAGATATCACGGCCCACCAGGCTGATGGCCTGCTCCTCGAGGTTGCGGGGCTCGTGATCGATGACGCTGCGCTGCTCGTTGATTTTCGCCAGGGCCTCGTCCGGAGTGGAAATGTTCCACATGCGGGCGAAGGTGTTCATGTTGAAGGGCAGGTTGTAGATTTCGCCGTGATAGTTGGCTACGGGGCTGTTTACGAAGTTGTTGAACTCGGCGAGCTTCGTCACATAGTCCCAGACCTTCCGGATGGAAGTGTGGAAAATGTGGGCGCCGTACTTATGGATGTTGATGCCGTCCTTCTGCTCGCAGTAAATGTTGCCGCCGCGCTGGGGACGCCTGTCGATGACGAGGCATTTTTTGCCGTGTTTTTTTGCTTCGCTGGCGAAAACGGAACCGAAGAGACCGCTGCCAACGATGAGATAATCATACTGCATAGTGGAATCCTGTATGGGTTACTTTGCTCCGGCCCCGGTGAGCAGGGGCACGTATGCGGATGAAAATTTGCTTTTCTTGGCGAAATCCAGGACGGACCGGCCTTTTTTGTCCTTCGCCGTGACGCTGGCCCCGGCTTTTATGAGAGCCCGGACGACGTCCTGGCTGGGATTATCCATGGCCAGCATGAGGGCGGTCCTGCCATCGCTGTCCGCGGCGTTGACATCGCAGCCTGCGTTTCTGAGAAGCGGCACGACGTCCGCGTGGCTGTTGCTCATGGCAGCCTGCATGAGGGCCGTCCAGCCGAGCTTGTCGGTCTGCGCGGGCTTTGCCCCGGCATCGAGAAGCACCTTCAGTGCGTCAGCGCTGTTTTTTCTGGCGGCGATGAGGAGCGGCGTCTCGTTGAGCCTGGTCTTCAGGTTCACGTCTGCCCCGTCCTTTATCATGGATGCGATGGCGGCTGCTGCCGTTTCGGCTGTGTTGATGAGGCGCACGGAGGCGGGAGAGACATTAAGGGTTCTGCCTGCCGCCTCGGCGCGTTTTGCCCTGAAGCTTTCCTTCGCTGCCTCGGCCGCGTGCTGGCCCGGCTCGAGAGCTTCTGCGCCGGCGTCGGCGCAGGGCAGGGCCAGAAGGCCGGCAAGGATGAGTGAGAAGAGTCGATAGGTCATAATGCCACCTTAATTCTGTTCCCCAACCACGTCCTCATAGCGGAAGAAGTGATAGGCGCGGTTATAGGATGTCAGGCTTCTCGGGCCGACAGGATGTCCGTCGCGGAAGCCAGTGATGGTGCCGACAGGCCTGTGCATGCCCTTCGGTGTGGGGATGCCGCGCAGGGGCGGATCCACAGTGAAGGTTTTTGACTGGCCGTTCTCCTTTACCGTGAAAGAGGAAATGACGAGTCCGGGATTCTCAAAGGGATTGCTGCCTGCCTTCGGCTGCGGTGTGGCAGGATCCTGCGTGAGGGGGAAGACCGCCTCGATTTTCTCCGCGGCTTCCGGTTTCTGCGGGGACCCCTTTCCGGGCTTTTCGCAGATAAGCAGGAGACGGGCGCCGTCTTTGTCATCGATGGCGAAGCAGGCGATTTTCATGAGGTAGCCCTCACTGCCGGGATCCAGCCTGACCAGGGCCGCGTAGCAGTCTCTGACAAGGGGATGGATGGACATGCTGCTGCGGAAAAAGAGCCAGCTCGTGCAGACAATTGCCACGAGAACTGCCAGAATAATAAACGCTTTGATGATTTTTTTCATGAGGAAGGTGGGGAAGGTAGGACTGTGTCCGCTTCAGGCAGGCTCAGGCTGAAATGTCCCGTGGGGACTGTTTTCCGCGCCCTGCCGTCAGCGCTTCCGGGAAAGAGATCGCAAGCCAGCGGCCCTCTCTCCGGAGGGCGGGCGCCCGGAACGCTTTTCCTTACACCGGTGACGCGGTGGACGCAACGTTGGCAGAAGGAGCGGGGAAGATCGGAAAAAAACAGGCAGGGTGTTGACGTAACAGTCTCTTTGATCCACTTTTCGCACAGGCGCGCCAAGGCCGGAATTCCGGCCGTTTCCTGCGCCATCCCATTTTTACGGCTGAGATCCGGGAAAGGCCGTTGCGCGAAGCGGAACAGCCGGACGGATCCCACGACAAGAGGATACCCCATATGACGAGAAATCAGGAAGAGCAGCTGGACGAACTGGCCGATCATATTGCGCAGGCGAAAACTATCCTTACGGATCTTGCCGAAAGCATAGAGACCGTTGGCAGCGACGAAAACCCGGATGATGAAGTGGAAGATACCGGGGAAGCTTCGGACGAGATCGATGCCATGCTTAACACCCTTGATGAGCTTGAGAGCAGCCTGGACGACCTCCGCGAGGCCATCCAGGGCTAGCCTGGGCAGTCCGCTTTCCGCAGACGGAGATTTTTGAGTATGTTATCGAGAGAAGAAGCCCTGACCCTGCTGGACGCAAACGGCGTGAAGGATCATCTCCTCCAGCACTGCATGGCAAGCGAGTCCGTGATGAAAGGGCTTGCTGAAAAATTTGGCGAGGATGCCGAACTCTGGGGCCGCACGGGCCTTCTGCATGATATCGACTGGCCGGCGACAGAGGCCCATCCCGCGCAGCATGGCCTGAAAGGCGCCGAACTCCTTCAGGGGAAACTCCCCGAAGAGGCTCTGCAGGCCATCCGCGCCCACAACAGCGAGCTGAACGGCACGCCCGTGAAGACGCGTTTCGATGTGGCCCTGCGCTGCGGCGAGACGGTGACCGGCCTCGTGACCGCCGCCGCCCTGGTCCGTCCCACAGGCATCACCGGCATGCAGGTGAAGAGCCTCAAGAAGAAGATGAAGGACAAGGCCTTCGCCGCGGGCGTCAACCGCGACATCATCAGGACCTGTCCCGACATGGGCCTTACCCTTGAGGATTTTCTGCAGACGGCCATTGATGCCATGACGAAGGACGCCGCAGCCCTGGGACTGCTCAAGGAATGATGCCGTCCGTCTTTTGATTTTTTTTCAGCGCCCGCCCGGGAGATCATTCCGGACGGGCGCTGTTATTCGCTCATGACGCGGAGGAACCAGACATGAAGCCAGCCTTCAACAACGTCATCCTTGACCTCGACGGGACGCTCACCGATTCCGCCGAAGGCGTGTACAACGCCATCGGGTACGCCCTGAAGGAAATCGGCCGCGAAGTGCCGAGGAGCCAGCTCAGATTTATGCTCGGACCCCCCATCATCGAGGGCTTCACGCAGCTTCTAGGCGGTGACAGGGCCCTGGCCATGAAATGCGTGTCCATCGAGCGCGTATACTCCAACGCGCGCGGCATTTACGAGGGCCGCGTCTTCCCCGGGGTTCATGACATGCTCGAAAAACTGAAAGCCGCGGGCTGCCGTCTTGCCGTGGCCACCTGCCGCACCATGCCCTCGACGGTCAAGGTGCTTGCCCACTACGGCCTGAGCGGCTATTTCGACGCCGTGGAGGCGCCGTCCCAGCAGGACGTGAACTTCAGGGGCAAGGCCGGACTCATCGAAAATATTCTGCGCTGCTTCGGCGCGAAACCCGGCGAAAGTCTCATGGCCGGCGACAGGGCGGGCGATATCGACGGCGCCCATGATGCCGGCGTGCGCGCGGCCGGAGCGCTCTACGGATACGGTTCCCGGGAAGAGCTTTCCCGGGCTGACTATCTCTGCCAGACGCCTGATGACATCATGCGCCTGGCTCTCTGCGGGAGGATGTAATGCGTCCTGTTTTCCCCTTTGTCCTTCTCGATCTGGACGGAACGCTCACCGACTCCGCCCCGGGGATCCTCAACGCCATTGAGTATGCCCTGCGGCATTTCCATATTGACGTGCCGCGCTCCGAGCTCAATTTCATGATAGGTCCCCCCATTACCGAAGGCTTCACCAGGCTTCTCGGGGGCGACAGGGCCCTCGCCGTGAAGTGCGTGGCCGTGGAACGCGAGTATTATCACGACCGCGGCATTTTCGAGTCCAGCGTCTTTCCGGGCGTACACGATATGCTCCGGGGGCTGAAGGAAGCGGGATGCCGCCTCGGCCTGGCCACCTGCAAGCCGAGGCACAGCGCCCTGCGCGTGCTTGACCACTATGACCTCGCCGGATACTTCGATTACGCGGATGGTCTTGATCCCGACGGCGGAGCGGTCATGACCAAATCCGCCGTGGTGAGGCGCTGTCTTGAAAAGCTCGGGGGAAGCCCTGACAAAGCGCTCATGGCGGGAGACAGGGCCGATGACATTGAGGGCGGTCACAGCGCGGGCATGCGTGCGGCGGGTGTCCTTTACGGGTACGGCTCCAGAGAGGAGCTTTCCGGCGCGGAGTATCTCTGTGAAAGCCCGGCTGACATTGTGCGCTGTGCCGCGTCCGTGGAGGGGGCAGGAAAATGATGCCCGCCTATCCTTTTGTCTTCATCGATCTCGACGGAACCATCACGGATTCCATCCGGGGTGTGCTGAACGCCGTGGAGTACGCCCTTGCCCGCATAGGGCGGCCGTATCCGAGGGCAGAACTCGGCTTCATGATGGGACCGCCGCTCCGTGACGGCTTCGGCAGGCTGCTCGGGGATGACACCCTGGCTCAGCGCTGCGTGAGCCTCTACCGGGAGTATTACACGGACAGGGGCATTTTTGAGTGCACCGTGTACGACGGCGTTCCGGAAATGCTGAAAGGCCTCCGCGCCGCCGGCTGCCGCATCTCCCTCGCCACATCCAAGCCCATCCCCTTCGCACAACGCATTCTCGACCATTTCCATCTGACCGGGCTTTTCGATATCGTTGACGGGGCCGATATGACAGGGCCAGTCCAGCACAAGCCCGACGTGCTGAAGAGGGCCATGGGGCGCCTGAGCGCGGATCCCGCATCGTCACTCATGGTGGGCGACCGTTTCTATGACGTGGACGGGGCGCACGCTGTGGGCATGGCCTGCGCGGCCGTGCTCTACGGCTATGGTTCGGAAGAGGAGCTCGCCCGGGCGGAATTTCTCTGCAAAACTCCCTGTGACGTCGTGCCCTGCGCAGCAGGGGCTTTACCCGCCCGGAAAACCTCATGAACGCCGGAGCGGCGTGCTTTCTATTGGGAAAAATCCCCGCACGGAGGAATCACGTATATGTCTGTACAGGAAAAGCGGAGGATTGAAATCCTGCTCGCGCACTGTTCTTCACCGGCTGAAGCCGGGAAGATTGTTCCTGAACTGCTCGAACGGGTCCGGCCCCGGGACTGCAGCCTTCGCGGGCTCCGTGTGCTGGTCAAGCCCAATCTCCTCAGGGCCGTTCCGCTCGCGTGCGCGGATCCTCTGGTTACGGCGGCCGCCTGCGCCTGGCTTCTCGGACAGGGGGCTTCCGTGACCGTGGCCGATTCGCCGGGCTTCGGGACCGCGAGGGGTGTGGCCGCAGCCATCGGACTTGAAGCCGCTCTGAAGCCGCTCGGCCTCGCTGTCCGGCCCTTCACCGCGGGTCCCGCTGTGCGTTTTTCCTCGGGGAGAAGAGTTGTCCTTGCAAAGGAGGCGCTTGAGGCGGATCGCATTCTTTCCGTGGGAAAGTTCAAGGCCCACTCCCAGATGCTCCTCACCCTGTCCTGCAAGAATCTTTACGGAACTGTGCCCGGCCTCCGCAAGGCGCTTTATCATGGCCGTGAGGGGCAGTGCCGCCGGGAATTCGAGGATATGCAGGCCGAGATCCTGGAGCATCTGCCGCCTGTGTCCGGTATGGTGGACGGAATAACGGCCATGCACGTGACCGGCCCCTCAGGAGGCAGGCCTTTCCCCCTGCATCTCATCGGTGCCAGTTCTTCTCCCGTAGCCCTGGACGAGGCTCTGTGCGCCGTCGCCGGCCTCAGCCCCGGAAATGTTCCTCTCTCTTCGGCCTTCATGCGCAGGCACTGCCCCGACTGCGCCTCGGAAGGGGCGGAATACGTTTTTCCCCTGTGCGCACCCCGGGATTTCGATGCCACGGGCTTCAGGGTGCCGGACATGCTCATCACAACGTCCTTCAGACCGCTCAGGCTCATGAAAAGCTGCCTGAAGCGCGTCTGGATGGATGTTTTCCGCTGATCCCCGTTTCCGTGAGTTCTTTCTGAATGCAGAAGGCTCAGCTTCCCCGGGGACCCTTTGTCATGCATCAGGCCCGGAAGAGGGGCCGGAATGGAAGCCCGCGGCTAGTTGATATCCCAGTCGAGGCCGAAGGTGTCGTGCAGGATGCGCACGGCGAGTTCGAGATACTTCTCATCGATCAGAATGGTGATTTTGATTTCGGAGGTGCTGATCATGAGAATGTTGATGCCTTCCTTGGTGAGGGCGGAAAAAGCCCTGGCCGCGACGCCGGTGTGATTGCGCATGCCGACGCCGATGCAGGAAATCTTGGCCACATTGGTGCTGTAGGTGATATCGCAGTCGCCGTACTTCTTGGAGACAGTGCTGCAGACTTCCAGGGTCTTCTTGAGATCCTTCTTGGAAATGGTGAAGGTCATGTCGGTGTGGCCGTCGTTGCTGGTATTCTGCACGATCATGTCCACGAGAATGCCGGCTTCCGAAATGGCGCCGAAGAGAGAAGCGGCAACACCCGGTTTGTCGGGCATGCCGTGCATGGTGACACGGGCCTGATCCTTGTCAAATGCAATGCCGGAGACAAGAAGAGCTTCCATTGTAGAATCCTCCTGGGTCACAAGGGTGCCCGGGTCATCAGTGAACGTAGAACGTACGTAAACCGGAACTTTATATTTTTTCGCAAACTCCACGGAGCGTATGTGCAACACCTTGGCGCCCATGCTGGCCATTTCCAGCATCTCGTCATAGGAGATCTTGTCAATCTTTCTGGCGCTTTTGCAGACATTGGGATCCGTGGTGTAGACACCGTCTACATCCGTATAGATTTCGCATTCGCAGGAATCGAGCACAGCGGCTATGGCGACTGCCGGCGTTGGTCAGCGCAGAGGTGGCGACAACGGCGAAGGCCAGGATCATCATCGTCTCCCAGGGGATGCCGTCCTTGAAGGTCTTGGCCAGGGACACGAAGGAGTTGCCGTTTTTCCTCATCAGGAAGCCGGCGATGACAAGGACATCGTAGTCGTTGAAGAGCTTCCGGATAGCTTCTCCGTCAATGGACTCAATGCGGGCGGAGCCGAAGCTGTCGTCCGTGATCAGAGGAATCTGCCAGGCCAGAAGGGAGCGGGCTTTGATGCCGTTGTCCTTGAGCAGCATGGTGAAGAGAGAGATGGATACCTGCTCGCCTGTGGAGACGAGCGAATCGCATTCAGCGGGATCCGGCTGGGCGGACCATTCTCTGGCGAGGGCCAGAAGATTGTTGGTGTCGCCGTGGCGGGCGGAAAGGACGGCAACGACCTTGTAGCCGTTGTCCAGACCCCTCTTCACCTTGGCCAGTACCTTTTTCTGGCACTCCAGGTCGGCAACCGAGGTTCCGCCGAACTTCTGAACAAGTATTTTCATGAGGAACTCCAACGCCCGGGAACATTTCCTGAAACGGGCGCACTTAGTGTGCAGCGCGGGAGCGCGTCCCCATCCCCGTCCGGTGACACCGGGTCTCCGGGGAGAAGGGGCATGACGCGGGCCGTGAAACCGGCACGGCAGACCGGGAATGGGCTCAGCGCCTCTCTGGCAGCGCGCGGGCGATGGCTTCAAGGGCCTCTGTGGCGTGCGGGCCTGTGGCGCTCAGCGTCAAAGCTCGGTTTTTTTCGCACTGTTCCGTTTCTATGTCAAAAGTCAGGGCGAGGAAATCCGGTGGATAGTCACGGGGCTGCAGGTAATCCGACCATTCCACGAGTACCACGGTTCCGGGATCGTCCAGCGCGTCGGCTATTTCATCCGGCAGAGGCGCGTCTCCGCAGCGGTAGAGATCACAGTGCAGGACGGGTGGATCCGTTGGGTAGGAGTTCATGATGGTGAAGGACGGGCTCGATATTTCGGCCAGATCCCCGCCGGGCAGATTTGCCACGATGGCTCCCGAGAGCGTTGTCTTGCCGCAGCCGAGCGCGCCGGTCATGAGAATGTCGAAAGGTCCGTCTTCCAGGATCCGGTCAGCCAGGAATTTTCCAAGCGCTGCCGTGTCTTCGGGCGATGAGAGGTGCAGAATCATCGGGCTCCTCCTTTCCGGCCCCGTTTTTCCATGAGGGTTTTCATAACGAGGGGAATGGCGTTCACGATGTCGCCCGCGAGATTCCCCCGGCCGGGGAAAGCCTTCCCCGTCTCGGCTCCGGCGGCCACGTGCCAGATGACGCCGAAAGCCGCGGCTTCCAGAGCGCTCCCGGTGCGGCAGAGCAGGGCAGCTGTCATACCGGCCAGGACATCGCCGGATCCGGCGCAGGCGAGGGCAGGTTCATCGAAGGGCGTCACGATGATTGGGGAATCCATCTGAGCGAGCAGCGTTCCCGCGCCCTTGAGCACGACGGCCGCGGGAGAGAGGCCGGTCAGGGATCTGATGGCGGCGAAGCGGTCCTCCTGCACGTCACGTGGCGGAAGACCGAGCAGGCGCCCGGCTTCACCCGGATGAGGCGTGATAACATCTCTCTCCGTGAGCAGGCCGAGAACTCCGGGATGGGCGGCAATGAGTGTGAGGGCGTCGGCGTCCACCACGGCGGCGGGACGGCCGGGCATGGCCAGCAGGCTTTTCAGAAACGCAAGCGCGTCAGGCCCCGTGCCCATGCCGGGGCCAACGGCGAGGGCACCCGCGCGGCGTATGAGATCGTTCGTGCTTTCAGCTGAGGACGGCCATTCTCCGCCGTTTCCGAGGCTGAGGACCATAATTTCGGCATGCGTTCCCTTGATGTCGCGTACGGCTGAGGCGGGAGCCGCGGCAGTAACGAGGCCGGCGCCCGCGCGCAGGGCGGCGAGGGCGGCTGTCTGGGCCGCGCCGGAGAGGCCTCCAGCTCCGCCTGTGACCACGACGTGGCCGTACGTATTCTTATGGGCGTTTTTTTCTGGGCCGGGGAGTGCGTCCGCCTGCTCCATCCCGAGGCAGCGGAAAGAGCATGGGCTGGATTTTTTTACGCAGAGAGGGGTTCCGATTTCGCATACGGTGAGCCTGCCGACCCAGGGACCGGCTTCGGGAAGAACGAGACCCGGCTTCGGAGCGGCGAACGTGGCCGTGGCATCGGCACGCACGGCTTCCGGGCAGGGTCTGCCAGTGACGGCGTCGAGCCCGGAGGGAATGTCCAGCGCGAGCGTGAAGGCGCCCGGCTCGTCATTGATGGCGCACACAAGATCGAGCATGGACTCCGAGAGCGCGCCGTGAAAGCCAGTGCCGAGGAGCCCGTCCACGAGGACGGTGAATTTCCCGCTTTCAAAGTCCGACACGTGACGGAAGGGAACGCCGCAGGCCTGGGCCGCCTTCACGTGGACCGCCGTGCTGCCCTGTGCGGCGCTGAGGGCTTTCGTGTGAAAGACCACGGGCTTCGCGCCATAATCCATGAGGTGTCTCGCGAGGCATGCGGCGTCGCCGCCGTTATTGCCCGGTCCCATGAAGAGAGCGGTGTCACGTCCCGCCACGGATCCGAGTTCTTTCAGAAGGACGCTGAGTGCCGCACGGGCCGCGTTTTCCATGAGCACCGGATCGGGAATGCCGAGCGCCACGGACTGCTGATCCCAGACGCGCATTTCCGCGGGGAGGGGCATGAGGGGAAGGGAGGAAAGAAAAGGAGTGGAAATGAAGTGCTGCTTCTGCATAGTTCTGTGCCCGCGATGTGTCTTTGTTACCGGAGGCCGGTTTCAAGGAGAACGATGGCCGCCGCGAAACCCGCGTCATGGGTGATGCTCACATGGACGGACGTGACGCCAAGTTCCTCGGCGCGTTCCCTGGCTCTGCCCGCGAAACGGATGAAGGGCTGCCCGGAAGGAAGGGAAAGCACGGAGACATCCGAAGGCGCGACGCCTCCGGCGAAACCCGTGCCGAGGGCCTTGACCGCGGCTTCCTTGGCAGCCCAGCGGCCGGCCAGGAATGCCGCGGCGCGCTTTGTGCCTGCGGGGAAGAGAGTTTCTTCGCCTGGAGAGAGAAGGCGCCTTGAAAAGCGCGCGCCGAAGCGGGAGAGTCCTTTCTCCATGCGGCTTATGGAAGCGATATCAATACCCGTGCCGGCGATCATCCGTGCCAACCTTTTGGAACATTGCACATTTTGAAAAAATCATTTAATAGTACACTTTCATTCCGGCAACGACAAGGCGGACTCAGTGGGGCCGCCAGAAAATATTCGGGAGTTAGTCATGAAACTGTGCATTATCGGTACCGGCTACGTCGGGCTTGTCAGCGCTGCCTGTTTTGCGGAAATGGGCAACACGGTAACCTGCGTTGATGTGAAGCAGGACGTTGTTGACAGGCTGAACGCAGGACACGTGCACATTTACGAGCCCGGTCTGGCCCCCATGGTACAGCGCAGCCACGCCGATGGCCGTCTTCTCTTTACCACGGATCTCTCGAAGGGCCTCGAGGGCGCGGAAGTAGCTTTCATCTGCGTCGGCACTCCGCCTGATGAGGATGGTTCCGCCGATCTGCACTATGTCGAACAGGTGGCCGACGAGATCGGAAAGTTCATGAAGAATGACCTCATCGTTGTGGACAAGTCCACCGTGCCCGTGGGCACGGCCGACCGCGTGACCGCCATCATTCAGAAGAATCTGGACGTGAGGGGGCTGAAGCTGAATTTCGAGGTCGTCTCCAACCCCGAATTCCTCAAGGAAGGCGCGGCCATTCAGGACTTCATGAAACCGGACCGCGTGGTTGTGGGCACTTCTTCCGAGAAGGCCGCTGACGTCATGCGCGAGCTCTACGCTCCCTTTGCCCGCACGCGCAGCAAACTCATCGTCATGGGCGTGCACTCCGCGGAAATGACCAAGTATGCGGCCAACTGCATGCTCGCCACCAAGATTTCCTTCATCAACGAGATCGCCAACATCTGCGAAAAAGTGGGCGCCGACGTGCGCGACGTGCGCACGGGCATCGGCTCGGACAGCCGCATCGGCTACCAGTTCATCTATCCCGGCGTGGGCTACGGCGGCTCCTGTTTCCCCAAGGACGTCAAGGCTCTCATCCGCACGGCTCTTGACGCAGGCCTGAAGGCCCCCCTGCTGCAGGCTGTCGAAGATGTCAATAAACATCAGAAGCAGCACATGGCCGAGATCATCGAGAATTACTTCGCCCCCCAGGGCGGCGTGAAGGGCAAGACGCTGGCTCTCTGGGGCCTGGCTTTCAAGGCCAACACGGATGATATGCGTGAGGCCGCTTCCGTGGACGTGATTAAGCGTCTTACTGCCGAAGGCATGAAGGTGACAGCCTTCGATCCCGTGGCTGCGGACAACGCCCGACGTATTTTTAAGGACAATGATAATGTGGTCATCGGGAACGATCAGTACGAGGTTCTGAAGGGTGCCCAGGCCCTCCTCGTGATTACTGAGTGGAATCAGTTCCGCAATCCCGATTTCGACCGCGTGAAGGAGATGCTCACTGCGCCCATCGTCTTTGACGGCCGCAACCTGTACTCTCCCGATACCATGGCCCGTCACGGCTTCGCTTACTTCTGCATAGGCCGCCGCGCGGACGGCGCCCGTTAGTCCGGATTTTCTGAACAGACAAAAAAAGCCCCGCTTTCAAAAGCGGGGCTTTTTTTGTTGTGCGCCAGGCTGTTATCTGCAGGCACGGGGAAATCAGGAAAGCGCCATGTCCGGACGGTACGCCCTGCAGTGTGGGAAGAGGAATCTTTTTCAGGATTCCTTCCTGCCCGGTTCAGTTTCAGCGCGTACAGGGAAGAGCAGCGCACCGAGAAGGAAAAAGAAGGCCGCGCCAGCCGCGAGATCAACGCAGTAATCCGGGAGAATGGCCGGCGGAACAATGAAAGGCAGGACAGAAAGGGCCGCAGCCGGGGGGCAGGGCATGTTCAGGATCTGGAAGAGCAGGAAGACGAAGCACACGGTCAGACCTGCCGCCACAAAGGGGGGAACCCAGCCCTGGGAGGCGAGCCACGCCGCTCCGGCTCCCGCCGCGCCGCCCAGAACGACCAGGAGATAGAGGCTGAAGGGTCTTTTGCGGAAAGGGCCGCCCGGGTTGACGAATTCAATACAGGCGATGATGAGGGGCGGGGCCAGCAGATAGGTGCGGCCTGTGTATTCGGAGAGCCACGCGCAGGCGAGGGTAATGGCGAGAACGCGGCCCCAGCGGAAAAGCAGGGCAGGCAGCTGCCGTCTCTGAGGCAGAAAGTGATACTTCAGCCTGACCTTCGTGTAGTTGCCGTGCCCCGTCCAGTCGAGGATGTAACAGACCAGGGCGATGGCCGCAGTGAAGGCTGCGACCGCCACGGGGTAATAAAGACTGGATTCTCCGGCTACGAGCGGGAGGATGGCGGCCGAAATGGACGGCAGGACTGCCGACGCGGTAATTCTGAGTTCCAGAAGAACAAGCACGAAGGCGCATCCGGCACGGAGCGTGAGCGGTCCGGGTATGTAGTTGATGACGAACCATCCAGTGAAGGCGGCCAGGGTCGGCGACAGGAAAAGATCAAAATTGGTGGCCATCCAGGGGCGGGCCCTGGTGCCCCAGGCGCCGAAGGCCAGGGCTGCTATCTCGGGGAAGATAACGGCCTCAAGGCCCGTTATCTCAGCCGTGAACACCATGGCCGAAACCAGAGCTGCCACGGCAAGAAGCAGGGGTGGGCGCAGAAAGGGCGCCGGCCTGAAAACAGTTTTCCGCTTGTTCATTCCGCCCTCCTCTGGGAGAAAGAAGGTCATGCTGAACCCAAGGTATACACCCCGTTACAGATGCAGACAACGCGGAAGGGGAAGAAAATCAGCCGTGCAGGGCGCGGCGGAATTTCAGGGTGCAGAAAGCGCCGAGAGCGAGAAGGGCGCACAGGCCGAGAGGTACAAGCAGGGCCCTGTCGAGGCCGAGTGTGCGTCCGAGGAATCCGAGTGTGGGAGGAAAGAGGAGAAGCCCCGAGTAGCCGAGCAGGGAAACGGCAGCGCTGGCCTGTTCCGGAGCCACGCCCGGGCAGGAACCGGCGCGGCTGAAGAAGATGGGCACCATGGGTGACAGACCCATGCCCATGAGGCAGTAGCCGGCGAGACAGAACCAGGGTTCGGGAGAGACGAGAGCGATGGCCATGCCGGCGAAGGCCAGAAGGGCGCCGCCGACGGAGAGCCTCATATCTCCCCAAAGACTGCGAAGCCTGTCGTCGAAGAGCCTGAAGACGCCGGAGGTGACGGAAAAGGCGCCGTAAGCGAGAGCAGCGGTTTCTTCATCGGCGCCGCGGCAGGAGAAGAGATAGAGACTTCCCCACTCGGCCACGGAGCCGTCAGCCGCGTACGCCCAGGACACCAGCAGGCCGCAGCAGATGACGAATACGGGCACATGGGATTTCTTTGCCTTGGCGGTTCCGGAAGCAGGACGGTCAGTGTCTTTCTGCAGGCCTCTGAAAGCCGTAGTCAGAAGCAGCGAGTAGCACCCGAGCACAACGGCCGCGTTGATCATGGGAGAAAGGGAGAAGGAGGCGAAAAGGGCACCTGAGAGGGAGCCGAAGAGCGCTCCGAAGCTGTAGGCGCCGTGAAGGAAAGACATGCTCGGGCTTTTGAAGCGCATTTCGAGGAGCATGCCCTGGGTGTTGATGCAGACATCGGCGATGCCCATGCTGAAGCCGCCGCACATGAAGGCGCAGGCCAGGAAGAGTTCGTCCCGGGCTGCGCAGGAAGCCGTGATGCTCAGGAGCAGGGTGATGGTGAAAATGATGGCCAGGGAGCGGCTTCCGAAGTGGCGTACAAGAGTGGCGCTCACGAGCAGGGACGCGAGCGCCGCCAGGCCGAAATAGAGGATAAGCATCCCGATTTCCGCTTCGTTGAGGCCTGCCTGCTCCCTGATGGCCGGCAGGCGGGATGTGAAAAGCGAGTACGTGAGTCCCGGAGCGAGGAAAAAGCAGGCGCAGGAGAGACGTGCCTTGGAGAGGCTGGAAGAAAACATATTGTGCCCTTAGAAAACAAGAGAAGCCGTTGCGTGATGCAGCGGCTGACAATGACCGGAAGAGAAGATTTCCTGTTCCGGCAAATTGCGGCAGTATGTACATGAGAGAAAAAGGAATGGCAAGCGGCCGGCCGCAGAAAAGAGGGAAAAGCCGGAATAGGTTCATTTCCGTTGGGCTGACAGACGGAATGCCTTCTGCCGGAAGGACAGGGCTTCCGGACAGGGAAGACGGACCTGCGCCTTCAGCGTTTTCTTCCCAGACGGAAAACGCCATCGCTATACCCCCGGAGCGGGATGCCCCGCTGGGCGCAGAAGAGTTAAAATAAAAAATGGACGCTTATGTGGACTTTTTTATCACTCCGGCGTTGCGTGAAAGGGTATTTTTCTGTACACAGAAAAGAAAAATGTTTTGTGCGGCGTTTTTCTTTTCTGACCTTTGCCTGCGGCACGCTGCAGGCGGAAAGGCCGTGACAGGGCGCCACTGTTTCTGATGAGGAGGATTCTATGCGTAAATTTCTGCTTCTCCCGCTTCTGGGGGCGGTGCTGCTTTTCGGCGGATGCAACCTTCCGGGCGAAAACAATATTGTGTATGTCGACGTCCAGAAGGTTTACAGTGATTCCAAGGCTGCCCAGGCGGCCGAAGAGCATATGAAACAGGTCCGCGATGCGCTTCAGAAAGGAATGGACGAGATTGGCCAGACCTACGCGAACGCGGCCCAGGATGCCCGCGAGAACGCCGTGCGCGAAGGTATTATCAAGCTGAATACGCAGATGGAGCGTGAGCGGGAGGCCGCACGTCAGGTCGTGTTCAAGACCATGCAGGACGCCATCGACCATTACGGTGAGCAGAATCCGTCAACGACAGTGGTCGCCCGCCAGAATCTGCTGCGTCCGGCCAAGGACATGAAGGACATCACGGCCGACATCATTTCCGAGATGGATACCAAGACTCCGAAGTTCGCCGAGCTGCCCAAGGTTTCCGTGAAGGGGCCGGACGATAAGTCCGCAGCCGGCGCCGCCCAGCAGGCTCCCAGGCCGACTCAGGGCGCCCAGAAGAAGTAAGACCGCAGCGCGGCGGGGGCGCGTTTTTCCCGCCGCCGCTTTCAGGAGGAAACAAGATGGCTGAAGAACAGAAAGAAAATCAGGCCCAGAACGGTACGCAGGAAACCCGTCTGCCCCTGAGCATCGACCGTTCGAAAGAGATCTCGAAATACATGAACGTCTTCAACGCGTCGTTCGCCTATAACGAGGTGTTCCTTGAAATGGGCCTCGGCCGCGTGCTCGACGAGGCCGGCAAGCAGGTTTACAGCGTGCGCATGAATGAAGTCGTCAGCATGACGCCCCAGACGCTCAAGGCCCTGGCCATGGTTCTTGGCAGGGTCTGCCAGAACTACGAGGCCCAGTACGGCCCCATCGGCAACGGGATTCCCAAAGATAAAGTGCAGTAGGCGCCCGCTTCTGAAAAAATACGAAAAACCTCCGTCTTTTCCCGGGACGGAGGTTTTTTTGCATCCGGGGAAGCCGTTCTTCCGAAGCTGTCCGCCCGGAGAAGTCTTTCCTTTCTGATTGTCCGGGGACTGCCCGTGCGGCCCCCCCCGGCCTGCGGAGGGCTCTTCGGACGCAGGGAGCGCCGGTGAGAAGAAGAGCTGTGCCGCCTTTCCACGCAAACGGGGCATGACGCCGCGTTCCGGATGACATGGGCAGGAAGAATACTTTTAAGGGAAGAAGCCTGCCGTGCACGCCGGAGAGGCCCGGCCGGAGCATGTGCCTGCCCCGGGTGACCCCATTCTCTCCGGCCGGAACCGGGCATGAAGCGCAGTCCTTCTTTTTTCTTGACCGGAGGGCAAAAACGGCTACTTTTTTCTGCGCGGCACGTCTGTGCCAGAGAAGGAAAAAGCCTTATGAACAAAGTTCTGCTTTCAGTGGCGCTGGCTCTGGGTCTCTGCGGGAGCGGCTGCTTTTCCCAGTCCACGGACAAGAATGACATCCGTTTCGTGGATGTGGACCGGATTCTTACCCAGTCCAAAACAGCCCGCGTGCGCGACAGCCATATAGAGGCTGTGAACCAGTCCCTCAAAGCTGATCTCGAGAAGCTCATGCAGGCCATGGCCCGCGCTCCGGAAGCCGAGCGCACCGTCACGCTGAAGAAGGTCGAAGTGCATTCCGGCGCGGGCCTGGTGCACGTGAACCTCACCACGTCGCTGACCACCCCGATGCCGAAGATCGTCTGATTTTCTTGCGATTGCGCCGCGTGGCGGTACGTCCCGTACCGTCGAGGGCGCTCGCTAATCGTTGATTCGGCGTAAATACAAAGCCGCTGGTCCCGT
>ENA-ORSS01001843-ORSS01001843.1-human-gut-metagenome-genome-assembly--contig:-NODE-1843-length-20556-cov-2.226184_pt1 | contig 20556 bp, 15 predicted proteins | sample MGYA00241899_ERZ509162 | MGnify/ENA primary metagenome ERZ509162 (study PRJEB26280, sample SAMEA2338641) | human gut metagenome | biome: human gut; feature: human-associated habitat; material: faeces... | reverse complement strand
ATTGCACAGGCAGGTCAGCAGGCAGGCTGCCAGGTCAAGGTGGTGGATGCCCAGCAGGCAAAGCAGCTGAAGATGGAGCTGTTTTTGGCAATCGGTCAAAGCAGCGATTCGCCGTGCAGCGTGGTCGTGCTGCGGTATATGGGCAATCCCGATGACAAAGAGGTCACCGCTCTGGTCGGCAAGGGTGTCACCATGGACACCGGCGGTTACTCGCTCAAAAGCGGCAAAGGGATGGCAGCTATGAAGTCCGATATGGGCGGAGCTGCCAGCGTTGCTGCTGCCGTCTGTGCATTAGCCCGCAACCAGGCAAAGACCAACGTGGTAGCGGTCATTCCGATTGTAGAAAACCGCCTGTCCAACTCCGCCTGCACACCGGGCGACGTGCTGACTGCGATGAACGGCAAAACGGTCGAAATCCTCAGCACCGACGCCGAAGGCAGACTGATTCTTGCCGACGCCCTGACCTATGCGGTGCGGGAAGAAAAAGCCGACCGCGTCATCGACGTTGCCACCCTCACCGGAGCCATTGTACAGGCATACGGCAGTGTGCGCGCCGGTGTGATGACCAACGACGACCTGTTTGAGGACGAGCTGCTGCGTGCAGCGGCAAGAGCCGGTGAAAAATTTGTCGACCTGCCCACCGACGAGGAATACTTTGAAATCGTCAAAGGCGACATCACCGACCTGGTCAACTCCTCCCGCGCAGGCTGCGGAAGCATCGTTGCCGGTCTGTTCCTGCGCGAATTCTGCGAGCAGCGCCCATGGATGCACCTGGACATCGCCGGAACCGCATGGCTGGACAAAGCTGCGCACGAATATGACGGCAAGGGTGCGACCGGTTCCCCGACCGCTACCCTCTATTTCCTGTTGGACCGCCATTTCACCGCGGCTGACCGATTCTAAAAATAAAAAGGAAGTTTTATCAAGATGAAAAAACCATTGCTTGAATGTTGTGTCGACACTGTCGAATCCGCTCTTGCCGCCAAAGAAGGCGGAGCTGACCGTCTGGAGCTGTGTGCCAACCTGCTCATCGGCGGCACCACACCCGACATCAATCTCTACCACCGAATCCGGGAACGCTGTGACATCCTCATCAATGTCCTCATCCGTCCCCGCTTCGGCGATTTCTGCTACACCGACGAGGAATTTGAAATCATCCGCCGCGATGTCAAAATGTTCCGCGAAGCCAAAGCGGACGGTGTGGTCATCGGCATCCTCAAACCGGACGGCAGTCTGGATGTCGAGCGCATGGCAATTTTGATGGAGGAAGCCGGTCCGATGAGCGTGACCCTGCACCGGGCATTCGATGTCTGCTGCGACCCATATCAGGCGCTTGAACAGGCAAAGCAGCTGCACATCGACACCATTCTGACCTCGGGACAGAAGAACACCGCCCTTGAAGGCAAGGAACTGCTGACCGAGTTGGTGCAGCTTGCCAAAGGAGAGATCGACATCCTCATCGGCAGCGGTGTCAAAGCCTCGGTCATTGAGCTGCTGGCTAAACTGACCGGCGCGACCTCCTTCCATATGTCCGGCAAAGTTACCCTGGACAGCCCGATGACCTACCGCAAGCAGGAGGTCAGCATGGGTCTGCCGCTGGTCAGCGAGTATACCCTCTGGCAGACCAGCGCCGAGGAGATTGCAAAGGCAAAAGCGGTATTGACCTCTGCGGTCAATCAATAAGCTGATTCACAGCAGCCAATCATCCAAAAGGTACTGCTGTGCAGATAGAAATGTAAACCCATCTTGAAGGAGGAACCTTTGTTTTATGAGTTGTAATCTCACCTTTACCCCTCTGCTGTGCAAAAAGGCGGAAGAATATTTTGAAGCTGCCCGCCCGTTTTTCGGCAGCCGCGCACAGGAAATCGAAGACGGACTGGCACAGTGCTCTGCGGCACAGCAGGTCTGCATGAAATATCTGTATGGCACCATGCCCATCAGCGATATTGCAAACTATGATTTTTCCCTCTTTTTAAAATATGTCGACCACGCCCTCTTCCTGCGGGAGAACACCCCGTGGTGCAGCAGCATCCCGGAGGACATCTTCTTTAACCACGTCCTTTACTACCGCATCAACACCGAGGACATCGTCGACTGCCGCCGCACCTTTTATGACCTGTGCTGGCCCAGACTGGTGCAGTCCGGCAAGACCGGCAGCATGAAGGAAGCGGCACTGGAATTAAACTACTGGTGCTTTGAAAATGCGACCTACCGCACCACCGACGACCGCACCGCCAATCCGATGACCGTCCTGCGCTGTGCTTACGGACGCTGTGGAGAGGAATCCACCTTTGCAACCACCGCCTTCCGCAGTGTGGGCATCCCGACCCGTCAGATTTACACCCCACGCTGGCCGCACTGTGATGACAACCACGCCTGGATTGAGGTCTGGTGCGACGGCGACTGGCATTACTTAGGCGCCTGCGAGCCGGAAGAGGTTCTGGACAAGGGCTGGTTTACCGCAGCTGCCTCCCGCGCCATGATTATCCACAGCCGTATGTTCTCCGACTATGTGGAGAATGAGGAGATTGTCACCCACGAGGGTCTGACCACCGTCTGCAACGAGCTGAGCCGCTACGCAGATACGCAGACCTTCTCGGTCACCGTCACCGAAAACGGTCAGCCGCTCTCCGGCGTGACCTTACGCATCGAGCTGCTCAACTACTCCGAGTTCTTCCCAATCTCTACCCTGGTCACCGATGAAAACGGAAAGGCTTCCATCACACTGGGACTGGGCGACCTGCACATCCATGCGCTCAAGGACGGACGCTTTATCACCCGCCTGGTCGACACCCGCAAGGAGCCATCGGTACAGATTGACTTCACCAACGCTTCTGCCTGCCAGACCACCGAGCTGGACGGAGCCGAATACGATGTCGTTCCGCCAAAGGACAACATGAAATTTGCCGTTCGCCTGACCGATGAGCAGAAGGCGACCCAGCAGCAGCGGTTTGACCACGCCGCTTCCCTGCTGCACCGCAAGGAAGGCACCTTCCACACCGAACAGTCGGCGGCACAGGCAGCACAGGCGCTGGGACTGGATGGAATCTGCGCCGAATATGCAGCCAAAGCGCTCTTTGATGCAAAGGGCAACGCCGATGAGGTACACACCTTCTTGCAGAATGCTGCTGATTCTAAACAGATGCAGCTGCGTGCAAAGCTGCTCCATCAGCTGACTGTTAAGGATCAAACCGACCTGAAAGCGGACATCCTCGAGCAGCACATCCAGCTGGCACCGGCTCAGGGCGACCTGCCGGAGGAAATCTACATCCCATATCTGCTCTCCCCTCGCGTTGAACATGAAACACTGACCGCTTTCCGCCAGGGATTGCTGGATGCCTTCTCCGCCGAGCAGAAGGAGCTGTTTGCTGCCGACCCGCATCAGCTGTGGGCTTGGATTCTTCAGCACATCTCCTCCAACGATGACCGCGAATACGGTTCGCTGACTACCACACCAAATGCGCTGCTGAAGGTCGGATACGGCTCCCACAATTCCAAGAAAGTTTTGTTCACCGCTATCTGCCGTACCATCGGTGTGCCTGCACGAATCAACCCGGAAACACACGCAGTCCAGTTCTACCGCGACGGCAGCTTCCACAATGTAGAGCAGTCCGAACAGGGCAGCGTCCTGCCGTTCACCCTGCTGTCCGGCGATGATACCAAGTGGGTCTACTTCCAGAACTGGAGCCTTGCCCTGCTGCGCGACGGTGTTTACACCACCCTCAACCTGAGCGAGCGCGAATGGAAGGACGGTCGTCTGGACTGTGAGCTGACTCCCGGCGATTACCGCCTGATTACCGCCAAGAGAATGCCAAACGGCAGCCTGTTTGCCAAGGAGTACCGCTTCACCGTTGCACAGGACAAGCCGCAGCAGCTGACCATCCGTCTGCGCGACACCCGCATCTCGGATATGCTGGAGAATATGGACATTCTGCCGTTCTCGTTGCAGGATGAAAACGGCGGCAAGATTGCAGCCCAGCAGCTGACCGAAGGTCGTTCGAACATCCTGTTCTGGCTGGAGGAAGGCAAGGAGCCGACCGAGCATATCCTCAATGAGCTGATTGAACACCACGAGCGCTACAATGCACTGGATGCACAGCTGATCTTCATCCTGCGCAGCCAGCAGGCAAAGAGCAACCACACCCTTGCCCGCGCACTCGAGCTGCTGCCGAAGGTGACCATCTGCTACGACGACTTCCGCGACAACGTTTCCTCTCTGGCAAGAAGGATGTATGTCGACCCGGACAAACTGCCGCTGATCATCGTCACCAAACCCGGACTCAACGGCATCTTTGCAACCAGCGGCTACAACGTTGGTATGGGCGACCTGCTCATCAAGATTCTTTCCGAATAATATCCCGGTATATTTGCTCCCAAGCCATTTGGCTTGGGAGCTTTTTTTATCCTCCGTTTTACCTTCCGTCAATCAAGATTGGCTCCTGTCGGGCAATGTCCTCCCGGATGGTGTAGCTAGCCTCGATGACCAGCATCCTTCCCTTTTGCGTTTTTCTCAACAGCCGCCGCTGCACCTGATATTCCGGGTGCTGTGCTTCCCATTCTTCCAGCTGCTGCATGGCAAAATATTCTGCCTTCTCTTCGCTCAAAGCAACGGTCTGCGTCTGCATCCCAATCGACTGCCGGACGGTCAGATCAAACGGCAGGACCATTCCGCACAGACGGACCGGTCGGACAAACACCCGTTCAAAGCGCTCCTCCCTTTGGGATAAAAAATTGCCGCCTGATAAAAAGAGCGGGAAGCGCTTGCCAAAGAGGTTAAGGTAGCGGTAGTTTTTCACCTCCCCCACCGGTACCTGCACAGTCTGCTCCATCGGGATTGACACCGTTTTGCTCATCCCATATTCTGCCACCACCTTTGCGCTGGCGTGCCGCAGGATGGTCTTGCCCTTTTTGCTGGACACCACGCCGCTGACCAAAAGGTCCCCTTTTTTCACCGTCTCCCCTTTTTTGCGAAGACCTTCTCCGTCATACACCTCCATCTGCACAATCTGTCCTCCCCGCGCCGCTACGATGTTGCAGGGCTCGGTGTCCTGCACCTCTTCCTCCCCTTCGTTGCGCTCGCTGATTTCAACCTCGGCAACGCTGCCCCCCAGATTGACCGCCGCCCATCCCACCTGATGATACTCCTGCCGCAGCCGGATTGCCATTTTCTGCACATCTAAACTCTTTTTCCAGCTGCCGCGGTGCAGACCCATCTCCTCGAGTGACTGCAAAATGGCATCATCGCTGACCGTTTGGTTGCCGTTTAGCTCGATTGACCAGACAAACTGCCCGGACAGTCCTACGCACAGACAGAACAGCCCGATGCCGACCAGCAATCCCACCCGACGACGATACCGCTGTACCCAAAACGGCAGTCCGTTTCGCTGCACCACCCGCACCCGCACATGGGTCTTGCGCACAAAGGGTCGGATGCGGCGGTAGTGCTTCACCGTCGTCTGCGCGGTATATCCCTCCGGCGTACACCGCGTATGAAAGACCGGGATTTCGTTTCGACTGAGCAGATTCAAAAAGCGTTCGGCAAAGGCTCCCTTTACCGTAAAGGTGACCGTCCCGCGAGCAAACCGCAGCAGAGAAACCAAAGACATACTTTTCACCTCAATTACAATATTCCAATCCTGAGAGGAAGCCGCGCACAATCAGGCTGTCCTCCGACATACAGGCAATTTGCAGCTCTCTTCCGCTGACCTTCAGCTGACCTTCCGGGATGTGCAGGCGGATGAGGGTGTCGTTGTACTCCACGATGCCTTTGCAGCCGTCCTCCAACAGCTCCCGATTGGAGCAAAGCTCCAGATGACTTTCCTGACCCAGCAGCGAACTGCCCAATGTATTGCGCTCGGTTAAAAGCTGCTGTTTTTGTTTTTTGATTCGCATAAGCAATCTCCCTTTCCCTTTTTCCCTATCCTATGAAGTACAAAAAACTTTTAGCAGTCAATTCCTGCTTTTCCTTTGCATACAAATAAAGTCAAGAGGGGAAGGTTGCTCTGTAACCTTCTCCTATAAAAAAACAGGAAAGGTGAAGAACCATGAAATCCATCCAAAAAATTGCCCGCCCCCTGCTTTGTCTGCTTTGTCTGCTGTTTGCCGTTCTGCTCATCCAAAATGCGCCGGTGGTGGCAAAAGGCGCTGTGCAGGGGATTCGACTGTGCTTGCAGACGGTCATTCCCTCGTTGTTTTGCTTTATGGTATTGACCTGCTTTCTCATCAACAGCGGACTGTACCGTTTTCTTTCCCTCCCCCTTGCCTGGGTGACCCGCAGGCTGTTCTTTCTTCCCCCTGAGCTGGGCAGCCTGCTGCTGGGGATGGTCGGCGGGTATCCGATGGGCGCCAAAGCCATCGCTTCGTTGCTCCAGCAGCAAAAAATCGACCCAAGAGATGCCCAGCGGATGATGCTCTACTGCTGCTGTGCCGGTCCTTCCTTCATCATCTCTGCGGTGGGTGTCCAGATGTTCGGCAGTTTTTCTGTCGGCGTCCTGCTGTTTGCTGTCCAGTTGGGTGTTTCTGTACTGTTTGCCCTGGTTTGCGCACTCCACTGCCGTCTACATTCCTCCCGTCCTGCCGCTATCGCCGACCCGCACCCGGTTTCTTCTGTTCGACCGCTCGGACTGGGAGAAGCCTTTGTCCTGTCGGTCGCACAAAGCGTCGAGGCAATGGGACAGATGTCCGGCTTCATTGTGCTTTTTTCTGCGGTCGGTCAGCTGATTTCTTCCCTGCTGCCTTGTGCTTCGCTGGCTCGTGCGCTGCTGCTGGGCTGTCTGGAGGTCACCAACGGCTGCTCGCTTGCCAGCACCCTTCCCCTTGGAGCGGTGTTCGCTTCCTGTTTTCTTTCCTTTGGCGGGCTTTCGGTCTTAGCGCAGATTATGGGCATCCTCAAGGGCACCCATATCCGCATCCTGCCCATCCTGCTTTCCCGATTGCTGCACGCGCTGGTTTCCGGTGTTCTTACCTTTATCCTGCTCAAATCTCTGGGGGAAAGTGTCTCTGTCTTTGCTGCACAGACCCATCCCATCCCGGTCGCCGACCCTGCCACCCCATTTTTGTGCCTGTGCCTGATTATGATGGGGGTGTTGCTGTTGCAGCAGCTTTCCTGCCCTATGCAGAAAAAGCATTCCTCCCTGCTGTAAAATCCTATTTTCCGAAAATCTATGGAAAGCGGATTGGAAAGATGGTATAATAAAGGTATCAAACTATCCTTTCTGTCTGCCTTGGACAGACATCGAATCGAGGTGTTGCTATTTGAAAGAGTATACTCGTACCATCTCCCGCGCCCTTTCCCTTCTGTTGGCAGGATGTATCCTGCGTTCTTCCCTGTGTATGCCGGTATCTGCCAACCTGAACACAACCATTCAGGAGGAAGCCGCACCTCAAAAGGTGGAAAAGCAATCGGCAGAATCTGACTTTGAACAGCCCTACTTTTCAGGCGGAAAATCCATGAACGCCGTCGTAGTGGAGAGCATGAACAACCTGACCTATCCCGCCAGCCCGCAGACCGGCTACTGGCAGCTGCGGCATGAGGCAAAAAAAATTGTGGATGTCGCTGCCGATTATGGGATGGACACCCTGTTTTATCCGGTGACACCGGAGCTTGCTGCCATGTATCCCTCCCGCTACCTTCCGCAAAGCCGGTATCTGGTGGAGCAAACCGGACAATCCTCCATCAAAAATCCGCTGAAGTCGCTGGTCAAGCAGGCGACAGAGGAGGGAATGGATGTTTGTGCTGTGATTTCCCCCTTTGAGATGGGCTCGACTGACTATAACAGTAGCCAAAAAACGCTGGCAGCCCTCCACCCGGAGCTGACCCTGCAAACCCAAGGCTCGGTCGTTTTGGACTTAAACCAAGAGGAGGCACAAAAGCTGATTGGAAATATTGCGCGGGAATTGACCATCGACTACCGCATCGGCGGTATTGCGCTGGACCTGCGCAGCTGTATCCGGGATGGACGCATCCAGCTGGACAGCATCCGTTCCACCATTGATTCTGTGGTGCAGCAGGTGCGAAAGCAATCCTCCATCCTGCGCATCGGGCTGATTTTACCCGCTGAGATGGTACAGGGCAACAGCCTGCAAACTGAATTTCTGCGACAGCTGATGCACGACGGCACCGTCAATTTCCTTCTGGTCGATTCTCGGCAGAAGATTGGCGACGGCAGCTATACCGACACCATCCGCCTGTGGAAAGAGATGCTGAAAACGCAGGGCGAACAGATGGAGCTGTTTGCCTGGCAGGATGCAAGCCGCATTTACTCACCCTTGAGTGAGCCTGCCTTTTACAGCGACCAAGAGGAATTGATCTTCCGAGCCTTTTCCAACCAGATTGACCAGCTCAACGGTTCGGTGATTGATTCTCTTCGCAGCATCCAGCTTTCTCCTTCCCTTTCTGATGCTCTGTCTACCCGACAGAACACCTCCGGCTGGTACCTGGATACCGCCTTGCAGCAGCCGGACAGCCTGACCATCGGAAATCCCGAGGAATTGAGCTACTCCTCCGAAGACAGCTATCTGATTACCGGCTGGTGTGACCCCACCATCCCTCTGCTGCTCAACGACCAAAATTACGACGGCAGATATGGTGAAATCTCTGACGATGGATACTTTGCGCTCCAGGTCCCGCTCAAAATGGGCTCCAATCGCTATGTCTTTTCCCAGAATGCCCGCACTCGTTCGGTCAGCATCATCCGCTCTGCGGATGCCTCTGCCGAAAACACCCTTTCCCCTATCTCCGAAATCATTCCCGAGTCGGCATATCCTGCCAACAACGAGCCGGTCTCTATTTTAAATCCGGTCATTTTGAGCTGTATGGCTCCTTCGGGCGCACAGGTCAGCGCAGAACTCAACGGACACCTTTACACACTAACCCAGCAGGACCCTTCCATACGACCCGGTTATCCTGCACTCTTTTCTGCCACTGCACAGCTGGTGGAAGCAGAAACGCTGCAAATTTCGCGGCTGGGTCCGGTTTCCTACACGATGGTCTATGATGGACAGCTGCGCCTTCAAACCTCCTTGGGTGAGCTGGTTCAGATTGGCAGCCAGCAGGACCTTGCCATCCAAACCACCGACCCGTTGACCGCTGTCTTTGCAGACCCTTCCGAGAAAAAGCTGCTGTATGCGTTGCCGCAGGGTACAAAGGACTATGTCACCTCCTCTACCGACGAATACTACTACCTGTACTCGGGAGGATGTATTCGTAAAAAGGCTGCCCGCATCCTCACCCGTAAGACCGACATCTACACCCTTTCCAAGAAAATTTCCAATGTGGTGATTCAAAGCACCAGCCGTGGCGAGTACATCACCTTTGTCGGCGGCAAAGGGCTTCCCTGTACCGTTTCCTATGATGCAAACGAGCACACCGTTTCGCTCAGGCTCTCCCACGTCACCAACATGAACCGCCAGCTGGACTATTTAAGCAGCGACATCTTCTCCGACATCGAGGTACAGCAGCAGGAAAACGACATCCTGGTCACCCTGCCATTAAAAGAGGGGATGCCTTTCTATGGCTATCAGGTCACCTTCAACGGAGAAAATATCGTGGTCTATTTCCGCTCCCATCTTTCTTCGGATGCTAAACAGACCCAACAGCCGCTTAAAGGGCTCAACATCGTCATTGATGCCGGTCACGGTGGGCAGGACATCGGCTCCGACAGCCTGCTGGGCAACCAGAGCACCGATGAAGAACAGCTCAATCTGCTGATGGCACGCGCACTGTACGACCGTCTGCGTATTTTGGGCGCCAACGTTTTTCTCACCCGCTCCGGGCATGAAACGATGGCAGGTCTGGACCGCATCATGTTTGCACAATACCGCGAAGCCGACCTCTTTCTCTCCTTCCATCACTGTGCCGATGAACCGGGCATCTCCATTCAGTACAACGACAGCTTTTCCAAAAACTTTGCCGAGCAAATATCCGATGCCCTTTCTGCACGGCTGGATGTGCCGCAAAATTCGGTCACCCTTGCCAACACCTACTCGCAGGGTGTTTCCTTCTGCCCGTCGCTGACCGTCCAAACGGGCAACCTGCTCGACCCTTCCGATTACAGCCGATTGGTCAAGCCGGTCAATATCTACCGCACCGCCTATCAGATGGGTCAAACGCTTGAGGAATTTGTCCGCTCAACCAACGAGCAGTATACCAAAGCATCACTGATTCAGCAGGAGGTTGCTTCCAAAGAAAACAAGGACGATTTTTCTGCCAATTCAGTCATAAAAAAAGGGACACTGTAAAAAAGCAGTGTCCCTTTTTGCTATCCCGTTTTCTAGCGGATAGCATATTTTCCTTTACAGGTCAAAACTGCCATGCCCTTCTTTACAAAGGCATAGTCAAACAGATAGCCTTCCCGCTGGCTGCCTTCTGCCACCAGCTGCTCGAGCAGGTGGAACAGGTCGCTGTCATGGTAGGGCTGATAATCCTTTTTGACATAGCTCTTTAAATCGTAGTAAAGCACCAGCAAGCCTTTTTCCTCCAGCGATTTGAGCAGCCGGGCGCGTGCCTTCACCGGCTCCATTTCCTCATCCTGCCGTTCCAGATGAACTGCGTCCAGCGCAGTGCTGATCAGCTCATCCTCCCGGCTGCTGCGCAGCTCAAAGCGGCAGACCGGGTAGCGGTTTGCACCGGAAATCTCTTTGAGCAGCTGCTTTTCCTCCTGCGAAATGACCGGCGAACTGGTGTGATGGATACAAACGCTCATCCATCTTCCTCCTTTTCTTTATTTCATCCTTTGATTTTTGGGTTTCATTCAGCCCTCTTTGGGCTTTCTCTCGTCCAGTATACGACATCCCGAAAAAAATTGCAAGTGCAGCTTACAGTTTGACTGCCTGATAGCCCATCGAGCGCAGCTCCTCCACACTGACGGCGCGGGCAGGCAGCTCCGGTGTCAGGTGGTTAAGTCCTGCTTGACGGATGATGGTCGGGTAATCACGGTAGCTCACGCTTTCATCCGCTCGCCCATTGATTCCGTCCACCTGCGCATTCCAGGTAAACTGCCACATTCCATACGGCTTTTCAAAGTTTGGCTTGCTGACTCCCTCCTCTGCAATCCACCGGTCAAAGCGATCCAACTGTTTTGCGGACAGCTTGGTTTTAAACCAATCCACCGTGCTGTAAATGGTCGCATAGTAACCTGCCTTTTCCAATGTGTCACAAAAGGCTGCGGCGATAGGCGCCAGATCTTCAATCTGCCGTTGCTCCGGCGCCTCTATATCCACTGCCAGCGGCAGGGTCAGCTGCTTCTCTTTGACTTTGCTTAAAAAGAAGTTTGCTTCTGCCACTGCTTCCGGCACAGTAGAGGCTCTTAGATAATGATAGACTCCGACCTCCAGATTGGCTTGCTTTGCCTGCTGATAATTTTTCTCAAAGGCAGGACTGAGGTAGCGCTCCCCTTCGGTCGCCTTGAGCATCACACCCCAGATGCCGTCTCGTTTGACCCGCTGAAAATCGACTTCGCCCTGGTAGGCAGATATATCCAATACACGTTGATTCATTCTTCATCCTCCTTTGGATGGGACTTTCCCACCCACCTTATCCTATGTTGCAGACAGCAGGTCGGTGCATTGCCGATTGGAAGCCGGGAAGTGTTCGCGCTCAGTATCTTGAAAATAAAGTTTTCGTCCACCTTTTGCAAAAGGTGGTGGTGTCCAGAGGCAACGCCTTTGGTCGTACTCCGCAGAGTGCGAAATACCTTTTCAAACAAATCAAAAGATAAAAACGTTAGGGGCTGGCTGTTGTTTTGATGCTGCCGCACGGCAGTGCGCCGGCTGCAAAGCACCGGCTTGAAGCCGGAGACTGTTCGCCTACGGTGCAAAGACGGGTAGATTGAGAAAAATAAAATTTTCATCCTCTTTTTTAAGGCAACTCTTAAGCCGGAATAAAACATCTGATTTTATCTGATTTTGCAGGATATATAAGAAAATCAGTGCTGTAAAGTTATTTACCTTCACAGCACTGATTGCTCCATTTTTTATATTTTAAGTGCGATACAACCCTATTTCCCGGGAAAACAACTGCTTATTCGAAGAAAATGCCTGCTTTTTCCCTTGCCTGTTTCATCACGCGGCTGACATTCAGCGCCAGATTGCTGACATACTGATAGTATGGTCGATAGCGGTTTGGCTCCTCAATAAAGCGTTTAAAGAAAGCCATCTCGTAGGACATCTGCCGGTATTTTTCCTCCGGTCCGGTCAGTAAGCGCTCTTCCCCATTGAGCGGAGTGAAGGTCATATCGACCAGCTTGGAGATGCGCGGGATTCGGATGACACCGTCCTCCCCCTGGATTTCCGAGCCAATCACACCCTGCGCCGTTTTGGAATAGGTCAGCACAACCGTCTTATCTGCATACTGCAAAGTCACGCAGCCGCTGGCATCTGCTCCGGTGTCCAGAAAACGGGCGTGCGCATCCACCTTATCCGGCACACCAAACAGGATGATGGCAGGATACAGGCAGTAGATTCCAAGGTCCATCAGACCGCCGGTTGCCATCTTCGGGTTAAAGATGTTTGGGACCTCTCCCCGCAGATATGCCGGATATTTGGAGGAATACTGGGAAAAGTCGAATCTTGCCAGATGCACCCTGCCCAGTCGCTCGACCGCACCTTTTAGCACCTGCATCTGCGGCAGGTAGACCCCAATCAAAGCCTCCAGGTAAATCAGCTGTTTTTGCTGTGCCAGCTGCTGCAATTCTTCCAGCTGTTCCGGCTCCACCGTGATAGGCTTTTCACAGATGACGTGCTTGCCGTTCTGTAAAAACAGCTTGCTCTGCTCATAGTGCAGGTTGTTTGGGCTGGCGATGTACACCGCGTCGATTGTATCGTCCTGTGCCATCTGCTCCAAATCGGTGTAGACCTTCTGCGCTCCCCATTCTCTGGCAAACAGCTCTCCCCGTTCTCTGCCACGGGAATAACAGGCAACGTATTCCACCTCCGGCACCTCCTTGGCGCCTCGCAAAAACTCACCGACAATCCAACCGGTCCCAACTGTTGCGAATCGGATCATATCCTTTTCCTCCTGTCTATTTTTTATCTCCACATGACTACCAGATATTGTATTTTTATTATAGCATGATGAAGACCTAATCACAAGATATGCACCGATGTTATCTTTTAGACAAAGAAGTCCAAATGTTGTATTTTCAGACAAAACGACAAAAAAGACAGCCTAAAAACACAGGCTGTCTTTTAAGGTCAGTTAAAACTTCAGTTTGGCAAGGTCGGATGCACCCGAAACATAGGTGGAGAAATTGTACATCACAAAGATGTCGTCAAACTCCTCCTGCATCAGCTCCTTGGTGCTTTTTGCCATATACCGCAGGTCGACCACGATGATTTCATCATAGTTGTAGGTCAAATACGGGATCATGCTGTTGGCATAGGAATCCTTGAACAACAGCAGGCGGCTGGTTTTGCCCTCCTGGTGGTTCAGGTTGTGGCTGCTTTTGATTTTGACATAGCCGCTGTTTCCCCACATAAAGGCAGCGTACTTGTCCCGCACCTCAAATTTGCGCTGGTCCATCATGCCGTCTACCCGCAGCAGCTCCAAGCCGTCCTCCTGTACCACTTCACCCAGCTGTGCCAGCTGCTTGTCCTGCTGCAAATTGGCAACAAAGGCAAACTCGTCCACGTCCACATCATACCAGGTGATGGTGTCCGCCGGCTGAGATGGGCGCTTAGCTTTGGAATAGAAGGTTCCGTAAAAATCCTCCACCTTGTTTTCTTTCAGTTCCTCCAGCGAAACCGGCGTCAAGCCCTTCTGCTCGCAGTAGGCAACATAGGCATAATAGGCACCCAGGGTGGTCCAGTGGTGGTCGGTGCGATAGTAGATATACTCATCCTTGTGCTGCGAAAGTGCATCGGAAAAGTCCACAATCTCCAGCTGGTCGTCCGCTTCGCTCAGCGTCCGGTAAATCTGCTGGGTATACGCCTGCTGGTCGGCTCCCGGAAATCCGGTCGGCACCTCATCCTCCAAAATCGCATAGGAGTTTGGCACCAGCGAGAAGGTGATTGGCTGGTCGTACATCTGAAGGAAGGAGGAAACCATTCCGTTGGAGCGGTCCAGCGCGGTCTGTTTGACGATGTTGGTGCCGGCATTGGCTGGGTAGTTTTGGTCCTCCACGATTTCCAGCTTTTCCATCAGGTAATGGTCGTCGCCGTAGGTGACCCCGTGGCTTTCGATTCTGCCCAGACCCATATCGGCAACTGCTTTCATGCTAATCCAGTTGTCCCTGCCTAAAAACTGCTCGTTGATATACTTGACATACTTGCTGCCAAAGCTGCCGTCCACAAAGCTGCTCCAGGAAAAGGCGGGCTTTTGTGCCAGCGAGGTGTTCTCAAATTCTGAAAAAGCGCGGTCGCTGTTGAAGACGTCCACCAGAAAAAAGACGCTGATAAAAAGAGCAAACAGGACAGCGATTGGATACTGCAATATCTTTTTCATCTGCTATCCTCCTTAAAAGTTAAAGTACAAAAATGGGCTGTAGGTGGAATCGACCATAAAGGAGATGGACACCAGCAGTACCCCTGCCAAAAAGACGGTGCGAACCACCTTGTTTTTGCCGACCGTCTGCGCTGCAATCTTGAAAAACGGTGTAGATGCCAAAATGCACAGCAGGAACATCACTGCGTAATCCCGCAGATAGTACAGCCAGTCGATGCCGCCCTTGAGGGAGAACAGGCGTCCAAACAGCTCGCCCAAAGTGGACAAATCAGAAATAGCAAACAGCGCCCACCCCAGCATGACCAGGAAAATCAGGTAGATGTGCGACAGCACCCTGCTTTTTTCCAGATGCTTGAGCAGAAAGCTTTTCTCAATCATCAGAAGAACAAAGAAGTACAGTCCCCAGAAGATGAAGTTCCATGCGGCGCCATGCCAGAAGCCGGTCAAAAACCATACCACAAAGATATTAAAAAACTGTCTGCTGCGCTTGACACGGTTGCCACCCAGCGGGATGTAAACATAATCGCGGAACCAGGAGCTGAGGGTGATGTGCCAACGCCGCCAGAATTCGGTGATGCTTTTGGAGATGTAAGGGTAGTTAAAGTTCTGTGGGAAATAGAAGCCCAGCATTCTGCCCAGACCAATCGCCATCAGCGAATAGCCGCTGAAGTCAAAATAAATCTGGAAGGTGTAAGCCAGCAAGCCCATCCACGCCAAAGGGGTGGAAACGTTGGTAAAGCCCAGGGTCTGTACCTCGGTCCAAAGTGCGCCAACGGTGTCCGCCAGCAAAATCTTGCTGCCCAATCCCATGATGAACAGCCCAACACCTTCTTCCACCTGTGCCAGTGTGATGGTGCGGTGTTTCATCTCCTTGCTGATGTCGGGATACAGAACGATCGGTCCGGCAATCAGCTGCGGGAACAGGACAACGAACGCACCAAAATCAATCAGATTGTGCTCCACCTTGATTTTTCGTCTGTATACATCAATGGTATACGCCAGAATCTGGAAGGTGTAGAAGCTGATGCCCAAAGGAAGATGGAATTCCGTCGAACTGAGCAGCGGCAAGCTGGTCCCGAACAGGGCATTGATGTTGCCCACAAAGAAGTTGGTATATTTAAAGAAGAGCAGGAAGCCCAAGGTGATGGCAAACGCCAGCCAAAAACAAATCCTGCGCAGCTGCGGGCGTTGGTCATAGCGCTCCATCAACAGTCCCGCAACATAGTTGACCCCAATCGAAATCAACATCACTGGGAAAAACTTCGGTTCTCCCCAGGTATAAAAGAACAGGCTTGCCAAAAACAGCACCGTGTTCTTGAATCGGAAAGGAACCAGATAATAAATCAAAAAGGTGACGGGAAGAAATCGGAACAAAAAGAGCAGGCTGCTGAAAACCAAAATCTCTACCTCCAAACAAGTTTGTATTTTTATAAAAGGCAAAGTCCCAAATCGGGACAAAAGCGCCTCCCATTAAATTAACAGATTTTGCGCCAAATATCAAGTCTTTTTTGTTCCTGCACACTTTTTCTGTTGACGCATCCTCTCTTTATCAATAGTGTCTTTTACGACAGGTTTTATTCCCACCTCTTTCTATTTTAGGAAAATAAATCTTTTTCACTTTATCCATCGCCGAAAAAAGCCTCCTGCGACTGTTCGCCGCAGAAGGCAAAAAGGCTATTGAAAGTATCCGTCGATAATCTGTTCGGCTCGCTGCATCTCACGGTCATACCCTTTCGTGGAATCTCCGGCAATCACCAAAAACAGGTAGTTGCCTTTTTCAATAATTTTTCCTGCCTGTGCCTTGTCATACTGATCCGGCAGATATTCCTTGAAATTTTCGAAATCGACACCTTCATTCCAGGGCCGGGTTTGCCATTGGTTAAAAGCGAGTTCGATTTGATGGATCAGAAAATCGGCTTTTATGTATTTGACATCTTCTTGTATATCCAGTTGTTGCCTATAGCCGATATGATCGAAGGGGACCATTTGGATGATTTTTTTTTCATAATAGGGACAATTTTTGAGTAAACCGAGTTGCTCGTTATAGGATTTCATGTATGGGCCGCCGAAGGTATAATGACCGGGCATATTCTCGATCAGAAAGATACTTGCTTTCAGTTTCAGGCTGTCGGCAGGATCTTGAGAATAATGGTCGAGTACTTTTTCCAGTTCTGCCCTGTTCGTACCGCTGTAATCCAGTACTGCTTTCAGACGGGAAGAATAGTTGCTGCAGCTATAGGCGGTCACTAACCAGAGAAGTATAATTGTCTTTTTTTTCATATCGTTCGGTTTTACCAAAATCTGATTTTTCCATTTTCATAAGTAAACAGGCTACCGTTTCTGTTTCGGGTTCTGTCTTTTACCTGAAAAAGGGCTGATGAGGGGACTCGATTGAATTCGATGACATGGTCGGTAGCGGTTGTTACTCCTGCTGTTTGCCATTGGCCTTCGTCAAAATAACATAGCTCGTATTCGTGACCGACACAAATGTTCTCGCCGTCGTTGAAGTTCAGATAAACGATCTCCGAAACGGATACCGGATGGCCGAAATCATAGCCGAACCATTTCCGGATGGCCTTATTGCTAGCGGGGTCGTGGTCGGTCAGATTACGATAGAAGGTCGTGTCCGGACCGATAGGAACGCCATGAAGTGCTTCGCCTGAAGAGTCATAGAAATGGAGTTCGGCGAGATTCGAAATTCCGAACTGTGGACTGATCCGCCAATAGCGTTTTTTATAATGCTTGTCGGGGCGTATGGTATCCTGGTAATAATAAGGTGATTCCTGGATGGTAAATACGGTGTCAGCGTGGAGAAAAGCACTGTCGTCTGCGCATTCGATACGGGCATTCTTCAGGTAATATCCCATATAATCGGTTTCGGCGGAATAGGGTTGTAACCTCCTGATATGCAGAGCTTTCAAATGAGTTTTATCAGTTCGGAACGGTGTAATTTGGCCGTTATTGTTCAGTATAAACGGTGGGGCGAAAGCTTGTATCCGGTTATCGGGATAATATACCGGTAAATAGATACAATTTCGTCCCAGTTTGTTGAAATATCCCTTTCCCTTTTGGATAGGGCTATAGGCTACAGGCTGCCAGGTTACATCATCGTAAACTGCCAGATAAGCATACTCAGTATGGACGGTTACCGGAATATCGATACTGATGTCTGCCGTATGCAGATAAAGATCGGTAACATCTTTATTGAAAGGATCCTTAAAAAAAGGAGGGACATATTCCTTGGTCTCCGGCAGGGGATTTGAGGAAAAGGTTTGCCGGTAGATTTTACCGATTCGTAAATTGGCTATAGAACTCGTATTGATATGATTGATCCGCGGGTCTTGGGTGTAAAGCCAATAAGTGACTTTATCCTGGCGTCGCTGGATAGCTGAAAAGTCGGTTGCAGCCGGAATACCGGCAACCCTGTATTGTATCAAAGAGGCTTTTGTATTGTTCGGGTCCAACATTAGCAGATTGTAGAGTTCCTTGTCGTTTTGTGGAGGAAAGGAAGAAAAATTCTGTTTTGCCAGATATTGATTAAGGGCCTGGATGGAATGCCGGCAATCGTCGTAGTAACATTTGGCATATTCGATGCTTTGCCAGAAGGTGGAATCCAATAGGAGTGTGCTCAGTTCTTCGGGCATTTCACGGCCGATCCGGTAAGGCAGAAGATATTCACAAAAAGTTTCGAAATCGATATGAGCGAGCCAGGGGCAGGAAGTCTTTAAGGCAAAAACGGCTCGAATATGCCGGATTAAAAAGTCGGCTTTTATCTGTTTGATATCCTCAACCGGTGTAAAATCGGGACACAAACCAGGATGTTCTGCCGGATAAGTCAAAAGTATTTTCCGGGTGAGAGGTGACAGATTTTTCAGCGTATCCAGCCGTTTTAAATAAGATTGAAAGTCTTTCGGTGAGGGGCTCCAATGACCGGGCATGTTTTCAATCAGGAAAATTGCAGCTTTTAAGTACAGACTATCCGATGGATTTTGAGAGAAATGATGTAATACCTTTTCCAGTTCCTGGCGGTTAGAGCCGCTTAGACTCAATGCTTTTTCCAGACGGGGATTATCGTTTCCTGTCCGATTACAGCTTATCCATATAAATAAGCAACATCCGAAAATCCAGCCTGTTCTCCAACTTTTGATTGGCATATTCTTTTATCCTTTATGTTTTTCATTTCAAATATAAACAAAAAAAAGTTTTTTTACGTTTCCAAATGAAAGCTATTGTTTTTAATCGGTTATCATGCGATTTAATTGTCTAAATAAGCTTTGAGGATTTGAAAATTATCTTCGCGTGCCTTTAACCGTAAAATACTTTCGCATCATTTGAGATACAATATAAATCAACAGGCTCCAGTATTTTATACCTTTTTATTAAATTTTCATTCCAATTCCAAAAAGTATCTTGGTAAAGACGATCATTTCTTTGTTATGTAGGCTAGTAATAGTTATTTGGCAGAATTATTTATTGTTCTTAAATATAGATTCCAAAGTTTTTCATTTTTTATTGGGTTTCCAATAATTAAGACCCGATTATCTTGATTAAGTAAAAATGTTTGATATTCTATTTGCTCTGGAAAATTGTTGATTTTATTGATATTATTTTTGCTGTCATAAAATATAGGGTAATCGAATTTATTTTTTTTACATATGATATCAATTTTTTTGGGATTAGGAGTTTGCACAACAAAGATAAACGATAAACTATCGGTATATTTTTGACTTTCTTTAATTAATTTATACCATTCGTATAACTGGAGTTTACATTCTGTACATGCTGTGGAATCAACATATAAAAGAATTTTATATTTCTTGTTGAGTAAATAATTACATGCAGTATCTTTACCCATGATTTTTGATTGGAGTGAATATGGAAAAATAATTTCTTTATTTTGCCATTCTTTTACTATTTGAGATATTTCTTTATTTGTATAACCACATGAAATACAAAGAAAAAAAAGGAATATTTTAAAATATTTTAATTTCATGATTCAATTATCGTTTAATAAATTAAAAATTTTCTTTTGTGCGTGTTGAATCCTTTGTAAAAATTGTGTATCACTACTATTATGAAGGTATTCCAAAATATATTGTTCAGGATAATAGGGTTTGCTACTATGATCATTGAATTGTTGCTCAATGTCCATATAGCAATTAAGTTCTTGAATGGCTTTTTGCGTTGGGATAGGTTCTGGTAGATGTTGAAATATTTCAGAATTGTATTTGCCACATGGATTTATTGCTGCATATTTTATTATATTTTCGAATTGTTTGTTGGTATGGAAAGTTATTGGTTTGTATGTTTGACATACAAATGCTTCTTTTTCTTGTAAACAATTTTTCGCAGGATTACGTCTTGACGGTTTTTCGATGGCGACAAATTTATTACTCATGTTATGTTTCCATATTGTTTTTTGTAAACAAGATGCTATATAAGGATAATTGTTAGCATCATATTCAATGCTGATTTCTGCTTGAGTGAGAAAGGGGGGATTTGCCCTTTTTAGATTTGTCAATAATATTAAATTGTATTCAATATTATCAAACTGTATTTTTTTTAAACGTCCTTGACAAATTGTGAGTGTCCCATTACAAAAAATACGTGTATTGGAGGGAAATGCATCTTTTTTTGTTTGAAAAGAAAAAACGTAATTTTCATTTTCATATTCGATCAAGTGGTAATTGTAACTGGAATTTTGAAAGAATAAAGGACCGAATTTTAATGTTGCTCTAATTAATGTAAATATTTTTTGGACACCAGCGTCGTAGTTTATAACTGAACCATTTATTGCGATATGATGTAGTGTATCAGAACCGTTAGGTTCTAAATTATAACTTCTGGCCGTGTATTCAGGTACGAATGAAAATTTGTAATTCAAATCCCATTTACCTTTCGCTTTTGTATTTCCGGTAGTAAAAAAATAACCATATTCTTTTCGTAATTCTACTGCTTTATTTTTACATTCTGTAATTTTCATATACAGCCCTCTACCATATATAGAATATGTATGGCCTGTTGGATGAGATTTCAGATAACTAGCTGCTTTTTTTAAAATTTTAGTTGGATGAATTCCTTTTACATTGGCTTCGGTTAATAAATATTGTTTTTCT
>ENA-ORSS01001839-ORSS01001839.1-human-gut-metagenome-genome-assembly--contig:-NODE-1839-length-20566-cov-3.776705_pt1 | contig 20566 bp, 21 predicted proteins | sample MGYA00241899_ERZ509162 | MGnify/ENA primary metagenome ERZ509162 (study PRJEB26280, sample SAMEA2338641) | human gut metagenome | biome: human gut; feature: human-associated habitat; material: faeces... | reverse complement strand
TATTGGGGTCGTGCAGCTCCGGGAACTCCATCAGAACGTCGGTCATCTCGTTGCCCCGCTCACCGCAGCCCACGTATACGATTATGTCCGCGTCGGCCCACTTTGCAAGCTGATGCTGAACCACCGTCTTGCCGCTGCCGAAGGGCCCCGGAACGGCCGCCACGCCCCCCTTGGCTACCGGGAACAGGGTGTCTATTACCCTCTGGCCGGTTATCATGGGCTCGGTAGGGGCCATCTTCCTTGCGTAGGGCCTGCCTATACGCACCGGCCACTTCTGCAGCATGGGCAGCTCTACCGTCTCCCCCTTACTGGTGACGAGCTTGGCTATGGTCTGTACTACGTTGGCCTCGCCGGAGTGTATCCATGTGAGCTGGCCCTCCACATTTGGAGGCACCATTATTTTATGGAGCACCGCTTCCGTCTCCTGTACGGTGCCCAGGATATCGCCGGGCTTCAGTATATCGCCTATCTGTGCCGCAGGCTGGAAATCCCAGAGCCTTTCGTGGTCTATGGAGTCCACCCGGATACCGCGGGTTATCCTGTCCCCGGCCAGCTCCTGAATTTTATTGAGGGGACGCTGAATGCCGTCGTATATGGATTCTATAAGTCCGGGGGCAAGCTCTACCGACAGGGGAGCGCCGGTGGATTCCACAGGCTCCCCGGGGCCTATGCCGCCGGTCTCCTCGTATACCTGTATGGAGGCCTTATCCCCGCGAAGCTCTATTACTTCGCCTATGAGGTGCTTTTCGGATACGCGGACTACGTCGTACATGTTTACGTCCGCCATGCCGGAAGCCACTATCAGGGGGCCCGATACCTTAACTATGGTTCCTTTAACTGCCATATTTATTTATCCTCCGAGAATAGTATATCCGCGCCTATAGCCTTTTCCACGTTGGCCTTTATGGCTGCCATGGCCACGCCGGAAGGGCCGTGGGAATCCGGAATGGGTATTATTGCGGGGAATGTCTCCGTCTTGAATTTGTTTATGGCCTCGCTGCACTGGGCGTATACCGGCTCGGTCAGGAAAATGACCTTGCAGCCCTCCCTGGCCAGCCTGTATATGAGCTTATTTGCCCTTTCGCCGTCCGTCTCGTCAAACACGCCGAGGCCTACGGCCTTGCCTATTAGCACCGAGTCCCTGTCGCCTATCATGGCGATATCCGTGCGTTTATCCATACAGTTCACCCAGCCTTTCGGTTATCACCTTATCCGGCAGGTTATTGCGCTTTGCGGTGATTATGAGCCTAAGGCACTTTGCCTCCTGCTCCCGGCCCAAAAGATAGCCTATCAGCGGCTCTATGCCGCCCTCGGCGAACTTTGCCCCTTTAAAAAGGGATATGAGGTAATTGTCCCGCTGGCGCTCAAGCTCTGTGAGCCTGCCGCTCCTGCCGTATTCCTCCAGGCCCTTGAGTATGCTCTCTCGTGCGGGGCCTGTGGCCGCCGCCCTGGCTATGCCCTCCTCCGGCCCGTCAAAGCACTGTATGAGCAGCCTGTGGGATACGTATCCCTCCGGCATGAGAGAGTTTTTCAGCTTATCCGCCCCCGCGCCCATATTGCGCATGCGAAGCATCGTCAGTATGTTGGTAAAATCCGCCAGGCTCCTGAAATACTCAAGGGAAACCCCCTTTGCGTTGTTCAGGCAATGCTCAAGGTATGCCCGGTCTATCTCGGTGGATATCCTGCCCGGGTCTATCTCCCCGGAGAAGGACTGCTCAAGGGCGTTGAGCCGCTTGGTAAATTCCTCCGGCAGCTCCCTGTAATCTGCGTTGTGTACCATGCGGATAATGTCGTCCTTGGGGTATACTCCCTTCATGAGGGCGGGGGAGTCCGCTGTGCCGGTAAGCCGCTGCTTTATGAGCAGCTTCAGGTTGTTGGCGTCCCCCTTGAGTATGAACAGGTCCGTCTGCTCCGGGCTGAAGGTAACTTCGTTTATGAGGGCGTAGGCGTCGGAAAGCTCCTTTGCGATCATCCTGTCCCCGTCGGAAAGCTGAGGGTCGGAAATCCCGCCGTAGCCTATGTCCCCCAATGCCCTCATCACCTCGGCGGGGCTGGCCTCGGCCATTCTCGCCATGCGTTCGGGCTTTACCATGTCCTTTTCGTGCACCCTTATGCGGGTAACTGCGTAAACAGGGCTTTTCTGTGGCATACAGGCCCTCCTTTACTCGAACAGCACGCGGGCCGCTTCGCTTTCGCGCCTTTCACGGAAGTCACGGAGCATGGCCTCAAAGGTGCAGTCCGTCTCGTATCCGCAGCCCAGCAGCCTGAAGCCGCCCCCCGCTTCTATATCCTCGCCCAGCTCCACGGGGCGGGGGAGGGAGGGGTTCTGCTTTTCTATAAGCGCGGCTATACTTGCCCTGTCAGGCTTTGCCGGGCGCAAGGTTTCTCCGCCCTTTACGTTTTCCCTTATCATAAGGCTGAGCAGCGCTTCCCGCTTTTCGCCCTCCAGGGCGCAAAGCTCCTTTTCAGCCAGCTCGAAGGCCGCGTCCAGCACCCGGCGCTTTTCCCTGAGGGCGGTCTTGCGGCTGTCCAGCGCGCCGTTGGTACGGCTGCGCTCTATTATATCCGCCGCTGCCTTTTCAGCCTTTTTCGCGTATTCTATATTGAGCCTCTCAGCCTCGGCCTCGGCCTGGGAGCTTATGGCCCCCGCCTTCGCCTCCGCCTCCACTATGATGCGGCCGGCCTCGGCTTCCGCCTCCTCCACTATGCGGGAGGTGAGCTTTTCAGCCCCGAAATTAGTTTCCTGTGCCATAAGCCGCTCCGGTTTAGACCTGTACGCCGTTTACAAGCAGGAAGGAGAACAGCAGGGCCAGCACCGCGTAGGTCTCGACCATGACCGTGAAGATTATCGCCTTGCCCGCCTCGGAGGGGCGCTTGCCCACCATGGCTATGCCGCTCGCGGCCACCTTGCCCTGCGCTATGGCGGAGAGCAGGCCGCCGAAGGCTATGGGCAGGGCCGCAAGGAAGAGCGACATGCCCGCCTCGGGGGATATCGCGGAGCCCGCGCCCAGAAGGTTAGCCTTGCTGGCGATAACGAAGCCTATGAGCAGGCCGTATATGCCCTGGGTGCCGGGGAGGAGCTGGAGCACCAGCACCGAGCCGAACTGGTCGGGATCCTCGGCTATCACCGCCGCGCCAGCCTGGCCGGCGTGGCCCACGCCCACCGCGGAGCCTATGCCCGCGAACAGCGCCGCAAATACCGCGCCCAGCCCCGCGAGGAGCTGACCGTTCTGGTTCAGTGAAGCGAAAAATTCAGAAAGACTCATTGTGTTTAACCTCCGAAAAAATGTTGATTGTTATTCTTTTTTTATTATAAGCGGCCTCCCGCTTTATTTGACGTTGACGTACTTTGTCTCGTACCTCAGCGGCTTGAACGCCTTGCCCCCCGCCTCGTAGAACTTGCCGAAGAACTCCACGTACTGGAGCCTCGCGGTATGCACGAAGCAGCCCAGGGTGCTTATGAGCATCATAAACACGTGGAGCGCCACGGACAGCACCGTGACTATTATAAAGCCCACGAGCATCAGCGCCGGGTTCCCCTTAAAGGAAGCGAAGAGCATATCCCAGCAGAGGGTGTTCAGCACCATGCCTATGACACCGGTGGAAAGGCCAAGGGCGAATATACGGGCGTAGGAGAGCACGTCTCCCAGCCACGAGGTCACGTCGTACAGCTTGCCCGCGCCGGATATGAGCCTTCCGGCGATGTTCTTCTTTGACCGCCCTGCGAACAGGAACACCAGCACCGCAGACACTATGGCCAGCCACTTGCCGAACTCCGCAACGCCCTGGGGCAGCCCTGCCATGGGCGCCGCCTGCATGATGAGTCCGGAGACTATGAATATCCAGCACATATTGTCTATGAGCGCGCCCATGTAGTCCTTGTGCTTCAGGCAGTTCCACGTGGCTATGAGCACGGCGTAGAACATGTGTATTATGCCGAAGGCGGCGCACACCATGAGCATGCCCATGGGGTTCGTCGAGGAATCTATGAGGGGGAAGGTATTTTCAAGGGCGGTGCCCCTGAATATCACCGGCCAGCCCACGCCCGCGCAGGTACCGAACAGCAGCCCCATGAATATCGTGGATATGCCGCCCTGCATGAGCACGCCGGCAAGGTTCTTCATCATGCCGGTGGGCTTTAGGTATTTCAGAAACGCCCAGGCGCCAAGTGCCAGCACCGCGCCGTAAACGCTGTCCGAAAGCATCATGCCAAAGAAGATGAAGTAAAAGGGTGCCATCAGCGGCGTGCCGTCTATCGTGCCGTAGGCCGGCAGGGAATAGAGGTTTGTAACCGCCTCATAGGGGGTGATCAGCCTGCTGTTTTTGAGCACAGTAGGCACCGCGTCTCCCTCGGCGGGGTCCTCTATATCGAGGTAGTACACGTCCGTGATCTTTTCGATCTCCCGGCGCACCTTTTCCGTCATGTCCTCCCTGACCCAGCCTGTGAGCAGAAACGCGGTATTGGTATGGGCCAACGCTTCCTTGCTCTGCTCCCTGTCCCGGTCTATGGCCGCGCCGTCCAGCGCCCTGCGTATTTCCTCCCGCTTGGGTGCGAAGGCTGCAAGCCGGGCTTCCAGCTGTGCCCTTTCCGCCTCCAGCGCTTCTATCTCCGTCCTGAGCCTCTGTATATTCTCCGAGGCGGTGCCCCTGATATCCCCGAAGCACTTCTCCTGAAAGCCGGTGGCCCTTATGGAGGGCGCTATTCCAGCATACTCCTCATTGGGGCATATCACCAGAGCCGCCCGCTCCTTATCGCCGCCGTAAAGCTGCACCAGCGCGCCGGTTTCCATGAGCGCCTTAACGCCCTCTGCCGGAACCGTGCCGGTCATCACCTTTATGCTTGCGGTGGAATGCACAGTCTCCAGCGGGTCTGTCATATCCGCCCAGGGAAGCAGTGAGCCGAGCTGTAATCTGCGCTTCTCGGTATCGCTGCTGTTCTGGGCTATGCGTCTTTGCAGCCCCTCCAGCTCGGCACAGATCTCCAGTGCCGGCTGTATATCCTCCTCAAGCTCCTGCCGCGTAGCCTCGGGCTTGGGGCCGAAGCCTGCCTTCCCGGCGTAGGGCTTGAGCAGCTCCTCGGCGCTTTGCAGCCGCTGGACCCTTCCCTCGGCCGCGGCCGAGGACTGTTCCCCTTCGCCTATGGAAATGAGCTGTACCGCGCAAATTGACTGGAGGGCCTGCAATATGGCCTCCCGGTGCTCCAGAAGGGCAGCCAGAGTCAATTTCTTCATTGGTACTATCATGCCTTGATTACCTCTCTGACAATGTATTCCGCGGCGGCGCGCAGCCTGGCCTCGGCCCTTGCGCATTCCTCCGCCGCCTCTTTATCCGCCCGGGCGGTCAGCTCCGCCGCCAGCGCGGCTCCCTGCTTCTCCGCCTCGTCCTTTGCCCTCTGTATCATGGCGCGCCCCGCGTCATGGGCCTCCTTTATGGTCTCCCCACGGCGCGCCTCCGCATCGTCCGTTATTTCCTTTGCCCTTGCGGCAGCCTGTTTTTTCAGCTCCGCACCCTTCGCCTCAGCCTGGGTTATACATTCAATAATGGTCGGCAATGTACCTTACCTCCTTCTTATAATGTGTATGTTAAAAAGCTCAAGCTTTAATATATTTTCTTATAAAACCGCGTTTAACGGCAAATTTTTGACTTAAAATGCAAATGACAGGTTTTATATTTTTTTGTTTTACATAATTTTATCCCATTGATGAAGAATCTGCAATAGACAATTTTAAAATTTTGTTATAAAAATAACAAATGAAATTTATGAAAGGGGGTACTGTTCATTTTTTGAAATATATAAATAAATATGTAGAGTAGTGGACGGCCCTTGATGAATAATTACAGCATTAAAGTCCAAAAAACGCCCGGCGGAACCGGGCGTGTCAGATATACCTTTTTTTTGAATCAGCTGCGGGCCTTCAGCAGCACGTACAGCTTGCTGGTGGCATTGCTGTTGTTTTCGTATTTGTCGCCGCAGGTGATGAGCATGGCGTACTTGCCGCCGTCGCTGTAAGTGACGTCCGGGTTTATCCAGCCCTTGTTGGCCTTATCCGCGGCGTAGCTCAGCTGGGTGCTGACATAGCTGGAGGCGCTGGTTCCCCAAGGCCTTGCGTTATAGGCGAGTATGCCGGTGCTCTGGTTGGGGCCGATCTCGTACAGGCACATTATGTCCCAGGTCTTATACCCGTCCAGCTTCATGGTTATGCTGGTGGTATTGAATTTGCTGCCGCAGGAACCGCCGCAGCCCTCGCACCTGCTCTTGCCTATGAGGGCGTTCTGCACGTGATGCAGGTTGTGAAAATACTTGCCCCTGCCGCCCCGGACGTTGTGCCCCAGCACGGAATGTACCTGAGAGCCCTTAGCGGTGAGGGTATGGACGTATTCATAGTGTCCCTTGCGGTTCTCGGCGGCGTAATAGTATTTGGTGCCCGCGCTGTTGGTATAGTTGCCGTATATGGTATAGGTTTTCGCGCCGGGTATCTTTATGCTGCCCCACTTTTCGCTTGCCGCGCCGTGCCCTGTCTCGGTTGCGCCGCTGGTAGCTCTGTTCAGCCTGCCGGCGCTTTCGGAGCTGTTTGCCCCGGTATCAGCGCTGGAGTTGGGAGCCTGTATGGTAAAATCGGCCTTCTTTACGAAGCCCTTTACGCCGTCACGCTCCGCATAGTACCAGTCGCCTGACTCGCCTAACAGCGAAAACGCCGCGCCCTTTGCGTGCTTTACCTTCCTTGCTACGTTGGAATCGCTATCGGCGGGCTTTGCGGGTATCTCGGGGGAGGTGCGCATATATATGGCGCTGTCCTTGGATATGCCGGTCTTGGGGGCGCTGAAGTATTGTACGTTGTTGGCGTTGGCGCTGGGGGCCGGGGTGGCTGCCGGGGTCTTGTCCGTCAGCTCAAAGTCCTTGGCACGAACAAAGCCCTTCTTGCCCTCGTATTCTATATAGAAGTACTTGCCCGTAGCGTCCTCTCCCAGCACGCTCACGGTTTTGCCTTCCATATGCCTGAGCTGTACCGCACCGTCGGTATCCTTTGCCGGGATGTCCCGCAGGTATATTGTGCTGTCCTCGGATACCGCAGTCCTTGGTGTGAGGTAGGGGGTGTAGCCCTCTTCCGCAAGGGCATGGGCAAGGGACAGCACTGTAAACAGCGACATTGCCAGCGCCGCGAGCCTGAGTGATGTTCTTTTCATCGTTTTTCTTCCTTCCGTATAAAAATTTCTCCCGAGTTGATTTTAAAGGCCGATTGTCGGTCGGCCCTTAAAAATACATTATTTTGCTTTATTTTGTTCCGAACAGCCTGTCGCCTGCGTCGCCGAGGCCCGGCACTATATAACCGTGGTCGTTAAGGTGATCGTCCACGTGAGCTACGAATATATCCACATCGGGGTGAGCCTTCTGTACCGCCTCGATTCCCTCGGGGGCGGCTATGAGGTTGACCAGCTTTACATTCTTGCCCCCTGCGCGCTTAACTACGTCAATGCCCGCGTTGGCGCTGCCGCCGGTAGCCAGCATGGGGTCTACTATAATGATATCCCTCTCGGAAATATCGGAGGGCAGCTTGCAGTAGTAGTCCACGGGCAGAAGCGTCTCGGGGTCCCGGTAAAGGCCTATGTGGCCTACCTTGGCGGCGGGTATGAGGTTCATCATGCCGTCTACCATTCCCAAGCCTGCGCGCAGTATGGGAACTATTGCCAGCTTCTTGCCGGCCAGTACCTTGGTATGGGCTGTAGCTACGGGAGTTTCTACCGTAGCGTCCTCCAGCTGAAGGTCACGGGTCGCTTCATAGGCCAGCAGGGTAGCCAGCTCCTCTACCAGAGCGCGGAACTCCTTGGTGCCGGTGGCCTTATCCCTGAGCAGGGTCAGCTTATGCTGTACCAGAGGGTGGTCGATTACGACGAGTTTACCCATTTTTGTGTATTGCTCCTTTCGGTTTATAGGTTAGTATATTGAATCAAAAATCCAACGCGATTTTATTTTGCTCTTTCCAATTCCGTTATTTTGTTTATCCTGTCAATGTGTCTTTTTCCGTTGGAAAAGTCAGTCTCAAGAAATGCCTTTACTATTCCCCTGGCAAGCTCGCCGCCTATGATGCGCGCGCCCATCGCCAGCATGTTTGCGTCGTTGTGCTCCCGGGTCAGCCGGGCCATTACCGGGTCGGTGCAAAGGGCGCATCTCACTCCCTTTATCTTGTTTGCGGCAATGGAGATGCCTATGCCCGTGCCGCATATCACTATGCCCCTGTCTGCCTCTCCCGAAACCACTGCCCTTGCGCAGGTGGCGGCGTAATCCGGATAATCCACGCTGTCCTCCGAATAGGTGCCGAAGTCGGTCACGGTGTGGCCGAGGCTTTCGATGTATGGCTTTATTTCTTCCTTGAGCTTGTACCCGCCGTGGTCGGCGGCAATGGCGATCTTCATGGCAACTCCTTTGGTTATATAGTTTTAAATCCCGCGCTCCTCAATAACCTGTTCATGTACGCAAGGCCCATGTCCGTCTCCGGCAGCGCCTCGCAGAGTATTACGTCCGCTTTGCCTTCCTGGGCGCGGAACTGTGCAAAAAGGCTCTCGCAGAGGGTAAGGGGATTTTTTCTCTCGCCTATTATAACATACCTTTTCCCCCTGTAGAAACAGCGAGTTTCCTCGGTGGCGAAAATTATGCAGGTCAGGCCCTCCGCCTCCCGCCTGTCGTACTCGGCTATGAGCTTTGCCGCCATATCCGGCAATGAGCCTGTGCCTACGATAACCTGGGCGTCGGGGGCGTAATGCTTGTACTTCATGCCGGGGGAGGCCGCGGCTTCCCCCTGCTTCAGGGGGGCTAAAACGGCGGGGGAAAGGTTTACCGGGCCTATTACGGCTTCCAGCATTTCCCGGGTAATACCGCCGGGACGGAGTATGGTGACGGCGCCTCCCATGAGGGACACCACTGTGGACTCCACGCCTATATTGCAGGGGCCGCCGTCTATTATTACGTCTATTTTCCCGTTCATGTCTGCCTTGACGTGATCGGCGGTGGTGGGGGAGGGCTTGCCGGATAAATTCGCGCTGGGTGCGGCTATGGGCACCCCCGCAGCGCGTATGAGGGCCAGCGCCGTCCTGTTGTCGGGCATACGCACGGCGACAGTGTCCAGCCCCGCCGTGACTTCCTCCGGCACCCTGCTGCTTTTCAGGTATACCATGGTCAGCGGCCCGGGCCAGAACTCGTCCATCAGCAGCCTTGCCCTTTCCGGAACCGACTTCCACAGATCCTTCAGGTCGCTCTTTTTTGCGATATGCAGTATCAGCGGGTTGTCGTTGGGCCGGCCCTTGGCCTCGAATATCTTATTTACCGCCTCGCCGTCAAGGCCGTTGGCCCCAAGACCGTAGACGGTCTCGGTAGGGAAGGCCACCAGGCCCCCTGAGCGTATTACGCCGCCTCCCAGCTTTGTGCCTGCCTCGGGCTGTTTGACGGCATTGAAGTATTGAGTCTCCAATTATTCCGCCTCCCCGGTGAGCTGGGCTGTGCGCTCCGCCAATATCAGCGCGTCTATCATCTCGTCCATGTCCCCGTCAAGGAAGGCCTCCAGCCGGTAGAGCGTCATGTTTATCCTGTGATCCGTCACCCGGCCCTGGGGGAAGTTGTAGGTGCGTATGCGCTCGCTGCGGTCGCCGCTGCCCACCATGCTGCGGCGGGCGGAGGCCTCCGCGCTCTCCTTTTCCTTGAGGAAATGCTCGTATATGCGGGACTTGAGCACCTTCATGGCCTTGTCCTTATTCTTATGCTGGCTGCGCTCGTCCTGGCACTGCACCACTATACCGGTGGGTATATGGGTGATGCGTATGGCGGATTCCGTCTTGTTTACGTGCTGGCCGCCCGCGCCGCCTGAGCGGTAGGTGTCTATCTGAAGATCCTTGGGGTCTATCTCCACCTCCACATCCTCAGCCTCCGGCATTACCGCCACCGTGGCCGCGCTGGTGTGTATGCGCCCCTGGGATTCAGTCTCCGGCACGCGCTGCACCCGGTGAACGCCGCTCTCGAACTTGAGCCGCGAATAGGCGCCCCTGCCTATGATGTTGAGCACCACTTCCTTTACGCCCCCTGCCTCGGTGGTGTTTTCGTTCATGTATTCCATTTTATAGCCGTGGCGCTCTGCGTAGCGCTGGTACATGCGCAGCAGGTCTGCGCCGAAGAGTGCCGCCTCGTCGCCGCCTATGCCTGCGCGTATTTCCAATATTACGTTTTTCTCGTCGTTGGGGTCCTTGGGCAGCAGCATTATCTTCATATCCTCTATGAGCTTCCGCTGCTTTTCCGCAAGCTCAGCCATCTCCATGTGCACCATTTCCTTCATCTCGGGGTCGAGGTGCTCCTCCAGCATGGCCTTGCAGTCCGCTTCGGACTGCACTGCGGCGGTATACTCGTCAAAGGCGTTGACTATCTCCTCAAGCTGGCTGTGCTCCTTTACCATCTCCCGCCAGGCGGCCTGATCGTTCATTGCGTCCGGGGCTGAGAGGGCTGCGGTCAGCTCCTCGTAGCGTCTTTTCAGTGCGTTAAGCTTGTTTATCATATTCCTCCGTCCATTCTATAAGCTTTGCGTCCTCAAGGCCGCATATTTTTACAACGTGGTCGAATGCCCTTTGGGTCTTTTTCAGCTCGCCCTCGCTCAGCGGCTCGACGCCGGTGCGCTTTGCTTCCTCCGCCCAGCAGGGTATGGGCTGATGCAGCCGCCTGCCGCCGGCCTTCTGTATTATGCAGGCGGTGGGCAGGTAGCTCATCTCGATGCTTACGCCGCCCCCGTCCTTTTTCACATCCAGCCGCAGAAACAGGCCGTACTCGGTATTCTGCCCCGCCATGTTGGATATGAAGTTGCTCATGGAGTAGGCGACAGGCACTCTGCGCCCGTCCTCCGCCGTTATCCATTCAAAGGGCTCGGCGCAGTGGGGGTGGCTGCCTATCACAGCGTCCGCGCCCCAGTCCGCAAGCATTTGGGCGTACTCCCGCTGCCGCCTGACCGGGCTGTCCATATACTGCTCGCCCCAGTGGGGGAAGGCTATGACCACCTCCGCGCCGGCGCTCCTGCAGGCCTCTATCTCACCTTGTATGCGCTCCCGCTGGGATACCCGCCCCACGGCCCAGCTGTCGCCCCCCAGCCTTGCGTCATAGCTGTTCACGCTCTCGGTCATGGCGACAAATCCGAAGGTGATGCCGCCCGCCGTCATTATGCAGGGCGTGTCCCGCTCCTCCTCGCTCAAATACGTCCCGGTCTGCATAAGCCCGGCGGCTCTAAGCGTCTCTATCGTGCGGAAAAGCCCCTCCTTGCCCCTGTCCAGGCAGTGGTTGTTGGTGGTGGTGAGCAGGTCGAACCCGACTGCCCTTAGATCCGCCGCAAGCTCGTCAGGCGCATTGAAGGTCTGGTAGGGCTGCCTGGGGTTGGGGTCATCCTCGGTTGGGGGCGGCGCGGCGGGCCGCCTTTGGGTATAACCCGCTGCCTCCCCCGCAAGGGTGCATTCAAAGTTGCCCGCCATTATATCCACGGAGGAAAAGAGGGGCTCCATGGCGTAAAAGCTGGGCCTGAAGTCGTACCCTTCGGCGGTTTTCGCCCCCTGTATCTGGCTCGTCATCATGAGTATGTCCCCCACTATGCCCACGCTGGCCCGGTATACCTCCGGCTCCGGCGAGGGGGAGGGGGTTGGCGAGGGGGAGAAAGTGGGTGTAGGGGAGGGCGTTATCTCCGGCTCCGCCGGAAGCGCCGCGCCCACGGCGCAGCCCGCCATGAAAAGCAGCGGCAGCATGAGGAATATCAGCCTTTTCATCCTCTCACAGCCACCACCCTTTCTATGCAGCAAATATCCTTTATTATCTCCGCTTTTGGGAACATCGCCGCCACGTCCTCCGCCTGCCCCGCGCCCACCTCCATAAGGAGCGTGCCGCCGGGGGAGAGATGCGTGGCATGATCGCGGGCGATGCGGCGGTAAAAGTCCAGCCCGTCCGCGCCGCCGTCCAGCGCAAGCCTTGGCTCCCGCTTCACCTCGGCCTGCAATGAGGCAAGCTCCGAGGTGGGTATATAGGGCGGGTTTACGCAGATAAGGTCGAAGCTATCGGATATATCAGAGAACATGTCCGTCAGCAGGAATTTGCCCGGTACGCCGTTGAGGGCGGCGTTTTCCCGGGCAAGCGCAAGGCAGTCCGGGCTTATATCGGCAAAGGTCACCTCAAAGCCCCCAAGCTTTGCCAGCGATACCCCTATGCAGCCGGTGCCGCAGCAGAGGTCAAGAAGCGTCTTGCCGCCTATCGACAGCGCCTCCTCGCACAGCGTCTCGGTATCCTGCCGCGGTATCAGCGCGCAGGGCCGCGTGTAAAAGGGCAGCCCCATAAATTCCCATTTGCCCAATATATATTGAAGGGGCTCGCCCCGCGCCCGCCTTTTGACTATGCCGTCTATGCTCTCCTTAAGGGCTTCAGAGAGGGGAGGGGCTTCTATATTTATGCGCCCTATGGGCAGGGCGGTAAGGTCGGATATAATTATCCGCGCCTCGGCCTCATGCTCCTCAGTAACGGGGGAAAGCAGCTCCTCCGCGTATTCCAGCGCGGTCATGCTTCCGCCTTATCCGCCGTCTCTTCCCGGTTCCTTCTCACCATCTCCATCGCCTCCTTTGGCTCTGACATGGCAAGGTTGAAGGAAGCTATGGCCACCTCCAGCATGTCCGCCGTAGGCTCCTTGGTGGTGATGTACTGGAGCGCCATGCCGGGGGCGCGGATTATCTTTGTGAAGATGTTTTCGTACTTCGCGGCGAGCTTCAGCACCTCATAGCTTATTCCTGCCACCAGCGGCAGGAACACTATGCGGGAAAGCAGCCTGAGCAAGAAGCTCTCGTTCCAGCCCACCAGGGCGAAGAACACTATGGATACCGCCATAACGAGGAAAAGGTAGTTGGTGCCGCAGCGGGGGTGGAGGCGGCTGTGCTTCATGGCGTTTTCCGGGGTGAGGGGGTCGTCCGCCTCATAGCAGGCGATGGTCTTATGCTCCGCCCCGTGGTACATGAAAACCCGCTTTATATCCTTCACGCTTGCGCAGAAGAATATGTAGCATATAAAAATGCATAGCCGCACAAGCCCCTCCACCAGGCACTTTGTGGCGGAGGCGGCGGCGCTGCCGCGGAATATAAGGCTGCTTATAAACTGGGGGAGCAGGAAGAACAGGCCCACGGACAGCGCAACGGCCAGTATCACCGCAAGGCCCATCACAACCTTTTCCACCGACTTGCCCAGCTTTTCCGACAGCCACTTCTCGAATTTTGTGGGCTCCTCGTCTATGGGGTCGCCTATGAGCTCCGCGGATCTGGTGAGGGTATTCATGCCTATGGTGAGGCTCTCCACGAAGGCCACCACGCCCCGCACTATGGGGAGGCCGTAGAAGGTACCCTTCTGAGCCTTTGTCTGATATTCTTTATAATCCAATATTATGCGGCCCTTTGCGTCCCTGACCGCCATGGCGATGCCGCCGGGGGCCTTCATCATGACGCCCTCCATTACGGCCTGACCGCCGACAGAACATTTCTTCATTAAATTACTCCTTCCGGCGCCTATTCCACGCCAAGATACATTATAACATAAGAGGTTTGAAATAGTGAAGTAGGTATCAATATCTATGATTTACTTATCGACATAATACGGCAAATATGCTACTATCTGTATGGGTGTAATAATTCGTAGGGCGCTGGCGGTCGGCACGCCATCCGAAAGGAGGTGCTGCCTGATGCTGCTAACCGTAACGTTCCATATCTTCGGATATACAGTAACGATAAAGGTAAAAAAGCAGAACCGCCACCCTGCACGGTGACGGTTCTAATATAACCTAAACCATCAGGCCGACCGCTTTGGTCTTGCCCTACTGTTATTATATCCCGGCCGCTCCCGCATGTCAATGCGGGGCGGCTTTTTTGTGCTGTTTTTTAACCTACCGCCTTGAGCAGCATGTAGAGCTTTGCGATGCTGTCGTTGTCGCCGCTGTCGCCGCAGGTGACGAGCATCATGTACTTGCCGTTATCTGTCAGGGCGGAGGTGTTCGCCCAGCTCTTGCCCGAGAAGGTATTTACATAGGACGCCACGCTGGAAAGGTACTGCGAGGTCGTGTAGTTCCAGGGCTGAGCCATCTGGGGCAGTATGTTCTTATACGCCTTGTTCTTGGGTACCTCGAAGAAGGCCACTACCTCCCAGCTGCTGCTGCCCTCCCAGCTTGCGGAAATGCTCTTTCCGTAGCCTGAGCAGCTCGCCTTGCACTTTTCGCAGCTTGACTTGCCCAGTATGGCGTTCTGGATGTGGTGCAGGTTGTGGAAGTAGGAATTTGAGGTGCCTACCTTCTTGCGGTTGTTGTGGCCCATTACCACCGCTACCTGAGAGCCCTGGGCCGTGGTGGTGTGTACGTAGTAGTAGCTCTTGCGGAGCACATAGTCATAGTAATAGTATGTCTTGCCCTTCTTTTCGCCGATATAGTTGCCGTAGATGGGGTAGGTGCCCGCGCCGGGTATGGTTATGCTGCCCCACTTTTCGGAGCTGGAGCCGGTGCCCTTGCCTGCGGGGGTGCCTATGGCGGCCATGCCCGTGTTGTTGGAGGTCACGTTGCCGCTGTTAGTGTTGGTATTGGTATTGTTATTGGGCTTCTGCTCAACCACGTTGCCGCTGGTGAAGGTGAAGTCCTGAGCCCGGACGAAGCCCCGGGTGCCGTTGTAGTCCACATACAGGAAGCTGCCGGTGCTGTCGGTGCCCAGCACGGTGAAGGTCTTGCCCCGCATATTGCGCAGCTTGGTCGCGCCCTTGGTGGAGCTGGTGGCGGTAGAGCGGACGTAGATATTCTTGTCCTTGGATACGGCGCTCTTGGCCTTGTCGTACATATTCACGCCGGAGGCCGTGCCGCCGGTGGAGCCGGCAGTGCCGCCGCTGGTGGGCAGGTTGGCTACGTTGATGGAGCCGGAGCTTGTGCTCTTGAGGTTGGAGATGGCGCTTGCGGGTACCCAGCCCGCAACGCTGCCTATGGTGACGTATACCTGGGAGCCGGAGGCGTCGCGGTAGTTGACGGTGACGTTGCCCGCGTTCTGCACGATGCCTACCGTCTTGCCGTTATTGGTAATAACAGTGCCCGCAGCGAGGTTGGCTGAGAAGGTGCCGCTGGCGGTGTTCTGGTTCTGGTTTACATAGGGGGTGGGGGCGGGGGTGGTAGTGCCGCCGATGGTACCGCCGATGGTTCCGCCGCTGGTGGGCAGGTCGGAAAGGCTTATGGAGGAGCCGTTCCTTCTAAAGCCGGAGAGGGAGGATGCGGCTACCCAGCCGGTGACGTTGCCTACGGTCACGTTTACCTGAGTGCCGGCCGCGTCGCGGTAGTTGACGTTGATGCTGCCGCCTACGCTTACGGGGTAGTTGGTGCCGTTGACGTTTATGGCCGCCCCGGTGGCGATGGTGGCGGTATAGGTGCCGGTGACGCCGGAGGTCGTGCCGCCGGTGGTGCCGGAGGTGGAGCCGGAGGCAGAGCCGCCGGTGCTCTTGTCATAGCCTATGCCGGAGATGGCGGAGGGGTATACCCAGCCGGTGTAGGTCTTGCCGTCATAGCTGACGGTGACGTTGTACATGCCGGATTTGTTATCCTGCCTGTTTATGGTGACGGGGCCGCTGACATACAGCTCGACCTTCCTGCCCTTGGTGTCCTTGTAGACGGGGGTCTGGGCCGCCGCCGTGCCTACGATATTATAAGCGAAGGCGGGAAGTGCGGTCAGCACCATCAGTGCCAGCATGGCCACTGCTACGATGCGGATAATAGTCTTTTTCATAACGCTTTCCTTTCAGAGTGATTTCTTATTTTTCTTTCTTTTGGGATACGTCCTCATCATCGTCGAACACGAAGGCGGCGCGAAGAGGGTCGTAGTCCTTTTTTTCGGCGGACGCGGCGGTCTTATGCCCCGCCGCCGCAGCCTTTCTGTCGGTCTTTTTCGAGGAGTACACCATCATGACTATCAGGCTTGCAAAGCCCAGCGCCCAAAGCGCGATGGCTATGGGGGAGCCGTAGGCTATGACGCCAAGATACTCCAGAAGGTTGGATACCGTGAGCAGCACGCCGGATATGGCGGCCAGAATGCGTAGCCCCTTGACGTATTGCTCCCTCGGACAGTTCAGATACTCGTTCTCATACAGCTTGCCGCGCCCGACTATGGCGGCATATATGAGGTACACGCCTATTATAAGGCTAAAGAGCGAAAGCATATCGCTTCCCAATGATTATTTCCTCCTGATTTTATCAACCAATATTCCTTATTTCAAGGCATATGGCAATGATTTAAAATATTGTTCAAAAATGTATTGGCTGAATCCGTGGATTTTTTAGCAGGCGCGCCCTTTACAGCCTCTTCAGCTTTGCGCCCTCCTTGCTGTCCTCCACCGCAAAGCCCATTGCCTTCAGCTCCTCGCGGATCTGGTCTGCCCGTGCCCAGTTCCTGGCCTTGCGGGCTTCTGCGCGCTCGTTTAGCAGAGCGACCGCCTCTTTGGGGAATTCCTCCGACTTACTGTGCTGGAGTATGCCCAGCACGTTGGTCATATCGTCAAAGAGCTTTGCCGCCCTTTCCAGCGCTTCCTTACTTCTGGGCTCTGTTACGAAGGTGTTGACAGCCCGGGCGTAGTCGAACATTGCGCCAAGCGCGTCTGCGGTGTTCAGGTCGTCGTCCATGGCGTCGCAGAACTTTTTCTCGTGTTCCTCCAAAGATGCGCAGAATCTGGCGTCCTCCTCCGTAGCGGGGCCTTCCTTAGCTTCGGCAAGACGTTCCCGGGCGGTGCGGATACGGGTGAGGGCGGTGTTGGCCTGCTCTATAAGCTCACGGGTGAAATTGATGGGGTTCCTGTACTGGGCGGAGAGCAGGAACAGGCGGACGGCCTCAAGGTCGAATTCCTGAGCTATGTCCCGCACCAGGCGGAAGTTGCCAAGGGACTTGGACATCTTCTGATTATCTACATTTATATAGCCGTTATGCATCCAGTACCTTGCGAAGGGCTTGCCTGTGGCCGCCTCGCTCTGGGCTATCTCGTTTTCATGATGGGGGAATATAAGGTCCTGCCCGCCCGCGTGAATGTCAAAGGTGGGGCCCAGCAGTTCCATACTCATGGCGCTGCACTCTATATGCCAGCCCGGGCGTCCCTTGCCCCAGGGGCAGTCCCATGCGGGCTCGCCGGGCTTGGCGCCCTTCCAGAGGGCGAAGTCCAGAGGATCCCTCTTCAGGTCTCCCGGCTCTATGCGCGCGCCGGACTCAAGGTCGTCTATGGACTGGCCTGAAAGCTTGCCGTAGCCTGGGAAGGAGCGGACGGAGAAATATACATCGCCGTTTGCTACGGGATATGCATGGCCCTTTTCTATCAGGGTCTCCACCAGCTTGATTATCTGGGGTATGTGCTCGGTAGCGCGGGGATTGCAGGTGGCAGGCTCGGCGCAGAGGCCCTCCGCATCCTGCCTGTATTCCTTTATATACTTATCCGCAAGCTCCGGCACCGTGGTGTGCTCCTCGTTGGCCCGGCGGATGAGCTTGTCGTCTATATCCGTAAAGTTGGATATGAACCTTACCTTGTAGCCCTTATATTCAAGATACCGCCTGAGGGTATCGAACACCACCAGCGGCCTTGCGTTGCCTATGTGAATAAAGTTGTATACCGTCGGGCCGCATACGTACATGCTTATCTCGCCCGGCACCAGCGGCACCAGCTCCTCCTTTTTGCGGGTCATGGTGTTGTATATCTTCATAAGTATCCCTCCTTGAAAAATTGCGTTCAAACTTTACCAAATTACATTTTAGCATAGAGTTTCTAATATGGCAAAGAAAAAAGCGGAGAATATCCGCTTTTTACAGGCGTTCATCCATCTATTCGCCCATCTCGTCCGCTATCATAAGCGCTCCGGTAACCGTGAGCCTTTCGCGGGCGTCCACCTGATAGTCCAGCGCCGCGTTGTGTATGGCCTGCGCGTCCGGATACTTTTCCTCAGCCTCAAGGAATTCGGATATCATGCCTGTAAATTCTTTAAGGGCCGGGTAGCGGAAGGTTATACGCCCCGGCAGAGGGCCGCCCTCCTCCCGGGAGGTGGCGTATATGAGTATGTTGGGCGGCATAGCCCGAAACCCCGCCGTGGCGGAGGACAGGAGCCTTATGCCGTCCCCGTCCGCGGCTATATCGTCCAGCAGCAGTATGAACTTGAGCGGCTGAGACGAAAGCCGCCCTATCAGCGCGGGTATATGCCCAAGCTCGCCCTCCGGGGCGATTATCAGCCTGACCTCCGGCAGCTCCTGAAGCAGTGACACCGCCTGAGCCGTTTTGCCGGTCCCCATGCCGCCCAGCAGCAGCATGTTCACCGCCTTCTCCCCCCGCATGAAGCGTATGGTGTTTTCCATCAGCCGGCTGTGCTGCTCCTCATAGGCGGAAAGCGGAACTATCGCCTCCGGCTCCTCCATAGGCGCCAAGCGGCCATCTTCAATTCTGAAGAAGCGATGCTGCAAAAATTCCCCCGTACCGTAGGATGCGAAAAAGTTCCATATATCTTCGGTAAGCTCGCCCCAATCAGCCGTCTCGAGAAAGCGGCGATACATCTCCTCCAGCGCCTCATCTGATACGAAGCTGTCCGTAAGCCCGGCCTGGCCGTATTTCCATGGGGTAAACTCCAGCGGCAGCTGCGCCGCCTGCTCTTCCTCGCTATTCCGGCGCGGAAGGTTTGATATGCTGCCTCCCGACCATATGGCGGTGGACTTCATGGCCACAGCGTCGTTTGCCCTTGAGCTTCTGCCCCTTTCACTTATGAGCTGGGCTATGCGCTGGGACGTTAAGGTGGAAAGCTCGCCCATTATCTCAAGCCGCTCCCTCATAGCCATGAGCTGCGCCTCATCCCGTATGCCCCTGGCAGCAGAGAGGGCAAAAGGGTGTTCCGTCTGTATTATTTCGTATAAAAGCTGATCCCGCCACAGGTCCCCTGTGACCCTCCTGGCGGGGGAGGACAGCATATATTCCGTGAGCCTGTGATATGCGCCGAGAGCGCCAGGGAAATTGGCTGCCCAGGTATCCATGAGCAGCTCCCCCATAAGCTCCGCCGCCTTCGAAAAGCCCCCGAGCCTTAGGGTCATGGCAGCCGCGGCCGCCAGCGCCTCGCCTGGATTCATATCCCTCAGTCTCATACACGCCTCTCCTTTGCGCCGTTTATAATATCATAGGGCCGCAGCCCCTTTAATAATACCACAGCATACGCCTTGCGGCAATCGCGGCAGGGTGATATAATTTCAGAAACAATAATCGTTTTCGTGGCATAATAATGAAAATGAGATAGGTTCTTCTCGCCGGCTCTCGCTGTAACGGCAATACGGCGGTGCAGATTAGTGCGCAATTTGATTTTATATAATATAAAGGAAATATAACCATGTCAAAGAAGATTATCCTAACGGGCGGCGGAACTGCCGGCCACGTCACACCCAATCTGGCGCTGCTGCCAAGGCTCAGGGCGGAGGGCTACGAGATACACTACATAGGCACCGCCGATGGAATAGAAAAAAGCCTTGTGGGAGGCCTTGAGGGCGTGACCTATCACACCATATCCGCCGGCAAGCTGCGCAGGTACTTTTCGCTGAAGAACCTTACCGACCCATTCAAGGTTGTAGGCGGCATATTCCAGGCCAAGCGCATCATTAACAAGGTAAAGCCGGACGTGGTGTTTTCAAAGGGGGGCTTCGTATCGGTGCCCGTAGTCATAGCGGCAAAGGGCATGGCGCCCATAGTAGCCCACGAGAGCGACTATACTCCCGGCCTGGCCAATAAGATAACCGCCAGGTTTGCAGACAGGGTATGCGTCACCTTCGAAGATACTTTAAAATACGTCGGCGCAAAGGGCGTCCATACCGGCACCCCCATACGGCCCGAGCTTTACGGCGGCGACAGGCAGAGGGGGCTGGACTTTACCGGCTTTTCCGGCGAAAAGCCCATACTCCTTACCATGGGCGGCAGCCAGGGCGCCCAGGCCATAAACGACGCGCTGCGATCGGCGCTGCCGCGGCTGATGAGCGCCACGCGCGAGCCTGATTGGGACTCGGCCTGGGAATAGGTGCGCCCCGCAACGAGCTTGCTGGCCCCCACGGCGTCGAGCATGTCGCTATCGACACCCTGTGCCATGACGGTATAGCTTTTATCGCCGGTCTTATACTCGGTATACGCGCTGTCGACAATGCCGATCTGCTCTATCTGCGGCACCAGTTTTTGAAGCTTCTCGATGTCGGACTCGGTGAGTTCTTGCGACGAATAGATTTGCACCATGCGTGCCGCATTGAGGCCCAGACTGTGGACCAGGCTGTTTTGGATGCCGCCGATGAGCGAAGTCATGTCGATAACCGAGGCGATGCCGATGACAATGCCCAGGATGGTGAGCAGGCTGCGCCCCTTGTTGGCTTCGAGCGAGTGAAGGGCTTCCTGGAGGAGATCGCGGGCGCTCATGCCATCTCTCCTTTCGGCGGGTTGGCGGAGGCGGAAATCCTGGGCAGGCTATCCACGGCGCTGCGCAGGGTCCGCGGTGCATGTGGAATATACGCGCCATCGTGA
>ENA-ORSS01001826-ORSS01001826.1-human-gut-metagenome-genome-assembly--contig:-NODE-1826-length-20697-cov-12.676146_pt1 | contig 20697 bp, 19 predicted proteins | sample MGYA00241899_ERZ509162 | MGnify/ENA primary metagenome ERZ509162 (study PRJEB26280, sample SAMEA2338641) | human gut metagenome | biome: human gut; feature: human-associated habitat; material: faeces... | reverse complement strand
GATGCAAAATGCCCTCTTTCGAGGGCATTGGTTCGTCCATGAGCGTCTTGCCCATAACGGTTGCAAGTGTGACGGGCAGCTTGTCCGGCGTAGGAAATCCTAGGCTCAGTGTCAGCGACCCCTGCGGGTCCGCGTCTACCAACAAGACCCGTTTCCCAGCCTGTGCCAGACCGATACCAAGATTTGCGCATGTCGTTGTTTTCCCCACGCCGCCTTTCTGGTTGGCAATGGAAACAATTCTTGGTTGCAAAAAAATCGCCTCCCTAAAAAATTATAATGTTGACTGAATATTCAAAATATTGCAACAACTCAACACAAGACTCCTGAAATCAAGGCTCATGTCAAGAATGTCCGTTTTGGGTTGAATGCACAAAGATTATGGTGTATAATGAAAATATATTATATATGTTGCGATTAAGCACATCTTCTTTACACTTGGAAATAATAAAACTTTCTTATGCGAGGCGCTATGATGCTTTCATTTATTCATCTATCTGATATTCATTTTCACAAATATAGCGGTGATGCCTATGACATTGATCATGATTTGCGTTGCGAAATAATTAGGGATATTTCCTACGAATATAGGAAAAAAATTTCAACAATAGATGGAATCCTAATTTGCGGTGATATTGCATTTAGCGGAGACGAACAACAATACAATTCAGCTACAACTTTCTTAAATGAAATATGCAACGCGCTCAATCTTGATAAATCACATGTGTTTTGCGTTCCTGGAAATCATGATATAGATCAAAAAATAACATCCTCTCAAATGGCTGTTGCGTTACTGCAAAAGAAACTTGATGAATCAAAGAGTACAACAGAGTTTGATTTGAATTTAGGGAAGATTTTTCGGAAGCCAGAAGATGCAACAGTCCTATGCGCTCCGATTTCCTGCTATAATAATTTTGCGGCAAAGTATGGGTGTAGCTTTGACCAAAAACCGACATGGAAGCAAGAGATAGCCATCAATGATACGTTTACTCTTTGCATTTTTGGAATTAATTCAGCGTTCATTTCAAATGAACATGATCATAAACCGGATCAAACAGAGCGCAAAATGCGTATCAGTCGGATGCAAATACCAGAGAGAAAAGAGAATACAGTGTATCTTAGTCTATGTCATCATCCACCGGAGTGTTGGGTTGACCCAGGCAAAATATTGAGTAAAAAAATGGATGACCGCATAGCTATCCAATTATATGGGCACAAACATCTTCAAATGATTCGCAAAACCTCGTATGGAATTGTCGTCGGTAGCGGAGCTACTCACCCATCTAGATTGGAAAGCGATTGGATGCCACGGTATAATTGGATTACAATTGATATTGAATTTGAAAAAGAAGTACCAACGCTAATTATTAAAGTCTATCCTCGTGTGCTAGACGACATTGAAAGTAAGTTTATTCCTGATGGATCAATAAACGGTGAATATTTAAATTTCTCCTTTCCACTGAATGATCCTACTCTTCCTGAAAGGGGAGAAATATCAGAAGGTGATTTTAATCATTTGCGAGATCCTGAAGTACTGCTTGTTGAATCATGGGAGCGACGTTTTTTGTATGATTTTATGAATCTTCCGTATGTTATCAGGGAGGAAATCTTAACGTCGTTTGGATTGCATACAGATGCAGATGTTGGAAAGATGCATGTTGAACTCCTCTATGATATAGTGGAGCGGGCCAAAGAAAAAGCTTGTGTAGAAAAACTAATGGAGAGAATTACAATGGAAAAGGAAAGGATGCTACGCTAATGAATAAGAAATTTAATGAGTGGTACATAGACATGTCTTTATGCCCAAAAGACGGTCAATTAGAAAAGAGAATAAAGACGATAACTTCCAATGCAAGTAATATGTCACGGGACCAGATTATCACACTTGTAAGGCTATATTTTGGTATGCCTGTTACAGAACCAGAGAAAGAATCTATTGCAAATTTGTTTGTAGCAGATGATTCCTCCTTTTCAATAAGATATTCGCAAGAGCTTGCACTGTTATCGGGGGCATTACTTGTAGAAATTGCAGAACGTGTTCCTGGATTGGATAGTCTTGCAGAGTTATTAACGATTGCAACATCGTTCGTTCAAAAGCCTGCCGCAACGGTTGGAATATTGGCAGCAATTAAAGAACAGTTTGATATCGACAGAATTAACATACGAGAAGATCATAGCAAACCGACTATCAGGGATAATACATACTCGAAGATGGTATCCGACTTAAAAACACACATTGAAGAAAATGCTTGGGATAGCGAGGCTCTCAATAAGTTGTCGGAAATACTTAATAGTCTATCTGAAACACTTGTTGGCGTGGACGAACGCATTGATGCCATGGAGCAATCGCAAAGTGTATATCGCGAAGACTCACAAGTGTTGTGGTGGATGCTGTCGAAATGGAGTGAGATCTTAAATTGTTCATTAAATAATATTGATAAGCGCAGCGGATGCCTGTTGATCGGCTGGGAAGCTGCTAATATTATTGAAACATTCCCAGGTCCTTACTCAATGGAAGGTATTATTGAAAACTTATTGAATACTTGCAAAGGAAAAGCAACAAAAGGGGAATTTGCAGAAATTATAACAGAAACAAGCAAAAGTCTTACTGATATAGTTACACAGAAACTTGCTCATTCAAAGCTAGTGGATATGTTGCCTTTATGTAAGGCAATTATTAGTTCTACAAATACTGAAAAACCTGAAGAATGGTATCCAAAATATAAGAAAGAAAACGTTGGGTCAGTAGATATTAGTCAGTTGACATTGTTCCAATATTCATGGCAAATGTACATAGAAGGAATGATTACTCGTTGTTATGACGCTCTAGAAACGTGAGGGTTCATGTATGTCCAATATTGAAATTGATAATGGCGCTGAAAGATCAGACTCAGTGGATAGCATTATAGCAACAGAAGAAGTTAGTGGCGAATCAACTATTGCTTTGTCGATAGGCGCTGAATTATCAGTGCAAGACATCTATCAAATTGCTGCTTCTGAAAAAACACAGATGTTTGTCATTATTGGGGCAACAGGAAGCGGAAAGACTACATTAGTAACATCAATATACCATTTGTTACTATCAGGGAGTAATATTACTAACTTCTTATTTGCGGGATCTAATACACTCTTTGCTTTTGAAAAACGTGCATTTAGTTTGCGCACATCATCAATGCAGCCACATGGTGAAATGATGCGAACACAACGAGGGTCCGTAGACAGCTTTTTGCACTTAAGATTGAAGCTACCCCATACGAATGAGATTAGAAATCTTCTGTTTTCCGATTTTTCTGGCGAAGATTTTGAGGGTGTTTTAGCAGACACGGATGCTGCAACTGATGAATTTGGATTCATCAAAGCAGCAAGACATTTGATTTTTTTGCTTGACGGAGAGAAAATAGCAAGCAAAAAATATAGATATTCAGAATTGCAGCGATTGATTCATATGCTACGCACTTTTCTAGCTGCGAATTTAATTACAGAAAATAACCGTATAGTAGTAGCTGTTAGCAAATATGATCTTGTAAAGAAGGAATCCAATGAATCACTCAGTCGATTTGTGAATGGAATACAAGACGAAATCGTAAAGCAAATTCCGGATATTAAAGACATATGTACTATTCAATATATTGCACCAATGCCTGATGACGAAAAGACACTCCCGACGCTTTATGGTCTAAATGATCTGCTAAATTCCTTGCTTGGCTATGCGAAGAACGAGTATACTACATGCGGTATCCCATCATTATCATCGCAGTTTAACAAGTGGAAAGTGAGGCGCATATGAACACGAGCAAGTCATGCTTTATTATTGGTCTCCCAGCAGCGGGAAAAACATCATATTTGGCAGCTTTGGCGTATTCACTAGAACAGCAAAATATCCCCACAAAATTACAATGGAAAAGTTTTTCGGGGAATCAGCAGTACTTGACAAAATTAGCTGAAAGATGGTTGACTGCGGAGCCGGTAGATCGAACTAGTTTCAGTCTTGAACAACGATCACTTTCTTGGTGCTTAAGCGACGATGACGATAATAAGTATAATATCTCCTTTCCAGATTTGTCTGGCGAAACATTTCAAAAACAATACGTTGATCGCGAAATTGACAGTGCCTTGGCAAAAATGATTATTGCAAGTGATGGACTTATCCTTTTTATCAATCCACAAGGAATTATTGAGCCAACACTAATCTCCCAGCTTCCGCTGTCTCTGAGAGAAAATGAAAAAAATGATACATCCCCGAAAGAAAGAAATCAAAAAATAGATGATCCCACGGTTGTGCAGATTATTGTCCTTTTACAAGACACAGCGTATTTGCTTAAAGGAAAGAGAAAGCCTCTGGTAGTTATTGTATCCGCATGGGATGTCGTTGAAAACTTGTTTACAACGCCAGAAGATTTTGTAATGAAGCACACATCATTACTCTGGCAATTTCTAAAAGCGAATAACGATATATTCAATGTGTCATATTATGGGGTTAGTGCGCAAGGTGGAAAAATTGAGACCTCCGAACAAGCAGAGGCGTTAATTGAGCAATATGAAAATAATCCTTGGATGAGAATGAGTGCAACAGACAATTTGGGAGTAAAATCACATGATATTACTCTGCCTCTATGGGAATTGTTAAACAAAAAAATGGAGTAAGGCATATGATTCAAATTCATCAAGCAGTGTGGGGATATTCCAATGGACACCATCTATTGGCTTCATCTACGTCGCTTTCTAGTCAGTCGATGAAAATTCTGGAACCATTAACTGATCTATCCGGTCCTGATAAGTCTGAGCCATTTGATGGGTATTTGACTGGGTGTTATTTATCTTCCGACAATTACTATGCGTTAAGTAAGACTTGGTATGCCCCAGAGATGCCACGACATGGATGCGTTTGGACGCACACATTACTAATCAAGAATGATGTTTCTAATTTATGGAATACTTTTCAATTTAATTCATTGTTTCATAGACCGAACATTAGCTTACAGGATTGGGAACAAGCGTATCGTAAGCCTATTTCGTTACAGCAAGAAGAAAATGATACTATGGCGGTGCCCCCGTATGGGTTTGAACAGGCATATAGAGTGTTGAGGCTTCTCACGAGTGCAGCCACTCCAATTATCATTTCTGACACGCATAAGGATGAGGTCGAAGAATCACTAATTCTGCTATTATCGACCACTGGAACGAGTTTTTTTCGTAACATTTCTTTTTGCACTGGTTCTTTTGCTAATAGAACAATTAATCATATTCAGCTAGATCTACAAATAGTTCCATCAAATTTATATAAGCTGATTTCACGTACAGCGCAACGAGAAACAAGATGCTTTGAGTCTTTTCAATGTGCTATGGCTAACGATAAATACCTTGAGAATACTAATGAATTCAAAAAATTTAACGGTATTAGAAAATTTATCTTTTTTTGTGGCGCGAAGTACTATGAAAAAGCTTATTGGAACACATTCGAACAAATATACCGTTTAATGACGAATCTAAAGGAATTTTCCATTAAAAGAATCACAGAATTATTGCAGAATGTGTTTGACGAAGATGTGACTCAGTTCATTACTTCAAAAATCTTTAGTTTTGTTTTTGTGTATGAGAAGTTATATATCGTTCAACCGTCAGACGTTGTGGTTTCTGCTCTCTTTGATTTTTTGACTAAAGCATCGTGGCACGAAAATAATGAAGACATAAACAAAGTGTTGGATCTGTTTTGGCTGGACTATCATTCCGAGATGTTATTCATGGTTCCGAAGTTGATGAATTGTGATTTAACAGCATCAGGAGAATCAGCGGTACAGCACCTATCATTGCTAATTGACATCAAAGACTATGCTCAATTACTTCCCCAGTATGCTGATGAATGTTTACCATTGCTTCGGTTCAACTGCAAATTTGCGTTGTGTTCGAAAATTTGGTTGCGGTCTGCAAATTATCAGATTGAAGCACTCAGAGAATTAAAAAAAGCTTGTAATGATTCTCCAATTACAGAAAATTTATGTTATAGAATAATTACTCAAATATTTTCCACAAGTGAGTGTGGACTTTCAAGCGAATTATATGATACATTCAAAGATGATTCTATCATTGCGTTCTTCGATTTTTTCAATTCAAATGAAGGTGAGCCTTCAAAAGCCAATCAATGGAGTCCTCTGTGTGCATTTAATCAAGATTTAGCTATGCAAAGACTGGACTCGGTAGTCTCTCTGAATTTATTCATCTCAGTTGTTCATGTTTTAGATCCATATTGTGATAGGACTTTATCTGAAGCACAAAGATGGGAGAATTATTATAATAGATTTTCTAAGGATAATCGTTGGAAAGAGTATAAGGCTGAATATGCACAATTTGTTTTACCAATCATTTTGCGGTCCGAAAACTCTTTCTCAAGTGATTTTCTCCAATTTTCTTTCTCTACAGTTCACACATTATTGGCAAACGACGAAATGGAGTATAATAAATGGGAACAGCTTTCAAATCTATTACCAGAGGTGGCATGGTATAATTCTTGGGATAAATGTAAGCGACTTCGTAAAGCGGCGAAACAACGAAGTTTAAGTATTGATTTTAGCCGCAAGAATAAAGATGGGAAGTAGTTGCTAGATGCGAACGCAGCGATACGCACTCGGTTCGCATTCAGCCGCTATTTTGGTGGATATGCACCGCATGGCTGCCGCTGCGTTCGCATACAGCGATAAAAATTACAGCGAATTTTACTGTGGCACGAATCTCTATCAAAAACAAAGAAAGCGGGCCGGTTTTAGCATCTTTCAAACATTTTATCTGTTTGAAGTGAGCTAAAACTGGCCCGCTTGGGAGAGCGTTCGGTTCGCATCCGAGAGGTCGAGAGTTCGAGTCTCTTCAGGTCCACCATTGTCGTCGTGAACTGCACAGGTTCACGACGGCTTTTTTATTGGCGGCTGCACCTTCGCGGCTATATGGCACGATCAAAAAGACGCAGGAATCAAATTCCTGCGTCTTTTTTGCATGTATTGATGGGTGTGTTCCTCAGTGCCCGGCCCGACTGGGAATCGTCTGGAGCTCGAAGCGGTAGGTCTGTCCGGCGTCCGGGTATTTTTCGCGGTCGACCGGGCTCAGGAACATATCCAGCGGCCGGACCCAGAGGCCGCCGTCGCCGTAAAGCTTGCAGTAGATCACGCAGGGCTCGTTCGTCTCGGAATCACGGGCAAGCGCCCCCACCAGATAATAATCTCCCTTGAAATGGCGGTAGACCTGCCCCAGCTGTACGTCACGCATGGAAAGCCTCCTTGTACTTTGATGCACCCATCATACCCGGGCGGCGGCCGCGTGTCAAGAAAAAGAGAGCTTGCCAAGCGTGGGAAACTGTGCTATGCTGTCATAACGCGTGTGCGCCGCTCGTTTACAGACTGTTTACAAATCGGCTGCAACCGCCGCGGCGGCGCTGCGTCTATAAAGACAGCGCGGATGACCGCGCAGAACATTTTCCAGGAGGATCTTACGTATGAAAAAATGGATCGCAATGCTGCTTGCCGTGCTGACGGCAGTTTCTCTGACGGCCTGCGCCGCGAAAAGCGGCGGACAGGAGACGGCGTCTGACATTCCGGACGCGCTGACGATTCTGAATACTGTCTGGGCAAGCTATTCCGAAGACGAAAAATTCCCGGCTGCGGGCGGCGATTATTCCGAAGAAAACATGACTGACGGCAAACCCGGCAAGGTCTCGCTCGAGAAGCCGTCGGAGATCGAATATCTGCTGACGCTCCCGGCCTCCGTGATCGAGGAAGCGGATGACGCAGCCTCGCTGTTCCACATGATGAACGGCAACACGTTCACCTGCGGCGTTCTGCATCTGAAGGATGCCGGCCAGCTGGACGCGGCAGCCGGAGAGGTCAAGACCTATGTGATGAACACGCAATGGATGTGCGGCTTCCCGGACAAGCTGGTCGTCGCCAGCCTGGACGGCTATCTGATCTCCGTCTTCGGCGCAGAGGATCTGGTCGATACCTTCCGCGACAAGCTGCAGACTGCCTATCCCGGTACGCAGATCGTCTCTGACGACCCGATCGCATAACAACTTTGAAGTAAGGGGCTGCCATGCTGTTTTCAAGCGTTCCGTTTCTGTTTTATTTCCTGCCGTGCGTTCTGCTCGTCTATTTTCTGGTGCCGGGAACGCTGAAAAACGGTGTGCTGCTGCTCGCCAGCCTGTTGTTTTACGGCTGGGGCGAGCCGCGGTATCTGCTCGTGATGCTTGCGGCGATCGCGCAGGGCTATGTCTTCGGCCTGCTGATCGAAAAAAGCCGCGGAAAGCGGCGGGCCAGGCTTTATCTGGCGCTGTCGGTGCTGCTGAGTCTGGGGACGCTGGCGTATTTCAAGTACGCCGATTTTATGATCCGGAATCTCAACGCGCTGACGGGCCTGTCTGTCCCGCTGCTTTCGCTCGCGCTGCCGGTCGGCATCAGCTTCTATACCTTCCAGATCCTGAGCTATACCGTCGACGTGTACCGCGGGACGGTCCCGGCACAGCGGAACCTGATCGATCTGGCAGCGTATATCGCCATGTTCCCGCAGCTCATCGCCGGACCGATCGTCCGCTATTCCGATATCGCGCCGGAGCTGCGCAGCCGTACCCACACGCTTTCGGACGCGGCGGCCGGGACGCGGCGCTTCGTGCTGGGGCTGGCAAAGAAGATCTTGTTTGCCAATCTGCTTGGCGAGCTGGTGTCCGGCTTCCGCGCCTCGCAGGAACAGTCAGTGCTGTATTTCTGGTTGGGCGCGGCCGCGTTCACGCTGCAGATCTATTACGATTTTTCCGGCTACAGCGATATGGCCATCGGTCTCGGCCTCATCCTCGGCTTTCACTTTCCGGAAAACTTCCGCTATCCCTACTGCGCCGGCAGCATCACGGAATTCTGGCGGCGGTGGCATATTTCCCTTGGCAGCTGGTTCCGGGATTATCTCTATATCCCGCTGGGCGGCAACCGGAAGGGGAAGGGACGGCAGCTGCTGAACATTCTTCTCGTCTGGCTGGCGACCGGCCTGTGGCACGGGGCGGACTGGACATTCGTTCTGTGGGGACTTCTGTATGCGGCGCTGCTGACGGCGGAAAAGCTGTTTTTGCTGCGTGGGCTGAAAAAGCTCCGCGTGCTCAACCACATCTATGTGCTGCTGTTCGTCACGCTCGGCTTCGTGCTCTTTGACGCGGACAGCGTCCGCAGCGCGGCCGCGTCTGTCTGCGCGATGTTCGGCGGCGGGGGACTGCCGCTCGCCGGGCAGGAGAGCCTGTACGCGCTCAGAAGCGGCGCGGTGCTGCTCCTGAGCGCCGCGGTCGGCGCGACGCCGCTGCCGCGGCGGCTGATCACAGCCGTGCAGCAGAAACAGGCCGGACGGGCAGTGCTCGCCGTGCTGGAGCCGGTGGGTCTCTGCCTGCTGCTGGCCGTGTGTACGGCGTTTCTGGTCGACGGCTCGTTCAATCCGTTCCTGTATTTCCGGTTTTAGGAGGGCCCGCGATGGAAAAACGAAAAAACCTCGCCGTTGTCTGCCTGACGGCGGCCTTCCTGCTCGGCTTCCTGATCTGGGGGCTTTGCAAGCCGGATGACGCTGTCTCCGTCAGCGAGCGGCGGAAGCTCACGCAGAAGCCGGAGCTGACGCTCTCGTCGGTCCTGCGCGGTGAGTTCATGACAAAATTTGAGACCTACACGCTCGACCAGTTCCCGCTGCGGGACAGCTTCCGGCGTCTCAAGGCCGTGACGCTCCTGGACGTGCTGCGGGAAAAGGACAACAACGGCATCTATGTGGCCGACGGCTATGCGGCGAAGCTCGACCCGTCCATCGACAAAGCCTCCGTGCAGCACGCGGCGGACCGGTTTCAGCTCGTCTACGACCGCTATCTGGCCGGGACCGATGCGAAGGTCTACGCGGCCGTCATCCCGGATAAAAACGCCTTCCTGGCCCGGCAGAACGGCTACCCGGCCTATGATCCGGCAGACCTATCCGCGCTGCTGGCACAGAGCATGCCGTATGCGACCATGATCGACCTGACCCCCGCGCTGACGCTGGACAGCTATTACCATACCGACCTGCACTGGCGGCAGGAGGAGCTGCTGCCGGTCGCCCGGACGCTGGCCGAGGCCCTCGGCGTGACGCTGACGGAGGACTATGAGACCATAACGGCCGATCAGCCCTTCTACGGCGTCTACTGCGGGCAGTCGGCGCTGCCGCTGGAGCCGGAGCCGCTGCGGTATCTGACGAACGACACGCTGCGCGGCTGCACGGTCTATGACTATGAGACCGGCAGCGAGCTGCCCGTCTACGATCTGCAGCAGCTGGCAGGGGAGGACGCGTATGCGGTCTTCCTCTCCGGCTCCAAAGCGCTCCTGACCATCACCAACCCGGCAGCAAAGACGGACCGGGAACTCGTCGTCTTCCGCGATTCGTTCGCCAGCAGCCTCGCGCCGCTGCTCGCAGGGGCCTATGCAAAGATCACGCTCGTGGATATCCGCTACCTCCAGCCCGAGCGCCTCGGCACCTGGCTGACCTTCGATACCCAGGACGTCCTCTTCCTCTACAGCGCCCCCGTCCTCAACAGCAGCGAGACCATCCGCTAAAACAAAACAAGAGCCGCCCATCCGGGGCGGCTCCTGCTGTATATGGAAAAGATCTGCTCTCGAGCGAACAATTGAGGATCGTCAAGTCAGATGCCGAGGAGGCGTTTGGCGTTGCCGCCGAGGATGGCGGCTTTTTCTTCGTCGGTGAGGGGCAGACGGCGGATGTGCTGCAGATCGTTCTGCGGGCTTCCCCAAGGGCAGTCGCTGCCGAACAGGATCCGCTCCGCGCCGAAGGCCCGGACAAGGGACACGAAAGCTTCGTCGGAAAGCATCTGCCGGTCCAGCGGCAGCGCTTCGTCCCGCGGGGTGAGCGAGCCGAGGGAGAAGGACGTATCGAGCAGGGCAGACGTATCCGCCAGCAGCTCCGGCACCTGCTCCCAGCAGCGCCAGCCGCCCATGTGCGCCAGCACGAGCTTCACCGGACCGACCTGCCGCAGCGCGCTGCGCGCCTTTTCCGGCGTGCAGCAGGCACAGCCGGGGAAGCCAATGTCATAGCCTGCGTGCGTGACCACGATGAGACCGAGCGTACCGGCGCGCTCAAGAATGCGCAGGTATTTGGGGTCGTCCAAATCGGTCTTCTGATAGGCCGGGTGGATCTTGACGCCGCGCATGTTGGCCGCGGCGAGGCGGTCGAGCTCCTGCTTCCAGTCTTCGTAATCCGGGTGGATGCAGCCGAAGGAGAACATATTTGTGACGAACGCGTGTTCGTTGTGCGCGGCGGCATAGTCGTTGATGTGATGGACCTGCTCCGGCTTTGTGGCGACGGGGAGGATGATCGAGCGGTCGACGCCCGCGGCGCGTTCGGCCAGCAGAAGCCCCGCGGCGGTGCCGCAGGTGTAAGCGGTGATGTTCGCCTGGCGGGAAAGACGGTCGATCGCGGCGTCTGCGATCGGGTCCGGGAAGGTATGGGTATGGAAATCAATGATCATGCGGGCCTCATTCCTCAACTGCGGCCGGGGCCGTTGGTGTGCCACTGGAAGCGGGATTCCGTGCCGTGCAGCAGCCGGCCGATGTTGGAGCGGTGCGCCCAGATGACCAGCGCCGCGATGGCGAGCGAGAGGGCAAAGACCGTCCAGTTGCCGCGGAAAAAGAGCAGCGTCGTGACCGGGAAGCTGAACGCACCCGTCACAGAGCCGAGCGAGACATATCTCGTCGTCAGCCAGAGCAGCAGAAACAGCCCCCAGCCGACAGCGGCGATGCGCCAGTCGAGCAGCAGCAAAAGCGTGCCGCTGCAGAGAATACCCTTGCCGCCCTTGAACGAATAGAAGGCGGGGAAGATGTGCCCGATCACGCAGAAGAGCGCGGAAAAGTACTCGCCCTCCAGCCGCAGCCCCAGATATTCGCCGAAGACGATCGAGCCGAGCTTGACCGCGACGAACGCCTTGAGCATGTCGATCAGAATGACGCTGACGGCAAACTTGCCGCCGTACACCCGGTAGAAGTTGGTCAGCCCCGCGTTATGGCTGCCGTGCTTGCGGATATCGTCGTGATAAAACAGAAACGAGGTAATGATCGCGCCGTTGCAGCAGCCAGCCAGGTACGAGCCGGCGGCCACGCAGACCATCAGCGCGACGGCAGCAGAGGTCAGTTCGTGCATAAATATCCTCCAAATTGATCAGATACCGGTATTCTACCGGATAAACCACGCCGATGCAAGCGGAAAATGGGGAAATCAGTCAGGATCGGGAAAATGTACGAACAAGGGCCGCTGCCATGGCAGCGGCCCGATCAGAATGAACAGATTATTATACCGGGACAGTAAAGTTGACGGCGATGGCTGTGCCGCGGCCGGGGTCGCTCTTGAGCTCGAGCTTTGCGCCGTGGTACTGTGCAGCGTGCTTCACGATGGACAGGCCGAGACCCGTGCCGCCGACTTCCTTGGAGTGGCTCTTGTCGACGCGGTAGAAGCGCTCGAAGACGCGGCTCTGGTCGGCATACGGGATGCCGATGCCGGTATCCACGACGGAGAGCGTGACGGTCTGGCCATTCTGCCAGACGGAAACGGTGACGCTGCCGCCGGAAATGTTATACTTGATCGCGTTGTCGCAGAGGTTATAGACCATCTCCTGCAGCAGCTGCTCAACACCTTCGATCACGGCGTGCTGGCCGGACAGAGTCAGCGTGATATCCTGTTTCTGCGCGACCGGCCGCAGGCTCTCGATCACCTGGCCGGACAGCGTGTACAGGTCGACCGGCGATTTGGAGAAGTTCGCCGTGCCCTCATCCAGCCGCGACAGCTGGATGATATCGTCGACAAGGTCGATCAGCCGCCGGGACTCGCGATAGATATCGCCGGAGAACTCCTGCATCTTTTCCTTGGGCACCATGCCCTCCTTCATCAGCTCGGCAAAGCCCGTGATGGAGGTCAGCGGCGTCTTGAGCTCGTGCGACACGTTGGCCGAGAATTCCCGGCGCAGCGCCTCGCGCTGTTCACGTTCGGTCACGTCCATGAAGATGATGATCGCGCCGGTCACATGACCGGCTGTGATGACCGGATTGGCAAACAGCTGCCAGGTCCCACCGCCGACGGTGATCTCCTCGTCGCCGCGCGTACCGGCGAGCGCGTTGTCGACCAGATCGAGCAGCTTGCCGGAACAGACTGCCTGATGCAGGTTTTCCGGCTTCTGCGCGTCATCGATGCCGAGCAGGCGCAGCGCGCTGCGATTGCTCGAAAGGATGCTGCACTTGTTGTCGACGATGAGGAAGCCCTCGCGCATGTTCTCCGTGATGGCGTCAAATTCGCGCTGGCGGGTGGAAAGCTCGCTCAGCTGGGTGCGGATGGTGCGGTTCTGCTCCTGCAGGCGGGTGATGAGCGGCTGCAGCTCCGGATAGGTCGGGGTCGCGTTCGGATTATCGGGATTGATGGCGTTGATGGGCCGGACGATCTGCCGCGCCAGCCGCATAGCAAGCAGGCCGCACAGGACCAGCACGAGCACGACGATCCACAAAGACGGCTGCACCAGCATCAGCGCCATGGCCGCAAGGCTCGTCTGCTTTCCTGCCACACGCAGGACTGTCCCGTCCTTCAGCAGAAGAGCATAATAGTTGTTTTTCTCCAGGATCGTGGAGGAATACCGGTCAGAGCGGCCGCTGCCGGTCTCAAAGGCTTCGGCGACCTCCGGCCGCTGGAGATGGTTTTCCATCGTGCTGGAGTCCGCCATATTGTCATAGAGGACCGAGCCGTCTGCCGCGATCCAGGTGATGCGCTCGCCGGACTGCACGGCGGAAAGATACGACTCACCGCCGCAGATCTGCATGCCCTCGGAGATATGCTCCGCCTCAATCGCCAGATTGTCGAATGCCTGCGCCTGATAATTGGAATACATGATAAAGAAGAACAGCAGGATGCACGCGAGCAGAACGGTAAAGCCAATCAGGAATGCATTGCGGAAGATCTTTGCGGTCATGCGTTTTCGCCTCCGATCTTATAGCCGATGCCGCGCACGGTCTCGATATAGCTGCCGGCCTCGCCGAGCTTGACGCGCAGCGTGCGGATGTGCACGTCGAGCGTGCGGTTCTCGCGTTCGGATTCAAAGCCCCAGACCCGGTCCATCAGCGTTGCGCGGGTGAGGACGATGCCCTTGTTCCGCAGCAGCAGGCACAGAAGCTCAAATTCCTTGTTCGTCAGCGTCACATCCTTGCCGCCGACCTTGACCTCGTGGCGGTCCGGGGAGACAAAGAGCAGGCCGAGCGAAAAATCGCCGCTCGCCTGTGCGGGCTCTGCCCGGCGCAGGACCGCGCGGATGCGCGCGATGAGCTCGAGCATGGAGAAGGGCTTGGAAACAAAATCGTCCGCCCCGTGGTCGAGACCGATGACGCGGTCATACTCCGAATTTTTCGCGGTCAGCATGATGATGGGCAGCCGCTTGGTCGCAGGCCGGGCGCGGAGCTTGCGCAGGATGGACAGGCCATCCTCCTCCGGCAGCATGATATCGAGCAGAACGAGCTCCGGCATCTCGGCGTCCATCGCCCGCCAGAATTCCGACGGCAGCGCGAAGCCCTTGGCCTGAAAGCCCTGGCTGTCCAGCCCGTAGAGGACAAGCTTGCGGATGGAGTCGTCGTCTTCCAGTAAATAAATCATCTGTTTCACTCCTTTTGGACATACAATAGAATGGGAATGTAAAATCGTCGTGCCTCTTTTTGTTAAGTTTACGTGAAATGTAAACAAAAAGCAAGATTTAACATGAATTTAAGATAAAACCTACGATACATTTAAGATTCGGCATTTAACATACAATTAATACAACGAGAGGATGTTAGGCGTGGGTATTTCGAATGTGATTTCTCTGTTCAGCGGCATCGCGCTGTTCCTGTTCGGCATGGCACTGATGGGCGACGGACTGAAGCAGGTGGCGGGCAATAAGCTGGAGCTGATCCTATACCGGCTGACCGGCAGCCCGGTCAAGGGCTTCCTGCTCGGCACGGGCGTGACGGCCGTGATCCAGTCGTCCTCGGCGACGTCGGTCATGGTGGTCGGCTTCGTCAACTCCGGGATGATGAAGGTGCGGCAGTCGATCTCCATCGTGCTCGGCGCCATTCTTGGCACGTCCATTACGGGCTGGATCATCTGTCTTTCGGATATCGGCTCCACCGGCGGCTGGATGGACCTGTTTTCAACGGCGACGCTCACAGGCGTGATCTCCGTGATCGGTATCGTGCTGCGCATGGCGAGCAAAGACCCTGCCAAGAAGCACATCGGTGATATCCTGATGGGCTTCGCAGTCCTGATGTTCGGCATGTCCACGATGTCCGCGGCTGTGTCGCCGCTGCGCGAGGATCCGACTTTTATCCGCATCCTGACCTCCTTCTCCAATCCCTTCCTCGGCATCCTTTTCGGTACGCTCTTTACCTGCGTGCTGCAGTCGGCCTCCGCGGCCGTCGGCATTCTGCAGGCGCTGGCCTCGACGGGCATCATCGATTTTTCCATCGCGCTGCCGATCATCATGGGCATCGCCATCGGCGCGGCCATGCCGGTCCTGCTCTCCGCCATCGGCGCTTCGGTCGACGGCAAGCGCACGGCCATGGTCTATCTGGTCGCTGAGGTCACGGGCGTGATCTTCTTTGCCGCGATCTACTACTGTCTTGACGCGCTCATCCGCTTCCAATTCGCAGACCGCATCATGACGAGCGTCTCGATCGCTTTTGCCAATACGGTCTTCCGCTTCATCAAGGTCGTCGCGCTGCTGCCGTTCACGCGCCAGATCGAGAAGGTCGTCGACCTCCTCGTCCCGGACAAGCCGCAGCAGAAGCCGGTCGAGCCCGAGGCCGTCCGGCTCGAAGAACGCTTCATCCAGCACCCGGCGCTGGCCATCGAGCAGAGCCGCCTGACTATCAACGCCATGGCCGAGGAGGCCAAGCGGAACTTTGTCGAGGCCGTTGCCCTGCTGCATGGCTTCTCCGACGAGCGCTATAAGCTGGTCGAGGATCTGGAAAAATCCGTCGACCGCTATGAGGATAAGCTCGGCACGTATCTGGTCAAGGTGACGGAACGGGAGATGACGGTCCGGCAGAACGCCGAGGTCTCCAAGTTCCTGCACACGCTCTCCGACTTTGAACGCATCTCCGACCACGCGCTGAACATCGCCGAGGGCGCGAAGGAGCTGTACGAGAAAAACCTCTCCTTCTCCGACGCCGCTGCGCATGAGCTCGAGGTCGTGGAGGCTGCGCTGACGGAGATCCTGTCCACGGCCATCCGTTCCTTTGTCAATAACGATCTGCAGCTGGCGGCCCGCGTTGAGCCGCTCGAGGAGCTGATCGACAACCTCTGTGACGAGCTGAAGCTCCACCATGTCGACCGCCTGCAGAAGGGCCTGTGTACGCTCGGCCAGGGCTTCGTCTTCAACGATCTTCTGACCAACTACGAGCGTGTCGCTGACCATTGCTCCAACATCGCCGTTGCGATGATCGAGCTCGAGTCCGACTCGTTCGACACGCACGAATATCTCAACAGCGTGAAGGAAATGAAATCCGATACCTTTGCGCGCTACTATGAAGAATACAGCCGGATCTATCAGATCTGAGCCCGAACGGCAGGGGAGACCCTGCCGTTCGTCATGACAGAAAGGAAATCACCATGCTGACCGGACGCTTTGCGCCGAGTCCCAGCGGCAGGATGCACCTGGGAAACGTTTTTTCCGCGCTGCTTGCGTGGCTGTCGGTGCGCAGCCGGGGCGGGCGGATGCTGCTGCGCATCGAGGATCTGGATCCGGACCGCTGTCGGCCGGAATACGCCGAGACGCTCAAGCGCGATCTGGACTGGCTCGGGCTGGACTGGGATGCAGAGCAGACACCCCAGTCGCGCCGGACGGAGGCCTACCGCGCGGAGTTTGACAAGCTCGCGGCGCTTGGGCTGGTCTATCCCTGCTACTGCTCCCGGGCGGAGCTGCACGCGGCCTCCGCGCCGCACGCGTCGGACGGTACGGTCGTCTACGCCGGGACCTGCCGGGACCTGACGCCGGAGCAGCGCGCGGTAAAGACGCGCGCACCTGCCTGGCGCGTGCGGGTCCCGGACGAGCGGATCACGGTGCACGACGGCCTGCAGGGCCTGTGGCAGGAGGATCTGGCACGCGACTGCGGTGATTTTATCATCCGCCGCTCCGACGGCGTGTACGCCTACCAGCTGGCCGTCGTGACCGACGATGCCGACGGCGGCGTCACCGAGATCGTGCGCGGCCGGGATCTGCTGTCTTCTACGCCGCGGCAGCTCTGGCTGCAGGAAACGCTCGGCTTTGCGCACCCGGCCTATTACCACGTGCCGCTCCTGACCGCCCCGGACGGGCGGCGGCTGAGCAAGCGGGAAAAGGATCTGGACCTCGGCGCGCTGCGGCAGCGTCTTTCGCCGCAGGAGCTGCTCGGGCAGCTGGCGTATCTGGCAGGTCTGCAGCCGGAGCCGGCGCCCGCTACCGCTGCGGAGCTGGCAAGCCGCTTTTCCTGGGATATGGTCGTGTCCGACAATATCGTAATTCATTCTGAATTCACATGAGGCATATCAAAAGTGGAATAAGTTGATTCAGAACATGGAATGAATCGGTATTTTTTTATCGATTTTCTGGTTTACAAAGGAACCGTGTCTGTGATATACTAAAAATGTTGGATTATCAGAGCAAGCAAGAATATTACTGATGATTTGAAGGGATGAACAACTATGTACAAAATCGTGTGCAAAAAGGAACTGAACTCCGCAGTCACCTACATGGAGATCGAGGCTCCGTTCGTCGCCCGCAAGGCGAAGGCCGGACAGTTCATCATTTTCCGTGTCGATGAGAAGTCGGAGCGCGTGCCGTTGACCATCGCCGGCTATGACCGCGAAAAGGGCACGGTCGCGATCATCTTCCAGAAGGTCGGCCTGTCCACCGAGATGCTCGGCAGTCTGAACGAGGGCGACTATATCCAGGACTTTGTCGGTCCGCTCGGCAAGCCGACGGACGTGGAAGGCAAGAAGCGCGTCTGCGTCGTCGGCGGCGGCGTCGGCTGCGCGATCGCATATCCGTCTGCAAAGGCCTTTAAAGAGGCGGGCGTCGAGACCGACGTCATCGTCGGCTTCCGCAACAAGGACATCGTCATTCTCGAAGACGAGTTCAAGCAGGCCTGCGACCATCTGTATCTCATGACCGACGACGGCTCCTACGGCGAGCATGGCTTTGTTACCGTCAAGCTGCAGCAGCTGCTCGAGTCCGGCATCCACTATGACGAAGTGCTCGCCATCGGCCCGATCCCGATGATGAAATTCGTCTCCAAGACCACCGAGCCCTTCGGCGTCAAGACCGTCGTCTCGCTGAACCCCATCATGGTCGACGGCACCGGCATGTGCGGCGGCTGTCGTGTCACGGTCGGCGGCGAGGTCAAATTCGCCTGCGTCGACGGCCCGGACTTTGACGGCCACAAGGTCGATTATGACGAACTCATGAGCCGCAACAGCGTCTATCGTGACAGAGAAGCAGAAGAGCGCAAGACCCATATCTGCCGCATCCAGAAGATGGGCGAAGAACTCATCAAGTAAGGGGAGGGAACAATCATGGCTAATATGCAGGCTACCAAGACTCCGATGCCGGAGCAGGACCCGAACGTCCGCAACAAGAATTTCAAGGAAGTCACCCTGGGCTATACCGCCGAAATGGCCATCAATGAGGCCAAGCGCTGCCTGCAGTGCAAGAAGCCGCACTGTGTCGAGGGCTGCCCGGTCAATATTCATATTCCCGAGTTCATCCATGAGGTCGCCGAAGGCAACTTCGAAAAGGCCTATGAGATCATCACCGATACCAACTCGCTGCCCGCCCTGTCCGGCCGTGTATGTCCGCAGGAGACGCAGTGCGAGTCCAAGTGTGTCCGCGGCAACAAGGGCGAGCCGGTCGCCATCGGCCGTCTTGAGCGCTTCGTCGCCGACTGGTACCGTGAGAACGTCAACGCCATGCCGAAGAAGGCCGAGTCCAACGGCCTGAAGGTCGCGGTCGTCGGCTCCGGCCCGTCCGGCCTGACCTGCGCGTCTCTGCTTGCCAAGAAGGGCTATCAGGTGTCCCTGTTTGAGGCGCTGCACACCGCCGGCGGCGTTCTGGTCTACGGCATCCCCGAGTTCCGTCTGCCGAAGGCCATCGTTGCCAACGAGGTCGAAAAACTGAAGGCGCAGGGCGTCGAGGTCATGACCGATATGGTCATCGGCAAGGTCCTGTCCATCGACGATCTGTTCGAGATGGGCTTCAAGGCTGTCTTCGTCGGCTCCGGCGCGGGCCTGCCGATGTTCATGCACATCCCCGGCGAGTCGCTCAAGGGCGTCTGCTCGGCAAATGAATATCTGACCCGTATCAACCTCATGAAGGCTTATCTCGAAGAAAGCGACACGCCGATCCTGCACTCCAAGGCGGCCGCGATCGTCGGCGGCGGCAACGTCGCCATGGACGCCGCCCGCTGCGCCAAGCGCATGGGCACCGAGAAGGTGTACATCGTCTACCGCCGCGGCGAGGCCGAAATGCCCGCAAGACTCGAAGAGCAGCATCATGCCAAGGAAGAGGGCATCGAGTTCATGACCCTCACCAACCCGACCGAGATCATCGGCGGCGAGGATGGCCGTGTCTGCGGCATGAAGTGCATCAAGATGGAACTCGGCGAGCCTGACGCGTCCGGCCGCCGCCGCCCGATCCCTGTGGAGGGCAGCGAATTTGTCCTCGACGTCGACATGGTCATCATGTCCCTCGGCACGTCCCCGAACCCGCTGATCCGCTCCACCACCCCCGGCCTGGAGACCAACAAGAAGGGCGGCATCATCGTCGACGAGAACGAGATGTCCACCCGCGAGAACGTCTTCGCCGGCGGCGACGCCGTCACGGGCGCTGCGACCGTCATCCTGGCCATGGGCGCAGGCAAGAAGGCCGCGGAAGCCATCGACCGCAAGCTGCAGGGCAAATAAGTGGTTTGATCCCGCCCGGATCCGGTTACAATCTCCATAAACGCGAAGCCCCGGCAGCGTTGGCTGCCGGGGCTTTTGTAAAGGGGAGGAAACCGATGAAAGTCAAAGACTGTATGACAAAGCACGTGATCAGCGTCGGCACGCAGGAGCCGGTCAGCGTGGCGGCCCGGCTGATGAGCCGGTATAACCTCGGCATTCTGCCGGTGCAGACGCCGGATGGACGCCTGTGCGGTATGGTGACCGACCGGGACGTCGTCCTCCGCTGCGTCGCAGCGGGGAAGGACGCAGAGGCTGTAGCGGTGCGAGAAATTATGTCAACCGGCGTCCTGGCCGTCGAGGCCTCGGACGATACCGCGCGCGCAGCGCGGCTGATGTCCCGCGCGCAGCTGCGCCGCCTGCCTGTCACGCAGAACGGGCATCTGACCGGCATGCTCTCGCTGGCAGATCTGGCCAGACGCGGGAATTTCAGCATGGAGACGGCCCAGTGCATGGAGTCCATCTGCAGCCCGGTCGTCCATCTGGACTGACCGGGCGGAAAAGCCGCAAAAATCTTAGATTTTCTGCAAAAAATCATTTGACAAGCCAAAACTTCTCTGGTATAATTTTTAAGCCGCATTAAAGAGGTCAGAAGCTGCTCCGGCACACCTCAAGAGCGAGTCTACAAAGAAAAGGTAGGTGCAAACGAATATGCAGGCTATTATCGTTACCGGCGGTAAG